>ENA-UEPV01001036-UEPV01001036.1-human-gut-metagenome-genome-assembly--contig:-NODE-1036-length-18203-cov-20.888061_pt1 | contig 18203 bp, 10 predicted proteins | sample MGYA00242942_ERZ507925 | MGnify/ENA primary metagenome ERZ507925 (study PRJEB26167, sample SAMN06115453) | human gut metagenome | host: Homo sapiens | place: China:Fujian | collected 2015-08-26... | reverse complement strand
CTTTCTTCCTGTTCAGACTGGCGAAAATTTATGCATAAGCTATGAATCCCTCAGGTTTTTACGTTGACCCGTTTTTACGTTGACCCATAAAATCCCTCAGATTGTTACGTTGACCCGGAATTCCCCCAAGTTTTCAAACTGACCCGAAGTTTCTGTGCAAAAAAAAACAAAAATCCTCTACAAATACCTTGTAGAGGACCTCTGTGATCGCGACAGGATTCAAACCTGTAACCGGCTGATCCGTAGTCAGCTACTCTATTCAGTTGAGCTACGCGACCTTTATTATTAACAATTTGTGACCGCGACAGGATTCAAACCTGTAACCGGCTGATCCGTAGTCAGCTACTCTATTCAGTTGAGCTACGCGGCCTTGTTTGTTTTACGGGTGCAAAGATACGTACTTTTTTTGAATTAGCAAGAGATACGCAAACTTTTTTTGAAAAAAATTACTCGATGAACCGATAATTAAACAGCTGCCAGCCGAGTGTCAACCCCACATTCCACTCCTTTTTCGGTGAGCTATAATGATTTACATATGCAGATATTGCTCCAAAGGGCAATTGGCATATTACAGAAATTTCTCCTATATATTCAAAGCGCGAAAACGCTTTTCCATAATAAGCTTTGTTCAATGCATTCTTTTTAATAGGAAATATCGGTACGAAACCATAAAATTCAGAACGGAATTGGAACATATCATTGAAAACAAAAATAGGCTTGATACCCGCTGCCAAGAATTGGTTGGCCCGGAATGCTTCATTATACATCAGCTTACTATGAGGAGTAGGAGAAAAATCTGCCGCCTGCAACATGGTTGCCGTATAATTCTCCGAAAAGTTCTTCGATGAATACAGCATCTCTGCCATCCATCCCAAAGTAAATTTGGGACTCATAGTATGATAGGCATATTTCATATAAGAAATTTGCAGCCAAGATTGCCTTTCTTTAGTCATAACACTCGTTTCCGTCGGATTTCCCGGTATAAATTTCTCCTTTCCGCTAAAGACCTGTGCCACCAGTTTTTCAAAATACCCTTTAGTGGCATACTGTCGTGCATTCAGCGTACTCCCATAAAATCCGATAGCCCCTCCCAAAAGGTTGTAGGTACTCCTATCCGAACGGTCCTTGTCAAAATTAATCACGCTGGACTGAAAGTAATTGTCTTGAAGTTTCCCATATCCGATGCTTATTTCCGCCCGTTTATTGGCCAAAAAAGGCAAGGCTACCATCAACTTGACAAAACGTTCATCTTTAGAGTTAAAAGAGGGCTTATCATTCTTAGAAAAGAGTTTGTCCTTTTTATAATAATCGAACGTACTTAAAGAAGCAATAAGGCGGTAAGAGGTTGGAATACGGGTAGGAAGGTCTATCTTGGCCATAAGCTGCGCATTATTATATACCTTGCCAATCTGGCCGTCAAGGGTTATTTCTTTGGAATAATAATTCAAGTCCTGATAACCCAACCCCAAATAAATCTGATTAGAGCTGGTTGTCGATACACTTCCACCCATCCTTACAGAAAAATTATCTTCCATTTTCACTTTCAGATGCAGCGAATACAAGTCGTTTTCAGAGTCATATACAGCATGAGGTATAATCTCCGATATCATATTATCAGACAGCAAACGGAAATATCCACGTTTCAAATCTTCATATGTAAACACCTCATGGTCTTCGTCATGAAATTCTTTTTTGATATACGCCTGCTGTTGTGGATTGGCGCCCTCTATATAGATGTCCCTAAAGCGGAATTGAGGCAAATTACTGCGGTAGACCAACCGCCTTAAACGAACATTTTCCGCACTTACCCTCCGATGAATACGGCCTTTTATAGAATCCATTAAACTGATAGTCCGGTTATAGCCGATATCGTGCAACTCCTGCAAACGGTCAAAGTCCAAAAGGCTTACATCATCATACTTGAATGTCATAATAATGCCTAAAGAATCCGGAAGAGTATAATCCGTCTTCTGCATAATCATATTTTCAAGCTGGCTCATCAAATCGTTCTCTTTCGGCTTACCGGGGTTGGCGGCTACCACGCTACCTATGATGACTTCCGGTTTAAAGTCCTCACGCATAATATCTGTGGGGAAATTATTATAAATTCCACCGTCATAAGCTAAAACGCTATCAATCTCTATCGGTTTGAAAACAAACGGAAAACTCATGGAAGCGCGTACCGCATCTCCCAAATCTCCTCTACGCATAATCAACGGTTTCTTGTTATATACATCGGAGGCAATACACCGGAAAGGCACAAACAGGCGGTTAAAATCGCCACTGCATGCAGCCGTAGCCCGTGCAAATAGCTCCACAAAGACCAGATTCATCTGAATGGGATTTACCATGCTTGTAGGAAGTATCTGAGGCTTGATATGCAGCGAGTCCTTAAAGGAGAAACGGATATTGAAAAACTCCGGGGTCGGCCGGTTCTGTTTGAAATAATATCCGTATTCGGGTTCTACCTGTCCTGAATACCAGCGTTTGAAGTCTTCGGAACGCAATAAAGCCTCCATATCATCGGGAGAATACCCCATAGCATAGAGTGAACCTATGATAGCTCCCATAGAAGTACCCGTAATGTAGTCGATAGGAATATTGTTTTCCTCCAAAGCGCGAATGATACCGATATGGGTCATGCCTTTCGCACCTCCGCCACTCAAAACAAGTCCTACTTTCTGAGCTTGCACAAACGGCAGAAGCAATAAACAGGCTGACAAAAACAAAAAAAATCTTTTCATGAATACGGTTTCGAGTGAAATATACTAATTTATTCAATGCTCAAATATAGACAATTGTTTCCAAAAACCTCGTATCCAACGAAAAAAAACAGACCTATTACGAAAAAACAGACAAAAAAAGGGCATTACAACTCATATTAGCTGCAATGCCCTGTTATAATAGAAATCTAAAGGGGCTTATTTAATCAAATCGATGCTTCTCTTTACAAAATTATTCAAAGCTTCACCTTTCAACATGCCATTTTGAAGCAATGCCAAATCAATAAGTTGACGGACAACCTTATTCTGAGCGGCATAGTCGGCAAACAATCCATTTTTCCGGTTTTTCAAATCTTCCCACTTCTTATCCAAATCATTTACCTCATCCTTTTCGGCTGTAGGAATGTCCTCGTCTTTCTTGCCCTCCTGCTTCTTTTTCAATTCATTACGACGAGTATTTACATCGTCCATTTCTTTTTGAATCGGAGCAACGGCAGCCGCACATTCCTTGTCTTCATCAGCCAGAATCTCCTTTACCAGTTTATGGTCGGCATTCAATACCAGGTTGAACATGTCCGGCATTTCGCCATAGAAACTCATTCCTGCCTGGATATTAGCCATTTCTTTCATACGACGCATGTACTCGCTTTGAGTAATCATGACCGGTGAAGCATTTTCACCCAAGGCTTGAGCCATTACATTGAACTCTGTTTTTTCTATCTGCGGCAACTGGCTCTTGAAGATAACAGAGAGAACCTCCTGTTTATCGGCTTCCAAGGCATCTTTCGCCTTATCTTCCTTCACTATCAGATTGTCAACGACATCACTGTCTACACGGGTGAAACGCACTTTCTCAAACTTTTGCTCCAGCATGCTTACCATGGCAACATCAAGCTGGCCGCCCATCAACAGCACATTATATCCCTTATTCTTGGCAGCCTCGATATAGCTGTATTGCTCATCTTTGTTGTTGGCATACAGATAAATCAGATTACCATCCTTATCCGTCTGGCTATCCTTTATCAAGGTCTTATACTCTTCGAAGGTATAATACTTGTCGTCCGTATCGGAAAGAAGGGCGAAATCCTTTGCTCTATCATAGAAATCCTCTTGTGTGAGCATTCCGTAGTTGATGAAGATTTTCAAATCGTTCCACTTCTCTTCAAATTGCTTACGGTCGTTCTTGAATATGGATTGCAAGCGGTCGGATACTTTCTTCGTAATATATGTAGAGATTTTCTTCACATTAGAGTCACTCTGCAAATAGGAACGGGACACGTTCAGCGGAATATCCGGTGAATCGAGTACACCGTGCAGCAATGTCAGAAAGTCCGGAACAATACCCTCTACAGAGTCCGTTACATAGACCTGATTGCAATAAAGCTGGATTTTGTTCTTGTTCAACTCTATATTGCTCTTTACCTTCGGGAAGTACAGAATACCAGTAAGATGGAACGGATAATCCACGTTCAGATGTATCCAGAACAAGGGTTCATCGGACATCGGATAGAGGTCGCGATAGAACTTCTTGTAATCCTCGTCTTTTAATTCGCTGGGCTTCAGCGTCCACAACGGATTAGCGTTGTTGATGATGTTATCTTCGGCTGTTTCAACCTGCTTGCCGTCTTTCCACTCTTTTTTCTTGCCGAATGCAACGGGAATAGGAAGGAAGCTGCAATACTTCTTCAAAAGAGAAGAGATGCGCGCTTCTTCAAGGAATTCCTTGCAATCGTCGTCTATATAAAGAACGATATCCGTGCCGCGTTCTGCCTTGTCCGTATCTTCGATGGTAAACTCCGGACTGCCGTCGCAAGTCCATTTCACGGCTTTAGCACCATCCTGATAGGATTTGGTGATGATTTCGACCTTCTTGGCAACCATAAAAGCCGAGTAAAAGCCAAGTCCGAAATGACCGATAATGGCATTGGCATCATTCTTATATTTCTCCAGGAAGTCGTTGGCTCCCGAGAATGCAATCTGATTGATGTATTTATCTATTTCTTCTGCCGTCAGGCCGATACCACGATCGGATACGGTAATCGTATCCTTGCCTAAAGACACATGCACGGTCAAATCACCGAGTTCACCCTTAAACTCACCGATAGAAGCCAGTGTTTTAAGTTTCTGGGTAGCATCGACGGCATTAGAGACTAACTCACGAAGGAAGATTTCATGGTCACTGTACAAAAACTTTTTGATAACGGGGAAGATATTCTCTGTAGTTACCCCAATATTTCCTTTTTGCATACTAAGTTTATATTTTTAGATTTGTATTTTTATTGTTTTGGCAAACTGAACACAAAAAAAATGCCAGTCCCGAAGAACTGACATTTTGACTGTTTTATTATAAAGGCTTGTTAAGCTTTGGTTATACTCAACTCGTCTTTTTCCTTATCGACAGAAACATTAACCGTATCACCGGGCTGTAATCCGGCAGACACAATCAGCTCCGAAAGTCCGTCTTCCAGATAATTCTGAATGGCACGCTTCAACGGACGGGCGCCAAACTGCACATCGTAGCCTTTGGCAGCAAGGAATCTCTTGGCTTCATCATCTACAACCATCTTATAGCCAATAGCTTCAATCCGTTCATACAAACCTTTCAGCTCTATATCCACAATCTTCGTAATGGCATCCAACGAAAGCTGGTCAAACGTTATGATTTCATCCAGACGGTTCAGGAACTCAGGAGCAAAGGTCTTGTTCAATGCTTTCTGAATCACACTGCGCGAGTACTCGTTATCATCCGTACGTGCCTGTGCCGCAAAACCTACGCCACGACCGAACTCTTTCAACTGGCGGGTACCGATATTGGAGGTCATGATGATGACTGTATTCTTAAAGTCAATCGTTCTGCCATAATTGTCAGTAAGACGTCCCTCGTCCAACACCTGCAACAAGATATTGAACACATCCGGGTGAGCTTTTTCAATTTCGTCCAACAACACTATGGAATAAGGTTTCCGGCGTACCTTCTCAGTCAACTGTCCGCCTTCCTCATAACCGACATACCCCGGGGCCGCTCCAATCATACGGGACACCGTATATTTCTCCATATATTCGCTCATATCAATGCGTATCAGCGCATCGCTGGAACCAAACATATATTTAGCCAACTGCTTGGCCAAATGCGTTTTACCCACGCCGGTAGGACCGAGAAACATAAACGTTCCGATAGGGCGGTTAGGGTCTTTCAAGCCTACACGGCTGCGCAGGATGGCTTTGGTAAGTTTCTCTATCGCAGCATCCTGAGCCACAACTTTTGCCTGCAAATCTTCTTTCATACCTGCAAGCTTAAGACCTTCCGCCTGAGCCATACGTTGCACCGGAATGCCGGACATCATCGATATGACATTGGCTATTTCTTCCTCTCCAACAAGCTGACGGTCATCTTTGAGACGTGCTTCCCATTCCTCTTTCATTTCATCCAGGCGAGCGGAAAGTTCTTTCTCTCTATCCCGATAACTGGCAGCCAGTTCAAAGTTCTGCGACTTTACGGCTTCAGCCTTCAAAACACGTGCGTCTTCTATCAACTTTTCCTGCTCTTCAATCTCTTTGGGAACATTAATGTTCGTTAGATGCACACGCGAACCGGCTTCGTCCAAAGCATCAATGGCTTTATCCGGGAAGTTACGGTCGGTTATATAACGCTCTGCCAACTTGACACATGCCTCTAACGCTTCGTCCGTATAGCTCACGTTATGGTGGTCTTCGTACTTCTCTTTTATGTTTCTCAGTATCTGTAGCGTTTCTTCCGGAGTAGTGGGTTCTACTATAACTTTCTGAAAACGACGCTCCAAAGCACCGTCTTTCTCAATATTCTTTCTGTATTCGTCAAGCGTGGTAGCACCGATACATTGTATTTCGCCGCGAGCCAAAGCCGGCTTCAACATATTGGCTGCATCCATAGAACCGGCAGCTGCACCGGCGCCTACAATAGTATGAATCTCGTCTATGAACAAGATTACGTTCGGATTCTTCTGCAACTCGTTGATAATGGAACGAATGCGCTCTTCAAACTGTCCGCGATATTTGGTTCCGGCTACAACAGAGGCCATATCGAGCATTACCACTCGCTTGTCAAACAAGATACGGGATACTTTCTTTTGAACGATACGCAGTGCCAATCCCTCTACAATAGCCGACTTGCCGACACCCGGCTCACCAATCAGCACCGGATTGTTTTTCTTACGACGACTCAATATCTGCGCCAAGCGTTCTATCTCACGCTCACGCCCTACAACCGGATCGAGCTTGCCTTCTTCTGCCGCACGGGTCATGTCCGTACCGAAATTATCCAGGACCGGAGTATCATTGGAAGACTTCTTCGATGCAGTCTGTGCAGAAGAAGCCGCGCCCTGTCCTGCATTGCGAGAGGGATGGGACATATTCATGTCTTCATCGTCTTCTTCCTCTTCTTCCGGAAATCCCATACCAGCATTCGGGTTGGTAGATTGCATTGTAAGCTGTTCAAATACAGCTTGATAATTCACCCGGTTTTCTTCCAGAACGGTAGCAGCCAGGTTGTCGCCATCCTTCAGTATAGCCAACAACACATGTTCGGCATCGGCTGTTGCACTCTTTAAAATGCGCGCTTCCAGAATGCACATCTTCAATATCTTAGCGGCCATTGGCGACAATGGCACATCCGCATCGGGCAATAGGGTATCGTCTTCGGCATCTCTCAAGAAGCTTTCAATGCGCTTTTTTACTTGCTTCAAGTCTATATCGAGTTTCATCAATATCTCGATAGCTTTTCCTCCACCGTCACGTAGCATGCCGAGCAGAAGATGCTCCGGGCCGATATATCTATTTCTCAGTCGGTTGGCTTCCTCCTTGCTATAAGTTATAATATCAGAAACTCTTTGTGAAAATTGATTGTTCATATAATTTTTATCTCCTTAATTAAAGGTTTTGACTGACAAAGATACGCATTTCTTTATATTGCATACCATAAACTGGATTAATAATATACAAATCCCGTGCCATAAATCACATCTTTCCGGCTCGCCCTACACATTATATTATAATACGTGGGAATTTCATCCGTACCAACGGTTGGTATTCGATATACCAACCTAAGAAACTTCATATACCTAAGCTTGGTACGGCTCGTACCTTAGTAAGGTACACTGAGTACCAAAGGGAGGTATCTTTCTGGTACTTGTATCTGTCTTATTTTTAACCGATTATACATCAAACGAAAAACCATATATCCAAACGGGGTTTCAAGCATGGAAATCTGCAACAAAGTTTATGAGGGAAAACTTTTGTATATCGTAAAAAAGCAGTACTTTAGCGTGGTTTTTCACAAACCCGCAAATGTATAATTAATAATCTTTTTAAATGCTTGAACAAGACAGAATTATAAAGATTAACATCGAGGAGGAAATGAAGTCTTCGTACATTGACTACTCCATGTCGGTCATTGTTTCACGTGCCCTTCCGGATGTTAGAGATGGTTTTAAACCTGTTCACCGAAGAATTCTTTTCGGTATGATGGGACTGGGAAATACGTCGGATAAACCCTATAAGAAATCTGCGAGAGTTGTCGGTGAGGTATTAGGAAAATATCACCCGCACGGTGACTCATCCGTATATGGCGCTCTCGTCCGTATGGCACAGCCGTGGGCTATGCGCTACATGCTTGTAGACGGACAAGGCAACTACGGTTCTGTGGACGGTGACAGCGCAGCCGCCATGCGTTACACGGAATGCCGCTTGCAAAAGATTGGAGAAGAAATGATGCAGGATCTTGATAAGGAGACTGTAGACATGCAAACCAACTTCGACGACTCGTTGCTGGAACCCACCGTAATGCCAACCCGCATTCCGAATCTTCTTGTCAACGGTGCTTCCGGTATCGCCGTAGGTATGGCCACGAATATGCCGACCCATAATCTGTCCGAAGTGATAGATGCCTGCGTCGCATATATCGACAACAATGATATCGACATCGAAGATTTGATGACTTACGTCAAAGCTCCCGACTTCCCGACAGGCGGTTATATATATGGTATGAGCGGTGTGCGCGAAGCCTACATGACCGGTCGCGGACGTGTTGTAATGCGCGCCAAGGCTGAGATTGAAACATCTTCCACGCATGACAAAATCGTTGTAACCGAAATCCCTTACGGAGTAAATAAGGCCGAATTAATCAAATCCATCGCCGATTTGGCCAACGAAAAGAAGATAGAGGGCATTTCCAATGCCAACGACGAGTCTGACCGCGAAGGTATGCGCATCGTCATCGACGTAAAACGCGATGCCAACGCCAGTGTAGTGCTGAACAAGCTCTACAAGATGACATTGTTGCAGACTTCCTTCGGCGTAAACAACGTGGCATTGGTACACGGACGTCCTCGCTTGTTGAACCTGAAAGACCTCATCAAGTATTTCGTAGAGCATCGTCACGACGTAGTTATCCGCCGTACACAATATGATTTGCGTAAAGCTAAAGAACGTGCCCATATCTTAGAAGGTTTGATTATCGCATCGGACAATATTGACGAGGTAATCAAAATCATCCGTGCCGCCAAAACTCCGAATGATGCAATCAGCGGTTTGATGGAGCGTTTTGAATTGACTGAAATCCAATCGCGCGCCATCGTAGAAATGCGTCTGCGCCAGTTAACCGGACTCATGCAGGACCAACTCCATGCCGAGTATGAGGAAATCCAAAAGCAGATTGCTTATCTGGAAGAAATCCTCGTTAACGACGAACTCTGCCGCAAGGTTATCAAAGATGAATTAATCGAGATTAAAACTAAATACGGTGATGAACGCCGCTCTGAAATAGTTTATTCGTCGGAAGAATTCAACCCGGAAGATTTCTATGCAGACGATGAAATGATTATTACCATTTCTCATATGGGATATATCAAACGTACGCCGTTAAGCGAATTCCGTGCCCAAAACCGCGGTGGGGTAGGTTCTAAGGGAACAGAGACACGCGATGAGGACTTTGTAGAACATATATATCCTGCAACAATGCACAATACCATGATGTTCTTCACTCAAAAAGGTAAGTGCTACTGGCTGAAAGTATATGAGATACCCGAAGGAACCAAAAATTCTAAGGGACGCGCCATTCAGAACCTGTTAAATATAGACTCTGATGACGCCGTAAATGCATACCTGCGCGTGAAGAACCTGAACGATCAGGATTTCATTAACAGTCATTATGTACTGTTCTGCACAAAGAATGGCGTCATTAAGAAAACATTGCTCGAACAATATTCCCGTCCTCGCCAAAATGGTGTCAATGCCATTACAATCCGCGAAGATGACCGCGTAATTGAAGTGCGCATGACTAACGGTGACAATGAGATTATCATTGCCAATCGTAACGGACGTGCCATCCGTTTCCACGAAAGTGCCGTACGCGTAATGGGACGTACAGCTACCGGTGTACGCGGCATGACGCTCGATGAAGACGGACAAGACGAAGTTGTCGGAATGATTTGCATCAAAGACCCTGAAACTGAGACAATCATGGTTGTGTCAGAACAAGGATACGGTAAGCGTTCCGATATTGAGGATTATCGTAAGACGAACCGTGGCGGTAAAGGTGTAAAAACTATGAATATCACCGATAAAACCGGTAAACTGGTAACAATCAAGTCTGTAACAGATGAGAATGATTTAATGATTATCAATAAATCGGGTATCACCATCCGTCTGAAAGTAGCAGATGTTCGTATAATGGGACGTGCTACGCAGGGAGTACGACTGATTAATCTTGAAAAACGTAATGATGAAATTGGCTCCGTATGTAAAGTTACCTCAGAAACCGAAGAGGATATCATTGCAGAAGAGGATAGCGATGCATCAGAAAAAACTCAGAACGATATAGTAAACAATGAAAATGAAGAATAGACACAATATTAATTTAAAATTTTCTACAATCATGAAAAGAGTATTATTTTCAATGGTTTTACTACTTGCGGCAGGCTTTACCTTCGCTCAGGAAAAGAGCGTGAAAGAGGCAAAAAGCATCGCTAACGACGTAAAACCGGATTTTGCACAAGCAGAGAAGCTCATCAATGAAGCTCTGAACAATGCTGAAACCAAAGACAACGCCGAAACATGGGATGTAGCCGGCTTTATTCAAAAGAGAATCAATGAAAAGGAAATGGAGAATGCTTATTTAAGAAAGCCTTATGATACTCTTAAAGTGTATAACAGCGCACTGAATATGTGCAAATACTACTTTAAATGCGATGAACTTGCACAGATTCCTAACGAAAAAGGTAAAATCAAAAATAAGTTCAGAAGATCGAACAGTGCTGCTATATTAGCTGCGCGTCCTAACCTGATTAACGGTGGTATCCAGTTCTTTAATTTAGATAAGAATAAAGAGGCTTTGGATTTCTTCGCAACTTATGTAGACATTGCCATCAATCCTATGTTTGAAAAGGAGAATCTGCTTCAAACAGATACTGTATTGCCCCAAATTGCTTATTATGCAAGCTTAGCTGCAGCCAAAATGGAAGATTATCCAAGCGTGTTGAAATATGCACCTTATGCAAAAGAGGACAAAGAAGTGGGTAAATATGCTATGGAATTTATTTCTACAGCATTGAAAGCTCAAGGTGATACTGTCAAATGGATCGCTTCCTTAAAAGATGGTATTCAAAAGTATCCTGAACATTCATTCTTCTTTGGACATCTGATTGATTATTATAGCAATAATAATAAGTTTGACGAAGCAATGCAGTTTGCAGATGATATGTTGGCTAAAGATCCTAATAACACATTCTATTTGTACGTAAAAGGATACCTTTATCATAACATGAAAGATTATGAAAAAGCCATTGAATTCTACAACAAAACCATTGAAGTAGATCCTAACTATGCAGAAGCATATTCCAACTTGGGCTTAATCTATTGCCTGCAAGCTCAGGATTTCTCTGAAAAAGCTACTACTGATGTCAATAATCCAAAATACAAAGAAGACCAAGCTACACTGAAAGTTTTCTATGAAAAGGCAAGACCTAATTATGAAAAAGCAAGAGAACTGAAACCTGAACAGAAAGATTTGTGGCTAAATGGATTATACAGAGTTTATTATAACTTACAAATGGGTCCTGAATTTGATGAAATAGAAAAATTGATGCAATAATTGAATTGCTACTATACCAAAGATAGCTTGAATATGTAAGCTATCTTTGGTATAATTTTCTTCCAAATTAGAGAAGGATAAAGGTTTATTTTAGTTTATGATATCATATATTAAACATAATATTGATATTACACCATAAACATAGGAAATGGGATATGTAATAGTATAACCATGAAAAGATAAAAAATAAGTGGACTCCACTAAAACTAATTCAGCATTTAGCGGTAGCCCACGTCCTTACCTAGACAGATTAAAAGTGTATCAGAATGGAAAATCATTTTTCTGGCAATTCCTGGATTAAACAAACGAGAAAATATATTTCGCTTATATGATGTCAATGTAATAATATCTATGTGATTAGTTTTAATATATTCATCCAAGCTATTAAGGAAATCATCATTCTTCACTACATCATAATGAATTTCCAATTGCGGATACTGTTTTTGGAAATACTCTTTAATGCCACCCAACTTTATCTCATTCCAAGTGTCTTTTACATCAGCTAAGTGTATTAAAGAAACTGAGAAACAAAATGGCTTTAAACTATTGATTAATGAATCAAAAGCTATCAAGTCGCGCTGGTCAAAATTCGTAATAAATGCAATACGTTTCACAGCGCTAAATTCTTTGAACGGTGTATTCTCCGGAATGGCTAAAACCGGTACACGACTACGCTCGATAACTTCAGCGGTTACACTACCAATCAAATCAATATCTTTCTGATTCTTACCACGCGTTCCCATGATGATAATTCTCGGACGATTTTCTTTAGAATAGCGTAATATCTCTTCTTCTGGAATGCCTTCTCTCAATACGCAAGTGTATTTTATATCAGGAAACTCTCCGGATGTAACTTTAGCTTTTACTTTATCGGACAAAGCATTCAAATCCGAGTGTACTTTCTGCAATATATTCCGGACATTCTCTTCATCACTCAACTGATAGTTAAAAACATCACCGTATGGCAATGAAGTCGCATAGATAGGTGTAAAATATACATGAAGCAAAACTACTTCAGCATCTATGTTTTTTGCAAAATTAAAACCGAACTCACATGCTTTCAATGAATAACTTGAAAAATCGACAGGAATCAAGACCTTATTACTGCCTTTCTCTATTTGGGGCATCTTCTCTCCCACTACTTCTTCGGACAACCATGCCGAGCTTTCCGTAATTTTCAAAGCATGCGGTAAGTCGCTTTCTTTTATACGAACACGCACACCGGAAGATACAACCGGCTGTATTTGATTTACATTATGAATGTAAGTCTCAATACCTTCATTTTCGAGAACATTCTTTAGTATTTGTGCCTTAACATACGTAAGAATCGCTAATGTTACTAATTTATCTTCCATAAGTCGTCTATTATATTTATTTACAAAACAAACAAGAAATCCCAATTGTTTCTCAGCAATTGGGATCCTTCTTTACTTTCTTTTCTTAAGCCTGAACAGGTTCAGCAGTTTCACCTGCCATTTCATCTAAAATTTTTAAAGCCCGATCAAGAACGGTAGTATCATCAATCATTACTAAACCGCCATCCGGACCAGGTTCTAAGTGAATTCCAACACTTTTACCCTCCTTAAAGTTATGACCGCCAAAGAAATTTCTTACAGTGTCAACATTAAGTCCAAGTTCATCGGCTATTCTATGCATACTACCACTAGGTAATGAGTCTTTAATCTTACGGAGTTCATTAAATGTTATCGTTCTCATATTCATAAATTTAATGGTTAATACTTTGTTATTTCTTTATCACGCTATAAACTTAAGGAAAAAAAAAGATAAAACAAACTATTTATCTGTATTTTTCCATTATATGTTTAACATTCCCATAAATACAAAAAGAACCCGTATGAAGTAAAAGGAAATAGTTTCCTTTATTTCATACGGGCTTCTATATTCAGCAATGAATACTCTTAAATCACTTCTATTGCAGAAGCAGGAATCCACCCTACCTTACCATCTTCCAAGCGAATCTCTTTCCATTCGCGCATGGAATTATCTTTAATTTCAATTTTATGCCCTTCATGCAGAACGAATAAACCAGTACCACTTTCACTAGGAGTACTCCGTACTGTAACACTGGGAGACAAGACTATTGCATCATTCCTATCCAGTAATTCACTTTTCTGCTCCGAAGCAAAAATATTACTTAATACAGTAAATACCAAAAATAGAATTCCTGCTATAAACCCGCTTTTTTTCCAGATAATCTGTTTGGAAAAAAAGAATAGGGAAAACGAGATAAGCAAAAGAATAAAAAACACAATACCTAATTTAGCCCAAGCATCTACACTTAAACAATTCGTCAACGACTTAATCCAAGCTACAAAAAATATATCAGGTACAGAAACTACCTTATCTATCGTCTTGGAACGTGCTATTTCCAAATTAGCGCGAATATCTGCATTACCCGGTTGCAATAACAAAGCGCGTTCATAATTTAAAATTGCCTTTGCTATATCGTCTGCTTTATAATAGCTATTACCCAAATTATAATAAACTTCAGCGGCTTCACCTTTTTTCAATAAGCTCTCATATATTTGAATGGCAGAAGCATAATCATTACGCATATATGCACTGTCACCTTGTGCTTTCGTAACATTGTCAGCTGATTTAGTTGCAGAAAATTCCGTATGCGAACCTATAGACACAGAATCTTTGGCAGAAGCCGAAGTATCTGCCGTTCCTTGCGCCCAAACAGCTAATCCTATCAGTAGACCAAATACTAAGGATATTACTTTCTTCATCATTATACATCCTCCCAATTTAATGTTTTATAGAGTTTTCCATTTTACTGATAACTTCCAAAGAATCTGAATAAACTTTATCCATAGCCTGATTATCATCTCCGGGAGCAAAACGGGCAAACTCACAATTGTTCAATGCATCAAGGAAATCTTTTATCAGTGCATCATCAACACCGTAATTGCGAAGCTCTCCCTCGACATTATCTTTAGATAAACGTGAAACCGGAATACTCAATTTATCGCTAATATATCCCCACAATGCTTTCAATACTTCATCATAAAATGCATCTTTCTTGTTATCTGCCAACAATTTCCCCGCTAACTTCATACGTTTCACAGCAACCTTATTTGCTTTCTTCGTACGCATTTTAGCAACATTGGCATTGGCTGCAATCTGTTTACGATAAACAATGAAGAACAGGACGAATGCAATGCCGGGCACTATGTAAAACAGCCAATAAGCCAAAGAACCGAAGAAGAAATCTCCTTTTTGGGAAAGAGTTACGTTATTCTGCTTGATATAACGTATGTCCTCATTCAAAACTTTCAAATCTTCTTTATTAGTAAAATTGGCAATAGTCTGAGCTGCATTACCACTTCCCTTTTCTACATGGAGTTCGTATTCCTCGGTCGTTAAAGTCTTGTATGTACGAGATTTAATATCGAAATAGCTGAACTTTACAGCAGGAATCTTATATGTTCCCGCATTACGGGGAATGGCAAGATACTCAATCACCTGACTGCCGGAGAGTCCGGCATTTGTCAAACGGAACTTATTATCAACCTTCGGGTCATAGACTTCAAAGTCTTCTGGGAATTTAACTTCCGGAGTAGAGATTAATTTCAGATTACCCGTACCCGAAATAACAAGCCTCACAGTAACAGCATCGTTTGTCTTAACATTCGTACTATTTATAGAAGAAGAAATACTGAATTCTCCCACTCCTCCGGAAAATCCCGAAGGCTTACCATCCGGTAAAGCTTTTACATCAACAACCAATTTAGGGGTCATTAATGTCTTCTTCACTTCTACGTAATTAGAACCTCCATTGAAGAAAGCTTCGAAAGGATCGTCCACATGAGTAACCTTGGCTATAGATGCATCAAAACGTGCCGCATCAATCGTTATTTTTCCCGGTTGTTGCGGAAATAATACAAATTGGCGGTATACGGTCGTCTGATAGTTTCTTCCTTTATAGTGTTCAAGACTCCATTTACGGTCATTAGGCAATTCGACTTCCTGAGAATGAAACCCTTTAAAATCGGGAAGTTTCACGTTGTCAAAACCTCTCAAGTCTACTAAAGTATATATCTTATATGTTAACAAGAGAGCCTCTTGCTCATACAGGTTCGTCTTATTGGCAGTAGCTGTAATAAACAAATCGTTATTCGATACTGATGTTCCTGATGAAGCACGACTTGCAGAACCACTTTGTCTTCCACTATTTCCGGAAGCCCCTCCATTTGTTCTATCAGCAGGAAGAACTTTTACGTGCACAGAATTGGAAACCATCTGATTGCCCTCTGCCGTTATAGTAGCCCCGGGTATAGTAAAACTACCTTCAGCCGTAGCCATCAATATATAAGTAAATGTTATGCTACTTGTAGAGGTTGTCTGCCCATTGATAACTTGCACATTCTTTTGTTGTGAACGACTGGGACCCATCAGTACATCAAAACCTTTTATAGAAGGAGCCCGGAAATCTCTCACTTTCTGTGTGGTCACTGTATATGACAGCCTGAATTGATCACCTACTGCCACAACATCAGGTGCAGATGCAGTAAACGAAACCTTGCTATCTGCAAAAGCACGCAAACTGACTATCATCAGCACCATCCATAAGACAATTATTTTTCTCATATATTACTTCCTGTTATATTTATTACCAATCTTTTTCCAAACGACCACCTTGAATAACCTGCTGTTTCTTTACTTTATCCTGCACATCTTTTTCATCTTGCATCACAGAATTTAAAAGCTGCTCAGCATTCTCTTTAGACATCTCACTGTCCTTTTTCTGTGGTTGCGGCGGTTGTTGTTGGTCTTTATTCTGCTGTTGATCTTTATTTTGGTCCTTTTTATCCTCCTGCTGGTCCTGTTGCTGCTGTTTATTCTGGTCCTGGTTTTGCTGATTCTGCTGCTGGTCTTTCAGCATCTTTTGTGCCAAAGCCAAATTATAACGTGTTTCATCATCTTTCGGGTTATTACGTAATGACTGCTTATATGCTTCTACCGCTTTGCCATAATCTTTCTGTGATTGAAAAATCACCCCCATATTATGATAGATTTGCGCTAAATCATTCTTGCCCTTTTCTATTTTTGTAGCGGCAACATATTGTTCCATAGCCTCTTGCAGTTTATTCTGCTGAGCCAATGTATTCCCCAAATTAAACATTGAGACTGTAGATTGAGGATTCGTCTCCAAAGCTTTACGATAATTTACCTCCGCATCCACATACACGCTATCTTTAAAAAAACGGTTCCCTTTACGGATAAAATCACGTTCGGCTTTCTGAGCCGAAGCTGTAGCTGCCATTAGCAGCAATAAAAAAAAGCTTATATATTTTTTCTGTAACATACGCATCATTTCTTATTGGAAAACAAATGAATATTACGGAACAGAGGATTCTTGCGTTCCAATACCAGCATTTCTGCCAATAAAAGCAACAGAATAATCCATGCCACAGCCTGGAACTGCTCATTAAACTCTGTGTATACCTGTGTTTCCACATCAGCTTTCGCCATTTTATTAATTTCCCGGCTAATCGCCTTTTGAGCACCATTTGTATTATCTACACGCACATAGATACCATTGCCCGCCTTAGCTATCTCCTGACACATCTGTTCGTTCAAACGGGTTACAATCACGTTCCCGTCACGGTCGCGACGATAATCATTTGTCCCTTCTGCCGGGATGGGAGCTCCCTCAGGCATACCTACGCCAAGAACATTCACCTGAATACCTTTTTCTGCGGCATCTTTGGCAGCTTCCACTGCACCACCTTCATGATTTTCACCATCGGTAATGACAATCACTGCACGCCCTACCCCCTCTTGCGGAGTAAAACTACGGGAGGCCAAATCAATGGCTGCCCCAATTGCTGTACCTTGTTTGGAAATCAATGAAGGATCTATAGACTCCAAAAACATCTTGGCTGATATATAATCGCTTGTAATAGGAAGCTGTGTAAATGCATCACCCGCAAAAACAATCATACCTACTTTATCATTCTCCATTTTATCCACCAACTGCGCTACAAGTCTCTTTGCCTTCTGCAAACGACTGGGCTGTACGTCTTGTGCCAGCATCGAATTGGAAATATCCAATGCAATCATCACTTCAACTCCCTGACGCTTCACTGTTTCCAGTTTAGAACCAAACTGCGGACGCGCCAACAATACAGAAAACAGACCGATAACAACAAATACCATCCAAAACTTCACATCCGGACGATATTTGGATACGTCCGGCATCAACTGTGCCATCAGTTCCGGATCACCGAATTTACGGATATTCTTCCGTCTCCGATAATTGGAATACAAGTAGAAGGCTGCTAACAAGGGCAACAACAGCAACAAGTACAAATATGCAGGTTCTTCAA
>ENA-UEPV01001035-UEPV01001035.1-human-gut-metagenome-genome-assembly--contig:-NODE-1035-length-18215-cov-4.690319_pt1 | contig 18215 bp, 18 predicted proteins | sample MGYA00242942_ERZ507925 | MGnify/ENA primary metagenome ERZ507925 (study PRJEB26167, sample SAMN06115453) | human gut metagenome | host: Homo sapiens | place: China:Fujian | collected 2015-08-26... | reverse complement strand
GAAGCAATCGGACATCAGATCCAGCTGCTGCAGGAGCAAGCCAGAGCGGAGAAGGAAAGCACAAAGGAAATGGTATCCGACATTTCCCATCAGCTGAAAACCCCGGTTGCAGCCTTGGATACCTGCTTTAGCATATTGCTGCGGAACAATCTGAGTGAGACGGAGCAACAGGAATTTCGCATCCGCTGCCGGAGTGCATTGGACGGATTGGAAACATTGTTGCAGTCTCTGCTGGAAATATCCAAACTGGAGACAGGTTTGATTCAGCTTGATCAGAAAACACTTCCCATTATGGATACGATCATCTCCGCAGTAAACCGAACGTATCCAAAGGCAGCGGAGAAAGGGATAGAACTTATTTTCGACTGCAACGAATCACTGGCGCATTGTGCACTCATGCAGGATAAACGTTGGCTTGGAGAAGCAATCATTAACGTTTTGGACAATGCCATCAAATACAGCCCAGAACATTCAAAAATCACGATCCGTCTACAAAAAAGAACCGGCTTTGTGAGAATTGAGATCGAGGATCAGGGAATCGGAATCCCGCAGAGTGAATACCATAAAATATTCCAGCGGTTTTACAGAGGGACTGCGCCGGAAGTCCGCGAAAAGAGCGGAACTGGCATCGGTCTGTATCTGTCCAGACAGATTATTGAGCAGCATGGTGGGACAATCACGGTAGCCTCCGGCAAAGTCAGAAAAGGAAGTACCTTTTTGATTCAGCTGCCGGAGAATGGACTTTCGTAGAGATGATGAGCAGAAGTCTTTCAAATCTGTAAGACTTCTGCTCTCTTTTTGAAAGTGAAATGAAAGGTTCCTTTGATACAATGCTGGTAAATAAGAAAAGGAGGCCATTGGAGTGGGCGTGATATTAGAAACGAATCAGCTTTGCAAATTTTATGGGACGGGGGAAAATCAGGTCAAAGCCGTCAATCATGTTAATATCCAGATTCAACAGGGAGAATTTGTCGCCATTGTCGGAAAATCCGGCTCCGGAAAAAGTACCCTGCTGCATATGCTGGGCGGGCTGGATACACCAACCAGCGGCAGCGTGATCTTGTCTGACAAGGACCTGTATTCCATGAAGGAGGATCAGCTTGCCGTTTTCCGGAGAAGAAAGATCGGATTTGTATTTCAGGCATTCAATCTGGTATCCTCCATCAATGTGTGGGAAAATATCGTTCTTCCGTTGGGGCTTGACGGAAAAAAAGTGGATAAAGCTTATGTCAATGATATTATCACCACACTGGGTCTTGAACACCGGATTCATAATCTTCCGAATACCCTCTCCGGAGGACAGCAGCAGCGCGTTGCGATTGCAAGAGCTTTGGTAAACAGACCGGAGATTTTGTTTGCGGACGAGCCAACCGGAAATCTTGATTCCAAGACAAGTGACGAGGTGATCGCGCTGCTGAAAATGAGCGCAAAAAAATATGGACAGACAATTGTAATGATTACCCATGATGATGAGATCGCGCAGGTTGCTGACCGTATTCTGGTGATTGAGGACGGACAGGTGGTGGATTTCAGATGAAGACAATAAGCAGGATTGCATATAGCAATGACAAAAGGAACAGGACAAGAAGTATACTAATCATGATGGCAATCTGTCTGACCACGATGCTGCTTGTTATCATCAGTACTGTGGGAAATGGGGTAATTCATTTACAGAAAAGTCAGGCGGCAGGATCATATGGAAGCAATTATGGTCTGTTTGTTTCCGCAGACGGATCGCAGTTAAAAGAAGTAAACCGCCGTGCGGAAATAGATGCTACAGGCACTATGTGCACCGAAGGTATCATAAAAGGCAATGAAAAAGGCGGGTTTGTCTGCATGGATGAGAATGCAAGAAAAATGCTTCCTTATAATAAAGAATATGAGTTGAAGGAAGGAAAGTATCCGGAAAAAATGCAGGAAATTGCCGCAGGAAGAGCATTTTTTCGTGCAATGGGGTATGGTGATGTAAAGATTGGAGATACGGTTACACTGGATTACCGCGCAGGGATGCAGTCAGAATATAAGCCGGAAGAATTTGTTGTCAGCGGAATCCTATATGATCGGGATGAGTATACCATCGAGGCATCTTATGTTGCTTTCGGGTCACAGGAGTTTTATGATGAGCACGTCGCAGAGAATGACAGACAGTATAATATTTATTTTACTTTAAATGATTCTGCAAATGTATCTATGAATAATATTGATTCGGTTATAAAGCAGATTGCAGCAGCTTGTGGGATCGAAGAAAAAAACGTTATAGTCAATGATCTCTATTTGCAATGGGTCTTGCAGCCGAGTTATGAAACGATTGCGGTATGCGGGGTTTTGATTCTTGCAATTGTACTTTTCTCTGTTGTGGTCATTTATAATATTTTTCAGGTCGGTATTGCCAACAAGATACAGGAGTATGGAAAAATCAAGGCTCTGGGAGCAACAAAAAAGCAGATGAAACAACTGATCTTCAGAGAAGGCATTTTTTTGACATTTTTTTCAATACCGGTTGGATTGCTTTTTGGCTTTCTGATTGCAAAATGCGGTTTTAACTGGCTGGTAGAACAGGGGAACCTTGTATCAACCCAAACTGGCTCTATGGGAGTTCAAAATCAGCAGGTGCCTCTGTTTTCCCTGCCTGTTATGCTTCTCTGTATTTTCGTATCATTTCTTACCGTTGCTTTGGCACTGCGTAAACCAATGAAAATTGTTTCACGGATTTCACCTATCGAAGCAACACGGTATTTAGAAAATGCAGAAACACACAAAAATAATCCGGCCAATACGATTGCTAAAATAGCTCCTCCTGACGGAACTGTAATTTCTATGGCTGAGGAGAATACCGATAAATACGAATCTGGGTCCAAGAATCAGTGGGATTAGTTAAACAATGGGTATCTGCCGAATTTTATCTATTTCGGCCGTATTTTTCCAGTTTATAAATACATAGATACCAGTTAATTTCTCGCAAAATTACAATATTATATTAGAAAGGCAAATCATTATCGCTACTATTTTCAATAGGGGAATTGTAACTTGTGTTTGCCGGAGAGGGATTATTTTGCGACTGGGACATTACCGGTGCAGAACTCGGTGATGATTGTCCGTCGCGTCGGCCCAATAATTCCATATTGTCGACATAAATTTCGGTTGTGTATCGACGAATCTTGTTTTGGTCTTCCCATGAACGAGTGCGAATTTTGCCTTCGATATATAGTTGAGTCCCTTTGCGGACATACTTTTCTGCTATTTCGGCTAATCCGCGCCAAACCACGATGTTGTGCCATTCTGTTTTATCGGGTATTTGTATACCGCTTTGGGTCGTATATCCACGCTCTGTCGTAGCCAATGTGAAATTCGCGACACATACATTGTTTTCGAGGTATCGAACATCTGGGTCTTTTCCTACATTCCCTATCAGAATAACCTTATTTACTGACATAGTCGTTGAGTGATTGTAAAATTAATTTTCAAAGATAGTGAAAGATGGGAGCAGAAGCAAACGGAAATCTTGTTTCCGGCTTGGCTATGCCGAATCGCATCGTATCTTCGTAGCGTCAAAGATAGTGAAAGTTACGCATAGAACAAGACAGGTCTATTCGTTTTTTTTGAGTTAAGGTGTATCTTATCTTTGCTTGGTGACCAATATAATCGAAAAGAAAACAAACGACTCCTTGTATGGTTTACAAAAATGCCCCGTTAGTCTGCTCTAACGGGGCTTATGATGGTAGTGAGAATAGAACCCGATTTTGTTATTTGGCGGCTTTCAATCCTCGGATAACTGCGGAGGAGAATCCTGCGGCTTCCATTTCGTTCAGACCTTTTATGGTAATACCGCCGGGAGTAGTTACTTTGTCTATCTCGACTTCGGGGTGGGAGCCGTTAGTCAATAATAATTCCGCTGCACCTTTGACCGTTTGTTCTACGAGTAAAGCCGCATCTTTGGGATAAATTCCCATCTCTATTCCACCTTCGATGGCCGCTCTCATATAACGCATGACAAAAGCTGTTCCGCAGGAGCAGAGCGCTGTCCCTGCTGTCATCAGATTCTCTTCGATGAGAAGGCTTTTCCCGAGGCTGTCGAATAGAGACCGAATATAATCTATTTGTTCCGGTACGGCATTGTAGGGCGAAATGAGAGTCATACTTTGTCGAATGGAGACGGCCGTATTGGGTATTACTCTAAAAATAGCCGGAGCCGCATCTTCCGATGAGAATAATTCGGACAATCTTTCCAATGTGATACCCGCTACCACCGAAACGATGATTTGCCGGGGAAAGTCCAGCACTTCACGTATGTCGTATGCCACACTGTCGAGTATCCAGGGTTTAACGGCCAAAATGATAACATCGGCATCCTTGACGGCTTCTTTGTTGTCGGTGGTCGTATGAATCGAAGGATTAAATGATTTGAGTTCGTTTAGTTTTTCTTCTCCTCGGTTACTGACTGTGATTTCCGACGGGGCAACGATTGAACTTTGAGACAATCCGCGGGCTATGGCTCCCCCCATGTTCCCGCCTCCGATAATTGATATCTTCATGAGAGTATGTTTTTAAGTTTGCCGATAAAACAATCGGCTTGTTCTTTGGATAACGACAGAGGCGGAAGCAGTCGAATGACATTCGTTCCCGAAGCTCCCGTAAATACATGTTGCTCGAAGAGTAGCTTGTTCCGAAGTTCTTTGACCGGGTAATCGAATTCGAGTCCTATCATTAGGCCTTTACCTCTTATGTCTTTAATTTGCGGTATTGTTTTGAGCTGGGATATGAGATACTCTCCGACAGTGGCTGCATTCTCGGTTAAATTTTCTTCTTGCATGACATCGAGGACAGCACAAGCTGCGGTGCAGGCTAAATGATTCCCTCCGAAGGTGGTTCCCAACATACCGTAGACCGGAGTGAAAGCAGGGCTGATGAGGACCCCGCCGATGGGAAATCCGTTGCCCATTCCTTTTGCGACAGTAATCAAATCGGAGCGTATGCCGGAGTGTTGGTGTGCGAAAAATTTTCCGGTTCGACCATATCCCGATTGTACTTCATCGAGAATGAGAACGACCTGATTTTGGGTACATATATTTCTAAGTTCTTTCAAAAATTGTGTGTCGGGTACTTGTATTCCTCCTACACCTTGTATGCCTTCGATAATAACGGCGCAGACATCTCCCTTCGAAATTTCTTTTTTCACTCGTTCGATGTCGTTGAGCGGTAAAAAAGCCACTTCAAAAGTGTCGTTGATGGGAGCGACTATTTTGGGGTTGTCGGTTACTTTCACTGCGGCAGAGGTTCTCCCGTGAAATGCTTTGGAGAAAGCTATTACCTTTTTCTTCCCCGTGTGGAACGAGGCCAGTTTCAAAGCGTTTTCATTGGCTTCCGCTCCCGAATTGATGAGGAATAGGGAATAGTCTTCATATCCCGATATTTTCCCTAATTTATCGGCCAATTGCTGTTGGAGACTGTTTTTGACCGAGTTGGAGTAAAATGTAAGTCTCTGTGCCTGTTCGGTGATTTTGTTTATATAATAAGGGTGCGAGTGTCCGATGGAAATGACGGCATGACCACCGTAGAGGTCGAGATATTCATTCCCTTCTGTATCGTAAGTATAACAGCCTTTCCCCGATTTTATTTCTATATCGAACAGGGGATATACGTCGAAAAGTTTCATATCTTTTTGTTAAAAAGCCGATGGTTTTAAATGTAAGCCAACCCGTTCATGCAATCCGAAAAGCAGATTCATGTTATGCACAGCTTGTCCCGATGCCCCTTTTAATAAATTGTCGATCACAGAAACGATGAGCAGTTTGTTATCATGTTTTTCGAGATACAACAGACATTTGTTGGTATTGACAACTTGTTTCAAGTCGGGCATTTTGTCGGTGAGAAATGTAAAATTATGATCGTCGTAATATGAATTGTATAAATCTTTCAATAGCTCTATTTCGACAGGGCAGTCGAGATACAGCGAAGCGAAAATACCCCGAGAGAAATTCCCTCTGACTGGAATAAAGTTGATCGGAGCCGAGAAACTGTTTTGCAGTTTGGACAGGCTCTGGCGTATTTCGTCCAAATGTTGATGAGTGAAAGGTTTATAAATGGAAATATTGTCGTTGCGCCAACTGAAATGAGACGTCTGCGACGGTTTTTGCCCGGCTCCTGTCGATCCGGTGATTGCGTGCACATGGATTTCATTGTTCAGCAGCAGATTTTTTGCCAACGGCAGCAGAGCCAATTGAATGGCCGTAGCAAAACAGCCGGGGTTGGCCACTCGTTTAGAACGAATGATGTATTTCCTGTTCAATTCGGGCAGACCGTATATGAAGTCATTCCCGGGAGCATCGAGTCGATAGTCGGTCGATAAATCGATAATGCGCAGTTCTTCGGGAAGGTTGTGACTCTCTATGAATTTACGAGTATCTCCGTGTGCCGTGCAGAAGAAAAGCAGGTCTATCTCGTCGAAAGGAGTTTCGCTGGTGAATATGAGATCGGTTTCACCGAACAGGCCGGTATGTATGTCGGTAATTTTGTTTCCGGCGTTACTTTCACTGTGAACGAAAATGATTTCTACATCGGGGTGGTTGATCAATAGTCTTATAAGTTCTCCGGCGGTGTAGCCGGCCCCTCCGATGATACCTACTTTTATCATAATTACGGGTTTAATAGTTTAATTCAGCGTCTAATCTACAATTTATTTTTTGTTTTTATTTTGTACGGAATAGAAAATTTTCATTTGGTTGCCCAGAATTTTGGTAAAGCCCTTTACATCGTCGGCACTCCACGCTTTATTTACTTCGCCGTATTCGCCAAAGTCCGATTTCATGAGATCGTAATCGCTTTCGACTCCCACTAAAACATAGCGATAAGGGTGTAGTTCGATGATTACACGTCCGGTAACGTTTTGTTGCGAACTATCGAGAAAAGCCTCTATATCGCGCATGACTGGTTCGAGGTATTGAGCTTCGTGTAAAAACATTCCATACCACGTGCCTACTTGATCTTTCCAATATTGTTGCCACTTGGTGAGGGTGTGTTTTTCCAACATCTTATGTGCGGCGATAATAAGCATGGGTGCGGCTGCTTCGAATCCGACTCTGCCTTTAATACCGATGATCGTATCTCCGATGTGCATATCGCGTCCTATGGCATAGGGAGCGGCGAGCGCTTCGAGGTCTTGGATCGCAGCGACTTTATTGTCGTATGCTTTTCCATTGATCCCGGCGATTTCACCTTTGACGAAATCGAGCGTGATAGTCTTGCTTTGAGTAGCTGTCATTTGTGACGGATAGGCCGACTCCGGCAGGGTTTGGTCGCTTTTTAGCGTCTCTTTACCTCCTATACTCGTTCCCCACAAACCTTTGTTTATAGAGTATTCCATTTTTTTGAAGTCGGCTGTATATCCGTGCTTTTTGAGATATTCTATTTCGTATTCACGAGTCAATGTCATATCTCGGGTCGGAGTGATAATCCCGATTTCGGGAGCCAATATTTGGAATGTAAGGTCGAACCGTACTTGGTCGTTTCCGGCTCCGGTACTACCGTGCGCTACATAATCGGCTCCGATTTCTTTGGCATAATTGATGATGGCTATGGCTTGGAAGATTCGTTCGGAACTGACAGAAATAGGGTAGGTCCCGTTTCTTAGAATATTCCCGAATACCATGTATTTGATACTTTTCTGATAATATTCTTGTGTTATATCGAGTGTAGCATGTTGTACCGCACCCAATTTATAGGCTCGTTCTTCGATGGATTTTAATTCTTCTTGATTAAAACCTCCGGTGTTGGCAATAGCTGTATATACATCGTATCCGCATTCTTCCGATAGATATTTAACGCAAAACGAGGTGTCCAAGCCTCCGCTAAAAGCTAATACTACTTTCTTTTTTGCCATGATGTTTTTGTTATTTGAGTTCTTGGTTGTCTTTGTTTTCATGTTCGTGAGGGTCGTAAAGCATGCCTGTGCAGAGACACATGCGTCGATTGTTTCGTTGCAAGATGTCGAAGTTCACACAACTTTCGCACCCTTTCCAAAAGGCAGGGTCGTCGGTTAACGAAGCAAATGCTACGGGTCTGTATCCTAATTCGTTATTTATTTTCATGACTGCTTCGCCAGTCGTTAACCCAAATATCTTGGCTTCCGGAAATCGTTCGCGGGATAACTCGAAAGCCTTGCGCTTGATTCTTTTGGCTAAACCGTGTCCCCGATAAGTATCGACGACGATTAATCCCGAGTTGGCTACAAACTGTTTGTTGCTCCAACTTTCGATATAACAGAAGCCGGCGAACTTGTCTCCGTCCAATGCTATGATTGCTTTTCTTTCCAGCATTTTTTGTTTTACATATTCGGGAGAACGCTTTGCAATTCCGGTTCCTCTTATTTTTGCAGCTCTCTCGATTGTGTCGAGAATCGTGTCGACGTATTTAATGTGTCGTTCGTCGGCTACAAATACTTTTATTTCTTCCATGATGTGTAAACCTCTTCTCCTTAAAAGAGGTGTTGTAGGTGTTGTTATAGGATCAGTTAAAAAATTAGTCATGTAAAACCGGGATAAAGGGCGAAAGAGCCAACATGGCCTGTTGATGGGATATGTTTTCTTCCAGAATTACCAAAACCGTATCGTCTCCGGCAATAGTTCCTAATACTTCGGGAGGAGTATTGCTATCTATATCGTATGCGAGACTTCCTGCATATCCCGGTCTTGTTTTAATTACAGACAAATTTCCTGAGAAATTAATGGAAATGAATCCTCCGGGTATTTGTCGCTCGGGATTCTCCGATAGTTTTTCGGGCATAATATATACATATGAACCGTCATTGCCGGGAACTTTGGCAATCCTCAATTGTTTCAGGTCTCGGGACAAAGTAGCCTGTGTTAAATCAAATCCTAATTCGTGTAATTTTTTCAAGATTTCATCTTGGCTTTTTACTCTTGAATGGATAATAATTTCTCTTATAGCTTGTAAGCGGGCAACTTTATTTTTCATGCCTATGATATATTTGAATAATTATGCGGCAAATATAGTTTAAAAATGAAAATAGTAGAATAAATTTTGTATATTTTTTACAATACTGGGCGATATTTAAACTATTATTGAATATGTATTCAATTTGTATTCATAAAAAAGGCGGGAAATGCTTCCCGCCTTTTTTTATCTGTATTGTCGTGTTGGATAGTCTTTTTATATTCCGAGAACCGACGATAGTTCGGGGAGGATATTGAGGACGGAGTTGTCTGTTGTGCAGGGAACAATCGTCGCATATCCACGTTCCAACCAATACTCGTCTGTATCGGTTGCTTCGGGTTCGGCATTTTTAAATTTTCCGGTTAGCCAGTAATATTCCTGTCCGTGAGGATCTGTCCGGCAATCATATTCTTCGGTCCAGTGACCTTGTGCAGCTCTACAAATCTTCGAGCCTTTGAGTTGGGGCACATCGGGAATATTGATATTAAGTCCTATGTTTTGGGGCCAGTGGTTATGGGTCAATGCTTTTTGGCATACGTCCAAAATGAGTTCCCGACAGTGCGAAAAATCGGCATCGGCTTTGTGATTGCAAAGGGAGAATCCGATAGAAGGTATATGTAATAAGGCTCCTTCAAAAACAGCCCCCATTGTTCCCGAATAGATGACACTTACTCCCGAATTGGAGCCGTGGTTAATACCCGATACGATTAAGTCGGGGCGTTCGTCTAAAAGAATGTTCATCGACAACTTGATACAGTCGACCGGTGTCCCGTTGGTGCGAATTGCGAGAAACCCGTTTCGCTCTTCGACGACTTTCATGCGAAGGGGAGAAGTTACGGTAATTGCAGAGCTTTGTCCCGAGCGGGGCGCATCAGGAGCGACTATGAGAATATCTCCTAAGGGTTTTAGAAAATCGGCGACTTCGCGGATGCCTTTGGCTTGTATGCCGTCGTCATTAGTGATGAGAATGAGAGGTTTATGAGAACGTGTTATTTTTTTCATATAAAGAGAAAATATGTTTGACTATTACAAAGATAGGGTAAGACGTGAATCGAAACAAGTTCACTCGGATATACCGAGGCTCACTTCATTTTTGCTTTATGCAAAGGTAATGAATAATACTCGTTTTTTTTATGTTTTAACGGATAATATGGAGTCATAAAATAGGTAAAAGACAGATTTTATCCTAATGGGATTCTTGTAAAAAAAGTGTATCTTTACGCAGAAAATGGAGAAGTGATTCTGCTGATTTATCAACAAAAAGGGTCACTTATCAACAATTATGATATTTTTGGGCATCCGAGAGAATGAAATACAAATTAAAAGATATTCCTTTGCGATGGGAAACTCGTGAAGAAAGGGTATCTCGGCGCAAGAAATGGGATTTCGTTTTGCTTCCGGCTACACTGTCTTCGTGAAGAAAAAATAACAATATGGGTAAAATTATCGCTATTGCAAATCAAAAAGGAGGAGTCGGAAAGACAACGACTTCTATAAATTTGGCCACTTCGTTGGCGGTTCTGGATAAGAAGGTTTTGCTCATTGATGCCGATCCCCAAGCAAATGCTTCGTCTGGTTTGGGAGTGGATCCGCAACAGGTGAAGTCGTCCATTTATGAATGTTTGGTGGGGCAGTCCTCGATCAAGGAATCGGTTGTTGAAACTTGTGTGGAGGGATTGGGCTTGGTCGCCTCTCATATCGATTTGGTTGGAGCAGAACTCGAATTGATGAATTTGAAAAATCGTGAGCGGGTTTTATCTCATGTGTTGAGCGAAGCGCGAGGCGATTATGATTATATTTTGATAGACTGTTCCCCATCGTTGGGATTGATTACGGTCAATGCTCTTACGGCGGCCGATTCTGTTATTATTCCCGTACAGGCAGAGTATTTCGCTTTGGAAGGTATCAGCAAGTTGTTGAACACGATCAAGATCATAAAATCGAAATTGAATCCTCAGCTCGAAATCGAAGGCTTTTTGTTAACGATGTACGATTCTCGTTTGCGTTTGGCTAATCAGATTTATGAAGAGTTGAAGGGGCATTTCGGGAACTTGGTATTTAATACGGTCATTCAACGGAATATCCGTTTGAGCGAGGCTCCGAGTCACGGGCTTCCGGCTTTGCTATACGATTGTGAGTCGAGGGGTAGTGTCAATCACATGGAACTGGCGAAAGAATTGATAATGAAAAATAGATAAGCGGCTAAAATCGATAAGTTATGGCAACTCCTAAAAGAAGTGCATTGGGTAGAGGTTTGGATGCGTTGATTTCGATGGATAACATTGTAACCAGCGGCACATCTTCTATTCATGAAATAGAATTATCCCAGATTGTGCCTAATCCCGATCAACCTCGTCGGGAATTCGATCAGGAAGCTCTCGAAGAATTGGCAAGCTCTATTCGGGAATTGGGTATTATACAGCCTATTTCGTTGCGGCAGGTAGATGGTGGAAATTATCAGATTATTGCCGGAGAGAGGCGATATAGAGCTGCACAAATGGCCGGGTTGGAAACGATTCCCGCCTATGTGAGAACGGTAGAGGACGAAACGTTGATGGAGATGGCTCTTATCGAGAACATTCAACGGGAAGACTTGAACTCCATAGAGATTGCATTGGCCTTCCAGAAATTGATAGAATTGTATCAACTGACACAGGAAAAACTGAGTGAGCGGGTCGGGAAGAAGAGGACGACGATAGCCAACTATCTGCGTTTGCTGAAACTTCCGGCCGAGGTACAGATAGGATTGCGGGATAAACGTATCGATATGGGGCATGCTCGGGCGTTGTTGTCTGTTGCCGACCCTGCTTTACAGTTGGAGTTGTACGAGCGTATATTGTCCGACGGATTGAGTGTGCGTAGTGTCGAAGACTTGGCTAAAACTTTATCTGCCGGAGGAGAGCGAGCCCGTAAGAAAGCACAGAAGAAAGTTATGATGCGACAAGAGTATAATGTGCTGAAATCGCATTTGTCCGATTTCTTCAACGCTAAGGTTCAGTTTACCTGTGATGAAAAAGGGAAAGGGAAAATATCTATTCCATTTAAGAACGAAGAAGATTTGGAACGGATTATCGGTTTGTTCGATAAATTGAAATAAGATTTTGGGAATATCGGGTGACATGGGATTGAGACGTGCCGTGATTATTATTTTTATAATTGCGTTATTACCATTGTCTATTCTTGAAGTCAAGGCCGATTCGAATATTGGATATCAGGGATTAGTAGAGGTAGAAGTTAATTCTGCCGATACGGTGGAAATGGAGAATGCGAGATATAATCGTCCCGATTCTATTTCGGTTATTTCGGGAGATAGTGTCGGAGCTTTATTTCAAGATTCGGTCCCGGTGATGATTACCGATTCTCTGGGTGGGCTTGCTCCGTCTGATTCTTTGGGATTGAAAGCGGCTTCACGTAAATCGTGGAGACCTTCCGATTTCAATCCTGACCCAATGAGAGCCGTATGGCTATCGGCTCTGTTCCCCGGATTGGGTCAAATTTATAACCATAGGTATTGGAAATTGCCTATCGTTGTGGGCGGATATGTAGGGCTTTTTTATGCCACGACATGGAATAGCCGTATGCTGTCTGATTATCAACGAGCCTATTTGGATATTATGGACAGCGATCCGGGGACGAACAGTTATATGGATTTTTTTTCGTCGTCGTATCGCGAGGAAGATATAGACAAGGAATGGTTAACCCGTGTATTGAAGCAGAGGAAAGACTATTATAGACAGAATCGTGACCTATGTATTATTTGTATGATAGGGCTTTATGCTGTTTGTATGATAGATGCTTATGTCGATGCTCAGTTGTATCATTTTGATGTCAGCCCCGATATTTCGATGAAGTGGCAGCCGGCGATTATTCCTACCGGACGTACGGTATTGCCATCGATCGGATTACAATGTGCGATTACATTTTAATGCTTATTTGCTATGAAGAAATTTTGGCTTGTTTTTATGGGCTTGGGAATATCTTTATATAGTTTTTCCCAAATAGAGACAGACGAGGAAATCGTAGATACCGACACGATAGAGATTACCTTGTCGGATACGATAGATAATGCTATCGTGTATCCCGAAAGTATGGAGGCCGATTTGAATAATCTTTTGACCGACTGGTATATGCAGCAATATGCAGTTGTAGATGATTCCTGTTTGGTGAATAGCGTTAATGTGGATTATCCCGATTCGGTTTATATCCGTAAATTATCACAACTGCCGACTGTTATCGAGATGCCTTATAACAGTGTTGTTCGCCGTTATATAGACATGTATGTACAGAAAAGGAGAGCGCTTGTTGAGAATCTTTTGGGATTGAGTACATATTATATGCCCATTTTCGAGGAAGCTCTTGAACGGGAAGGTTTGCCTTTGGAATTGAAATATCTGCCTATTATCGAGTCTGCTTTGCGTCCCGATGCTACTTCTCGGGTAGGAGCGGCCGGTTTGTGGCAGTTCATGGTCAAGACAGGAAAGAGTATGGGATTGGAGGTGAACAGCCTCGTAGATGAACGGCGGGATCCTATTAAATCTTCGGCGATGGCGGCCCGTTATTTGAAAGATTTATATAGTATTTACCATGATTGGGCACTGGCTATCGCATCGTATAATTGTGGCCCGGGAAATGTAAGCAAAGCTATTCGCCGTTCGGGAGGTAAAACCGATTATTGGGAAATTTATCCCTATTTGCCTCGTGAAACGAGAGGCTATGTCCCGGCTTTTATCGCAGTCAATTATGTGATGAATTATTATGGCGACCACAATATCTGTCCGGTACTTACCCGGCGCCCTTTGTTAACGGATACCGTACAAGTGACACGTCGAGTCCATTTGCAGCAGATATCCGATGTATTACAGATTCCGATCGAGGAGATTCGAAGTTTGAATCCTCAGTATCGTCGCGACATTATACCGGGTAATATCCGGCCTTATGCGCTCATTTTGCCATCGCAACAGATCTATGCTTTTATCGAGGCACAGGATGCTATTTTTGCGCATAATCAGGAGCTGTATGCACGACGGCTTGCCGTTGAACCGGCAGGGTTGGCTCCCGGAACAACGGTATATCATAAGGTTCGTAAAGGAGAGACTCTTTCCGGTATAGCTCAAAAATATGGAGTGTCGGTAAGTAACTTGCGCTCTTGGAATAATTTGCGAAAAAATTCATATTTGCGTATCGGGCAACGTTTGGCGGTTTGCAGCAAGACAACGGCAAGTAAAAGCGGGGCTTCGTCTACGGCTTCGTCAGCAAAAGGTCAATATCATACGGTTCGTAAAGGCGAGAACCTATGGACGATTTCTCAAAAATATAAAGGGGTTTCGGCCGAAGATATTAAACGGGCGAACAATTTGAAAGGAAATGCTATTCAGCCCGGACAAAAGTTGAAAATTCCTGCGGCGTAATACTCTTTTCCGTTTCGGTAAAAGGAGTGTTGTCATCGATGTCTTCCAATTCGAGAATGGCATCTAAAATCAGTCGTTTGTCGATTTGAACGAAATAAATGCGTCGGGCTCCGACATATCGTTGAGCATAATAGGGAGAGAAGTTCCAATCTTCCCGTATCCCTTGTGATGTGGATGCGTGAATAAATTTGAATCGTCCGTCGGGATATACTTCCGTAACCAAGCCTACATGTCCTACATTCGACCGCCGAGAATTTCTACCTTTGAAAAATACCAAATCTCCCCGGCAGATTTCTTCGTCTTTAACAGAGATTCCTTGTAAATATTGAGAAGCGGAACTTGCATTGAGGGAATAGGAGAAATGGTTGAAAATATACTGCATGAAACCCGAACAGTCAAATCGGTTGGGGCCTTTGCTTCCTCGCCTGTAAGGTGTCCCGATGTATTTTCTGGCATATTCGACGAGACGGTCGATTTGTTTATTGACGAGTGTGTTGGGTAGGGGTAATGAAATCCTGTTTTTTGTCGAAAGCGTATCGATGGTAACGGTGTCGGTCTTCGATGGTACAAGCAAGTCTTTTCCCTCTGCATTTGTCGATAGGATATTTGCCATCATGAAAAATAAAATTCCGATGCCTTTGTATCTCATTGCGCCGATTCGCTTCAATCTTTTTTAAAATGCTTCCCGATATTTTCCTTCCGAACTATCTTCGATAATGCTCAAATAGCTCGTATACCTCGATTCGCTTATTTGGTGGTTCTCCAACGCCTTTAATACCGCACAGCCGGGTTCGTGTCGATGGGTGCAATTGTTAAACCGGCAGTTTTGGGAAATCTCAAAAATTTCGGGAAAGAAATGTGCCACTTCGTTGGGATTGAAATCGATAGTTCCGAAGCCCTTTATGCCCGGAGTGTCGATAATGTACCCACCTTGTGGCAAAGGGTACATCTCTGAAAAAGTGGTCGTGTGCATGCCTTTGTGGTGAGAAGTGGATACGGCTCCGATTTTTACATGAGCATTCGGTAGAATACGGTCGATAATCGTGGACTTTCCTACGCCCGAGTGTCCCGATAACAAGGTAATTTTGTTTGCGATAAATGAATCTATGAAATCGAATCCTTCACCGGTAATCGCTGATACACAATGGCAGTCATACCCGATAGAGGTGTAAAGGTAGCGAAGTGCTTCGGCATATTCCCGGTCTTCTTCGGTAAATGTATCGCTCTTATTGATAACGATGCATACAGGTATGCGATACGCCTCGGCTGTGGCAAGAAAACGGTCGATAAAAGTGGTCGAGGTCGGAGGCGTGTTGACCGTTACGATCAGTAAGGCATGGTCTATGTTGGCGGCGATGATATGAGACTCTTTCGACAAATTGGACGATCGGCGGATAATGTAGTTTTTCCGTTCGTGTATGCGAGTGATAAAAGCCGTTTGGTCGGGATTTAACTCTATATCAACAAGGTCGCCCACTGATACGGGATTGGTGCTGCGTATTCCTTTTAACCTGAAATTACCTTTGATTTTACAGCGTATCGAATCTCCGTTTTCTGTGCGGACGATATACCAGCTTCCCGTATTTTTTGTGACAAGACCTTCCATGCAATGAAATTTAATGAACAAAGATAGCAAAAGGTGAGAGCAGAGACAAACGGAAATTTTATTTCCGATTTGGCTATGTCGAACCGCATCCTATCTTCGTAGTGACAAAGATACGTATAAGCGAGAGCTGAGCAAAACAAAGCTTGCTTTAATTTTATTCTGCCGAGCAAAAGTATTTTCGAGTTTCAACTCAAAGATAGTGAAAGTGAAATGCAGAGGCAAGCGAAAATTACATTTTCGGCTTGACTATGCCGAACCGCCTCCGATATTCTACAAATATAATGAAAGACGAGAGTCGGATAACAACGAATGCATTTGTTTTTTTTGAACTGCATTTTGGCTCTCTCCCCCTGCCGTGTCCCGTAACCTTACGGGGTGTTACCGAAGAAATATTGGGGGAGTGCCCGTGGGGCGAGAGGGGGTAAATTCCACAATCGAAAAATCCTATGTGATCTTTTTTAACCCCTCTCCTCAGAAACGGCTGTTTCTTCGGTGTCTCCCCTATATTGCTCCGCAACACAGGGGAGAAGTGTTAATACTCTCGGTAACGATGACAGAATTGTGCATCACCTTCTCTTCCGATGCTTCCGCAAGAGAATAGGGTAAGTGCCTACAACGCGAAGAGGGGATCCAAAATCCAACCTCTCTCCGAAGAGACCGGAATGTGTATGCCGACGAGAGATTTATCGTTAAAATTCATGCTTACCCCACGGATTTTCTACTGAACCTTAGAAACAGCAGAAACTTTTGAATCGAGAAAAAAGAAAGGGCCTTCCGATAATGAAAGCCCTTTTGAATATATTTTATTTTTTGTTTTATACGGTGAGTATCTCTTTCTCTTTTTCGGCAAACATATCGTCGATTTTCTTCATGTATTTGTCGTGAAGTTTTTGTGCCGAGGCTTCTCCGTCTTTGGCAACATCTTCGGGCATTCCCTCTTTTTGAGCCTTTTTCAGTCCGTCGATGGCATCCCGGCGGGCATTGCGCACGCTCACTTTGGCATTTTCGGCTTCTTGTTTCGACTGTTTGACGAGTGCTTTGCGTCTCTCCTCGGTTAACGGGGGAATTGATAGTCTGATGATTTCGCCGTTATTTTCGGGAGTGATGCCTAATTCTGAATCCAAAATGGCTTTCTCGATCACTTTGAACATGGATTTTTCCCAGGGGGTAATAACGATGGTACGTGCATCGGGGACAGAAATATTAGCTACATTGGAAAGCGGGACCAAACTTCCGTAATAATCGACCCGTATGCCGTCGAGAATTCGGGGGTTGGCTTTACCTGCCCGAATGTGAGCTAATGCTTCATCTAAGAATTCGATGGCCATAGCCATTTTTTCTTCGGCAGAGTTCAAGTATGTCTTTACGTCGTCCATAATGAATAAGGTTGAAATTTTTCTGTATAATTAGTTTCGTGAACAAATGTACTCTTTTTTTTAAGAATAGCCATATAAGACCGGGTTTAATATACCAGAGTCCCTATGTTCTCTCCTGACAATACTTTTTTCAGGTTTCCGACCGTATCCATGTCGAATACGATAATGGGCAGATGGTTTTCTTTGCAGAGGGTGGTCGCCGTGAGGTCCATGACCTTTAATCCACGGGTATAGATTTCGTCGTAGCTGATTTTGTCGAATTTCTTTGCGGTAGGATCTTTTTCTGGATCGGCCGTGTAAATACCGTCGACACGTGTCCCTTTCAGCATGACTTCGGCTTCTATTTCGATACCTCTTAGGGCCGAGCCTGTATCGGTCGTGAAGAATGGGTTTCCCGTCCCTCCCGATATAATGGCTACGGTTCCGTTTTGCATAGCCTCGATAGCTCTCCATTTACTATAATATTCGCCGATGGGGAACATATTGATTGCTGTGAAGACTTGGGCTTTTTGTCCGATTTTTTCCAATGCGGAGCTTAATGCCAAACTGTTAATTACAGTCGCGAGCATGCCCATTTGGTCTCCTTTTACACGGTCTACCCCTTTGGAAGTTCCGCTCAATCCGCGAAATATGTTTCCGCCGCCGATGACGATACCTATTTCTATGCCCATGTCGGCGATTTCTTTAATCTGTGTGGCATATTCGGCTATTCTTTTTTCATCGATGCCATATTGCTTTTCGCCCATGAGCGATTCACCGCTCAGTTTCAGGAGAATCCTTTTGTATTGGTTATTCATAATCAGATTCGTTCTTTTAATTAAACAGTCGCATTTATGCAAAAATAATCAATTTTTATGGTTCACGTAGCCTTTGAAG
>ENA-UEPV01001024-UEPV01001024.1-human-gut-metagenome-genome-assembly--contig:-NODE-1024-length-18305-cov-64.199473_pt1 | contig 18305 bp, 15 predicted proteins | sample MGYA00242942_ERZ507925 | MGnify/ENA primary metagenome ERZ507925 (study PRJEB26167, sample SAMN06115453) | human gut metagenome | host: Homo sapiens | place: China:Fujian | collected 2015-08-26... | reverse complement strand
TTAACGCATTTAATTTCACACCATTAAAGAATGTTAAGGTGTTAATACTTGGTCAGGACCCATACCACAATGAATTGCAGGCGCACGGACTTAGCTTTTCGGTTCTCCCTGAACAGAAGGACATTCCACCATCGCTCCAGAATATATATCAGGAGCTTCACGATGACCTTGGCTGCTATATACCCAATAATGGTTATCTTGTCAAATGGGCAGAGCAGGGTGTCCTGATGTTAAATGCTGTTCTGACCGTCCGGGCGCATCAGGCAAATTCCCATCAGGGACATGGCTGGGAACAATTTACAGACGCCTGTATGGAGATCTTAAACCGCCAGGATCGTCCGATCGTATTCATCTTATGGGGATCGTATGCACAAAAAAAAGCTTCGATGTTAAACAATCCGAATCATCTGATCTTAAAAGCTCCGCATCCAAGTCCGTTATCTGTCTATCGTGGTTTCTGGGGAAGCAAGCCTTTCAGCAAAACGAACAACTTCCTGACCGAGCACGGTGTTGAACCGATCGACTGGCAGATTGAAAACATATGACAATAAATCTGCCAAGCAAATAAGCAACGTGTCTGTATAAAGACAACGCTGCTTATTTATTTGGCAGATAAACAGATATGCGCAAGAAGGGCGAATAGCTGTACGATTTCGAAAGTCCGACGGACAGAGAAATCGGTATTATTGAATTGTCTCCCGCTTCTTGTCCAGTTCTGCCTGAACAACAGCAAGTTGTTCGATAATTTTATCTTTTAACCTAGATATCTCGGAAGCATAGTTCTCTCCCAGATTGTCTTTTACCTGTTCTAACCGGTCAAGGATATCGGTATAAGTCTGATTTACTTTTCTCTGGATCCATTTGCGATTGGATACAAAAAGGATAGTTCTTAGATTATGCAGTCTGTCTGCAAGTTTGATCATGACCACCTGTGCCGGGGCGTGGTCAAATAGACGTTTTGAATAGTCAGAGAAGGTCTCTCCTTCAAGTTTACTTAATAAATATACATGATCCCTGATATCCGTACCAAAGATCTTTTCAATATCTTCAAATGTACAGTCCGTATCTTCTACCGTATCATGCAATAACGCAACTACAAGTACAGTTTCATCCTCTACATGGCATTCGTCCTTTAATATATGGTAAACGCCAAGAATATGTTCATCATAATACGGCACTTTGCCATCTCTTCCAAGACGTGTCTGCCCCTGATGACATTGCCTGGCAAATGCCATTGCAGTCTTCACGCAATCTGCTTCTGCTGCTTCTGTCTGACAGCCACATTCTTCTATATAAGAAATTGTTTCATTCCTGTCTGCTGTATTTGTAAAACCCTGCATGTTCTGCTCCATTCTGTACCTTAACTGGTATTTAATATGACATAACCGGACATGTCCACCCGCACCTTGTATCTATTTCAGTATAACACAGCCGCCCATATCTTTCCAGCAAATCTGTCATTTTATAGATACTTCATTTTTTCATCTGCTTCGTTTTTCTGTCTTGTACTTTTCCATAATTTGTCTGTCTCCAAGCTTGAATCCTGCCGGAATTTCGCATATACTAGATTCTGCTTTCCCGTAATATTCAACTATATAATGTTCCAACCTGTCCGTGCGGGTTGCAACAAGCGGACTTGAACGCACAATATATATGTCATTGCCTGTTACGGTGAATGATACAAATTAAGAAAGAGGTTTCACGATTATGGATATTATTTTGAAAATCAGTCAGGAACTTATGTGCCGGCAGGAGCAGGTAGCTGCTGCCGTTAAATTGATAGATGAGGGATGCACGATCCCTTTTATTGCAAGATACAGAAAGGAAGCTACCGGTTCTTTAAACGATGAACAGCTTCGTACTCTGGATGAACGGCTCACTTATCTCAGAGGACTGGAAGACCGGAAGGAAAAGGTCATCGCTTCGATCGAAGAACAGGGCATGCTGACCGATGAACTAAAGAAATCAATTCTGGCTGCTGAAACACTCGTTGCAGTGGAAGATCTGTATCGTCCTTATAAACCAAAGAGAAAAACGCGTGCGACAATCGCACAGAGCAAAGGTCTTACCGGACTTGCCAACATCATCTCCCTTCAGATGACAAATAAGCCGATTCTGGAGGAAGCACTGGCTTATGTATCCGAGGAGAAAGAAGTCCACTCTGCAGAAGAAGCCATCGCCGGAGCTATGGACATTATTGCAGAATCTATTTCAGATAATGCTGAATATCGTACCGAAATCCGAAACCTTACAATGGATGGAAGAAAACGGCCGCCACGGCATTGTGCTTGCAGGCCGCCCGTACCACATCGATTCTGAGATCAACCACGGCATCCCGGAACTGATCAATTCCTATGGTATTGCCGTACTGACTGAGGACTCCGTTTCTCACCTTCATCAAGTGGAACGCCCTCTGATCGTTATGGATCAGTGGATGTATCACACCCGTACGCAAAATGACCGGATACCGTACACTTGCGATCAACCGTGGAGAAAAGGAAAAATTTCTCTCTGTTAAGATTGAAGCACCGATTGATGAGATCACCGGTTATCTGATCCGTCAGGTGATCGTACGCGACAATCCAAATACAAATGACATTTTAAGGAACACTATAACTGACAGTTATGAACGTCTGATCGCACCTTCTATTGAGCGCGATATTCGAAGCAGTCTGACAGAAGCTGCTGAAGATGGCGCGATCAAGGTATTTGGCAGCAACTTAAAGCAGCTTTTAATGCAGCCACCGATCAATGGTCATGTGGTTCTCGGCTGGGATCCTGCTTTCCGTACCGGATGTAAGCTGGCAGTCGTTGATGCAACCGGAAAGGTGCTCGCCACTAAGGTTATTTACCCAACTGCCCCTCAGAACAAAGTGGAAGAATCCAAGAAGATCTTAAAAGATCTGATCAAGAAATATCATATTTCCCTTATCTCAGTTGGAAACGGTACTGCTTCCCGTGAATCCGAAGCGATCATTGCAGATCTTATCCATGAGCTGGATACAAAGATTCAATATGTGATCGTAAACGAAGCCGGCGCATCCGTCTACTCTGCAAGTAAACTTGCAACAGAAGAATTCCCGAACTTTGATGTAGGCCAGCGTAGTGCTGCTTCAATCGCAAGAAGACTTCAGGATCCGCTTGCTGAGCTGGTCAAGATCGATCCAAAAGCGATCGGTGTCGGTCAGTATCAGCACGATATGAATCAAAAGAAGCTGACAGAAGCATTAGACGCTGTTGTAGAAGATTCCGTAAACCAGGTCGGTGTCGATCTAAATATCGCTTCCGCTCCTCTGATGGAACATATTTCCGGTATCAACAAAACCCTGGCAAAAAATATCGTAGAATACAGAGAAGCAAACGGCCGTTTTAAGAACAGAAAAGAACTGTTAAAGGTTGCTAAACTTGGCCCGAAAGCATTTGAACAGTGTGCCGGATTTATGAGGATCACTGGTGGTACAAATCCACTGGACGCAACCTCTGTCCACCCGGAAAGCTATGAGGTTACTGAAACACTGATCCAGCATCTCGGTTATTCCATGGATGATCTTGCATCCGGTCAGTTAAAGGGTGAAACCGTTCGCTATCTGCTGGGCAATGTTCTTTTCGGGACGCAGAGTAAGGGCACGGAATTTTGAAGCGAAATCATACTTCTTATGGGCTTGTGCCACAAAGTCGAGGACGGTGAGTTCGGTCTTCTCTGGAGAAAGACGGAGACCACGGCCCAACTGTTGCAGGAAGATGGTCAAACTGTCTGTAGGACGAAGGAAAAGTACCGTATCTACTTCGGGTATATCGACTCCTTCATTGAAGATGTCGACCACACACAGGTAGTGCACCAGTCCGTTACGAAGGTCTTCTGCCAGTTGCTTACGTTGCGGTTGCGGCGTATCGGAAGTCAGGCTTTTTGCATTGAATCCGTATTTCTGGAGCTGAAGGGCCATAAAGTCGGCATGTTTCTTATTGACGCAGAAGCACAGAGCACGACAGGTGTATTCATCGGCCAGGTAACGGTGTAAGGCATCTACGATATGTTGTGCCCGTTCGGGTACGCACAGTTTGTCGGCCAGTCGGTCGATAACATAACGTTGTCCGTTCCAAAGGGAATCATCGGTCAGGTCGGTATCATCGGTCACGCACAGGTATTGGAAGGGAGTCAGCAATCCGGCCTGAAGGGCTTGCGGAAGGCGTATCTCGGCACTGATGCGTCCGCCAAAATCCGGGCGAAGGTCTTTTCCGTCCATGCGTTCCGGTGTGGCGGTGAGTCCAATCAACAATTGAGGATGAAAATGTGAAAAGAGTTTCCGATAGCTGTCGGCCTGGCTATGATGAGCTTCGTCAATGACGATGTAGTCGTAATAATCGGCCGGGAGCTGCGAAAACAGGGCTTCAAAACGTGAGTTGAACATGGAGATGGAAACAAACAGATGGGCATAGTCGGCCTCGGTTTGAGGAGCTTCATTACCGACCCACAACGTGCCGAAATTGGCGTCTTGCAACACGCTGCGGTAGGTGTGCAAGGACTGGCGAAGGATTTCTTCACGGTGGGCGGTGAACAGGATGCGACTGGTCCGCCCTACTCCTGTCTGCTGTTGGCAGAAGGACTGATAATCGAAAGCGGAAATCACGGTCTTTCCCGTACCAGTGGCCGCCACAACCAGGTTACGGAAGTTGCCACACTCCTCACGCTCTACTTTCAGTTTATCTAAAATCTGCTTCTGGTGTGGGAGCAAAGAATAGCGTTGGTACACGAAAGCATCCGGTTTTCCTTTGAAGGTGTTGCGATGCAATTCCTGTTGGAACTTTTCAATGCCTCCCAGCCGGAAATCTTCAAAGTTCGGGCTGTTCCAGTACAAGTCGAAGGTGGCCAGTGCGGTCTTGATGATGTGCGGATTTTCTACACTCGTCACGCGCATGTTCCATTCCAATCCGTCGGTCTGTGCCGACTTAGACAGGTTGGACGAACCGATATAGGCAGTGTGCATGCCGGAATTACGTACAAAGATGTAAGCCTTGGCATGGAGGCGTTCGATGTCGGTTTGATAAGAAATATGAATTTCCGTATGAGGTAGTTCGGCAAGTTGCTGCACGGCCTTAGTCTCAGTCGCCCCGCAATAGGTTGTGGTAATGATGCGCAAACGGGTGCCTTCGCGTTGGCAGAACTTCTTCAAGTCATCCAACAGCAAGCGCACACCGGAGAGCTTCAGAAAAGAAACAATAAAATAAATCTCGTCGGCACTGGTAATTTCCCGTCGAATTTCCTCGCCCAATGAAAGGACACTGTTTCCACCCGTAAACAGGTTGCTCACCCGGAAACCGGATTGTGGGCGGACGGTTTCTGAACGACTGTGCTTTTGCAGGAGGTTCTTTTGCTGGGTCATCACCTCCATCAAGAGGTTGGAAGTGTCGGCTATCTGCACTTCTTCCACAAGCCCGTACTCGGCCAATATCCGGTTAACCAGTGTCATCCGGTCGTGCATATCTTCCGTGTCTTCCAGTTTCTGCCGAATGGCTTTTGCCAGATAATCCGCTAAAATCTTAGGGGATTCGGCCGCGTCTATCTGTTCGCGCAGGCAAACCAACTGCTGGGATTCAGCCTCCTGTATATCTCGTTCAACTTCCTGATTGATAATATTCTCGTAGATTCCTTTCTTTAACATCGCTTGCTGATTTCAGAATTTCATGCTGAAAGTACAAAATAAAATGAAACTAACTGACATATTTTTAGAAAGAATCCCGAAAAACTTTATCTTTGTAAATATAAATCATTGGATATTATGAACTCATTCATCCCCATCTTTTCAGCCTTCTTCATCCTGCTCGGGCTCCTCGTCTGGAGATTCCCCAAGCTCATTGCAGGATACAACACCATGACGTCCGAGCAACAGAAGAAAGTCGACGTCAAAGAGCTCAAAGCCTTCATGTGCCGCGTGTTCTGCGCAATCGGCGTACTAGTCTTCGTGAGCTACCTGCTCCTGCGGCTGTTCATGGACGAAGCGTCGGCCATCAACATCAGTTCCATAGTAGTACCCATAATAGGGGTAATCTATCTGCTGGCCGGTGGCCAACGGTACGACCACAACTAACGGGATGCCTGGGCAATAATTTCCTTTACTTCGCAGCACTCTCCTTCCCGACGGATGCACCAGAACGGGACAGACTTGGCGTCGGTAAACTCTTTCATCCGCCAGGCTGATTCGAAACCGCTGGCCACGAAATGCATGGGCACGAACAGGCCGATACGGAACACGTCGAGGAACTGACGGGCTCCGCGGGTGTAGCCGTTGCCGATGCGCCCGTCTACGGGAAACATCACCACGTCAAAACGGTCGGTGAGCTTGCGGATGTCTTTCAGCTCGCCCAGGAAACGCTTTTCTTCCTTGGCAGGGTCAATGTCGATGCCGAAGTCGGGGCTGTAGACCAGTCCCCCGTGATAATCGTCGGTCAGGAAACGGGCGTACCAGTTGTTCAGGTCGCCGGCATGGAAGATGCGCTTGCCGTCGGTCTCTATCACCCACGACACGCCGCTGTCGTTGCTTCCGGTGGCCGTCGCGCGGAGGAGTTCGTCTTCCCACGTGGCACCTTTCCCCAGCCAGGCATCGGCTTCTTCTTTCTGCGCCCGACGGTGTTTCAGAATGTCTTTCGAAAGGATGTAGCGCACGTTCGCTTTCCGGGTTCGCCAGAAGAAGATGTCGCGGTTGAAATGGTCTTCATGGAAATGACTGGAGAAGACGTACAGAGGCTTGGGCGACTGCAACAGACGGGGCATCACGCCGGCAGGGTCCATCCAGTAGTCGAACACGAGGATGCAGCGGTCGGTCTCAAGGGCAAAGCCGCTGTGGAAGATATAGGTAAGTTGCATAGGCTGCTTGAATAGTTTGTGCAAAGATAGCGTTTTTGCCGGAAAGGAGCAGCCAGCCCCGGGGATTAAGGGGCTGTGCCCTCCACTTTATAACGGATGGAGCGCTCGCTGCGTTGCAGGCAGTCGGTGAACACGCGCAGGTCGTTGGTGTAGTTCATCAGTTCCCACACGAGTTGCACTTCTTCGTCGGTCCAGGCTGCTCTGTGGCGCGGATATTTTTTCCGGATTTCCTGCAAAGGTTCCGGATTAGAATCTTCCGGAAGGTTCAGCCGGCTGGCCCGTTCACGAAGATGTGTCAGCACACTGTTCCAATAGTTGTGATAGAGAGGCTGACAGAAGAAGTCTGCACAGAGAATCTTCTGCTTCGGCGGACAGTAGAAAAGAGCCTCCCTGTCAATGGCTTCCAGTTCTTGCATCAGCTGGTCGATACATGCAGCGGCGGCCGGAGCCTGCACCAGGATAGAGCATTCATGGCGGGCATCGTCCTTATTCCGTCGGGCCGAAAGCCAGTTGAACGAGCCTTCCACCAGCAGGCGGTCGTCCACCACCAAGGTCTTGTTGTGGATGCCTTTCAACACCCGCAGACTAACGTGGTGTTCTACCAGCGCACGGCGGGCTTGCAAACTTTCCTCCTTCCACAAGCCGTTTTTCTTATCCAGATAATGGTCGGTATACACCACCACTTCTACCCCACGTTCCACTGCTTCCTGAATGAGGGGCAGCAAGTGGTCGCTTTCAAGGGCGCGGATGGAGAGGAAGGGCGACACTATCACTACTTTCCGGCGGGCGGTCTGAAGGGCCTGACGCAAGATGTCCGTATGGGCCTCAAGGGTGGACAGACGGCAGACTGCGGCCGACTGACGGGGCACGTCGAGCGACTGGCTCATGAGGGGTTCCTCGTCCTGGTAGAGAAAGTGGGAGGAGATTTCGCTCTGCTGACTGTCGAACAGCCACTTGGCCAGGTTGCCCGACGGGGTGTCTCGGTCGGGATGGAAGATGTTCATGTGGCCGAACACCAGGAAGTGGTATTGCGCACGCGACACGGCCACATTGAGCATATTGTACTTTCCGCCTGCTTCCATAAAGTAGGAAGTGTCTTCGGGTGAATTGACGGGCGAGAATATCACCAGCGGGTACTGAGCTCCTTGCAGCGAGTGGACGGTGCCGACGGTCATCGTAACGAAATCTGCGGCATCGGGCAGTCCGGACAGCAGCTTGCGCAAAAGGCGTTCCTGCGCCTTGAACGGGGTAACAATGGCGGCTACCTGAGGAATAGGCTTTCCGTAGGCTTCTTCCAGCTTTCTTTTCTCGCGCGACAGCCATTTCACGATGGCAGCAGCTTCGGCTTCATTGAATCGGCTTCCGGTCTTTCCCTTCTGGCTGTATCCGTTCACATGGACATAGCCTTTGGAGGGAAGAGCCGCGTATTTCGGACGGTCGCCTTTCAAGGGAAGCAGTCGCCCGTGGTACACATAATCGTTGCAATAGGCGATAATGGAGTCCAGGCAACGGCGGTGCTCGCGCAGGAAGGCCCCGCGTTCACCGTCCACCTGATAGCTGCCACTCTTGCGGGCCATTTTCATCAGGTTTCCGGAAGAGGACAGGAAACCGTGTTCGCTCAGGAAAGCATACAACGGATCTTTTGACGAGGTAACCACCCCGGAGCGGCGGAGATTGATGAAAGAATATTGTCCGGTCACGGGCCAGATGGGTTCTATCTGTTCGATGTCGCCCACGAGGATGGCTTGCCGGGCCAGACTGAACGAGGGTACGGCCAGCTCGGGCGACACCTGCCCAGACTCATCGACGATAAGCAGGTCGATGGTATTGTAGAGGGGCACGGAGGGATTACCCTCGCTGCTGCAGGTCATATAGCGCGGAAGAGAATGGAAGGTGGAGATGAACACCGGCATCACGCAGGCCAGCCGTCTCAGACGCTCGAGGTAGACGGCACGGTCCGAACGGTTCAGGTTTCCGGAGCAACGGCTCAGACGACGGATGAACTCGGCCTCACGGTAGTGGATGGCATACCAGAACATCTGGTAGCGGTAACTGATGTCCAGGCGCACGGCCATGTCTTCCATGCAGGGCAGGTTCCTGTACTCCTCTCCTTCCGTCAGCCGGGTGTAGCGTGCCCTGAAATCGTCGTTCTCCTCCCAGCGGGCCATGGTTTCTTCGTAGGCGGAAGAAGTCTTGCGGAAGTGTTGCATCATCCGGACAAGCAGATTCTTTCCTCCATTTACACCACCGGATTCTTTCTGTGCAGCAGCCTCCAAGCCCGTTTCAATCCAGTCCCTCAGCAGGGCCATCTGTCCACGAAGGTAGTGCTGACACTCTGTTTCATCCTTGCACGAGGTGTGGAAGTAACGGTTGAACAGCTCCAAGTAGTACGTGCGGTACTCGTCCACCCGCTCCGGATTGTCGTACGTTTCGGGAAAGCCCTTTCCTCGGGTGTTCAGCATCATGGCATAGCGTTCGGTAAGCTCTTCCTTTCCGGACAGGTACAAGCCTAACGTATCCAATTCTGGCAACCAGCGTGCCGCCAGGCCTACCTCGGCCGCATCTGTCTCAGCGACTTCCATCTCGAAATCCTTAAGGATGTTGGTAATGGCCTGGTTGTTGACCGAACTGGCCACAATAAGCTCAGGTTCTCTGTCCGTCAGCACGGAATGCACCAGCCGGTTGGCAATGACCGTCTGCAGGAAAGTGGTCTTTCCCGTTCCCGGAGGACCGTTGACCGCAAAAATCCGGCTGCCACGGGGATGGGTGTACATGGCGAGCGTTTCACGCTGGGAAACGGATAAGGGGAAATCACTGCTCATCTGGGCCAGGTGCCGCTTGTTGGCATAAATCTCCCGACGGGCAGGAAGCGGAAGCAACGGTTCGCACTCGCAGCGCGTCAGGCACTCCAGCAGCGGGAGGTCTTCCTTGCAGTCCAGCAGCTTGTCGTACAACCGCAGGATATTCTGTGCCATCCCCGTGACGGGCGCCTTCGTGATAACCATCTCCGGCTGGTCGGGGTAATTCATTTCGGCAAACGTCATCCCGGTAGCCTTCCGGAAGAGGGCTTCGCATGCCTTCCAGTATTCCTCTTCGGTAGCCACATCGGTCTTGAACGCACTCAGCAGGCTGTCCACCTCGTCGAGGGAAGCAAGGGTACGGTCGTCCTTGGCATTGGGCGAAAGGAACTTGCGGACGAACATCGGCACACGGTCCATCGGGTTTTCAGGCAACTGTAAGGAACCGTCGGGTCCTAGTGTCGCCGTAATGAAGAAAGGGTATTCAGGAAACATCTTACCAATAGGTTTGCCATTCTCATATTCGTGAAGCAGCACACAGGGGGCAATGCGCACCTTACACTTCTTCCCGTCTTCCCTTCCGTCGGGGAAAAGCTGTTCGATGTCTTCTTCCGGTATTGACTCCGGCATACGGTCTTCAAACGCCAGCGTCACACGCGGCTCTTTATAGAACATGCTGTTACTCCACTCAGCATCCAGCAGGCAGTTTTTCCAGTATTTAAGCAGTTTCTTGTTCATAGGTACACAATAAGGGACAAAAATAGACGCATTCCACCACAATCGAAACAATGCGGCGGTAATAAAGCGTAATTTTACCTAAAAACAATTGAAGAGATATATCCTTCCTGCTCGTAAACCCGATGATAACGGTGAATCATCTCTACCAGCGGAATGAGGCGTACATCCTCCGGCACCAGATGGCAGAAGCGTGCATACTGGCGGTCGTACAGGGTGGCATTTCCATTCTTCAGCTTTATTTCAATATCGTCCGGCACAAAGAAAGAAGCCCGGTTGCCCAGGTATTTATAGAATTCGGTGAGATAGATATGAATGCCGGCCAGGTCGAAATCGCCAAAATGCAGGTAATCATTGGGAACCGAAAGGAGCCAGTTGCGCAAGTCATCCGACTGAGGATAACGTGACACAAGGAGTACTTTCCGGGCCTTGAACAAATGTCGCTGACGGTGAAGCAGACGAAAGTTGTCGCCGTTCTCCACACCCACCACAAGCACATCGGAGGGTATGCGGAATTTCTCCGGTTCCTGCACAAAAAAAGCCATACCTTCCAGCGGAGAGAGGGTGAAAGATTTCTCTCCCATCGTCACCTCCAATGGCTCGCAACAATTTACCAGAAAGCCGCGGAAGGTCCGCACACGAACAAGCTTGGAGTCGCCGGTTTCATTTACCAGTACACTCCGGTCCAGATCAGGGTTATGTCCATCGGTCAGCTCTATCCACCGGGACAATTCGGCCCCACCCGTATACTTGTTCTTCACATAACGGATGCTTGCCTCTACATACAGCAACCGATAAGAGTTACGGCTTCCATGAGTGATGACAGAAAGCAACCCTTCTTCTTTCAGTTCATCGGCAAACCAGCGCGGGAAAAGGCTGGAAGGAAGTGTCTCTCCCTGTATAAGACGAAGTACCTTACGGCATATTGACGGAGTAAATTTTTTCTGTTCCATAAACTATTGCTTGCGTGTGAGTAAAGGTACCACCTGCGTAAAACTCTGAGCATCCTTACTCAAAAGATAAGTATAACGATAATCCTCCACATTGTAGGTGGTAGGAGAACTGTTGACCAGTACGATATTCCGGCAGTTGGCAAAAGCCAGAATACCTTTGACATTGTTGGGATGAAGCTTGCCGATTTCGTCCATCATGCAATGAATCCGGAAATCTCCGAACTTACGCGAAGCTTTCTCCTTGAACACGTTAATCAGCATGATGTTAACCATGGCTTTCACCAGAATATCCGTTCCGTCCGACCCCACATTGGCTATCTTTTCGGTCCATCCGGTATCGTTATCATTCTCTTTCACACGGAACTGCAGATTGAACGTGTCAGACAATACCAGGCTTTTGCGAGACGGATTGTCTCTCAGCTGCCGGCTGAATGAATAAAGATACTTCACCGCCTTTTCGTTCACTTCCATACGCGAGTCCTGCGAGAAAAGATCAAGGGCTCCCATGTTAAACTGATGTTCTTCATTGAACTGCTTGATTTCTACCAGAAGCTGCATCAGCTTGTCATCGCTGGCCTGAGTCCGCAGCTCGATGCCACGGATGACTCCGGCAAAGTTCCGCCTTACAAAGTCTTCGTTTATGGCACGAATGGTTTTCTGTATCTCACTTTCATGCTGGGTCAAATCGCCCGTCTCCTTCGAGATTCGCTGGATAATGTTGGTGTAGCGCTCACTGATACGTGTCTGATATTCCACAATTTTGTTATCTTCCACAAACTCACAAAGATTTGCCGCAAAATCATAGAAATCAGAGTCGCTTACCAACGTTTCGGGGAAATGGAAGGTGTTCTTAGCCGTAAAATTGCCATGGAATGCATTGACCGCCCGCTTGAACTGGTCCAGCTCTCTATGAATGGAAATAATAAGCGACTTCAAGTCTCCGATAATGGTTCCACAAGACTTCCGGGTAGGACGCATTTCCGAGGTATACGACTCGGACGGACAGAGGTCTTCGTCTGCACGGAAAGCTTTCAGGCTGGCCAAATCTTTATGAATGTCTGTATGCTCTTTTCTCCTGGCTTCCAGTATCTTATCCTCCTCACTCTGCTGGCTTAGCAGACGCTCCATACGAAGCTTGTACTTATTTTCCAAATCTTCCAGCTGCGTATCGTTTGTTTTTTTCTCGTTGCGCAGTTGCGGCTCCCAGTCGAAATACTCGCGTTTGTCTTTCTCAAAATCGGATACCAAAGAACGTTTACGGACAATGTATTCCAGCTCCTGACGGATGTCGGCCATACGTTTCTCGTAACTGGTAATGACAGACATATCCGCCCCGCTTCCTTCAAGTTCCTTGGCCTGTGAGCGCCGCAGCTCTGCCTTTTTCGTTTCCATTTCAATTCGCTGACGAGTAATCTCTTCATGGATAACGCCAGTTTCCTGCCGAACAACCTCCTCTTCAGCCTTTTCCGTTTTCCGCAGTTCTTCGGCCAATTGCTTCAGACGTTTCTCCTTTTCCGCCCGTAAACGCTTGTCTTCATCTTCCCAACGCACCTGTTCCTGCGACTTCTGAGCTAACTGCAATTCTACCTGCTCTGTCTGCTCCCGTTTCCATTCGGCCTCTTTCCGCTGCCAAGAGGTAAGTTCAGCCTGCAAGTGTTTCCGTCTGGCAGGAATCTGCTGCAACTGGGCCTCCAAAAGGTGCTGTTTGTCGGCTACCTCCCGAATCTGCCGGTTATATTTCTTCTTTATCTGCCCGAGTGTTTCCTCCCGACGTCCGTTCAACTGAGCCAACTCGCGGACATACGACTCACGGGCAGCTTCCTTTTCGGCCAGTTCTTCCTTTAAACGGGCTGGCGTACGCAATTCTTTCGCCACTCCCGAAAGTTCAACTCGTACGCCGAACAGCGTATTGTCACTGTCCCCAGCCAATACCGGATGCAAATCCTGTGCATACAGAATCAACTCTTCATCTGCCACTTTCCCGATTGTTTCCTGCCACCCCGGCTTGTGCGCGTCCAGCCATTCACAGAAGGAACCTTTCCAACGGCCAAGAAGACTGGTAAGGGTTTGAATTTCTTCGTCCAATGCCGTACGACGGCGCACCAGTTCCTCAGCTTCTTGCTTGAACTGCCACTCACTCTCTTTCATCTCATCGCTACATTTCTGTCGCAACTGGTCGCACGTGAGTTTCAGGCCGGCTACCTGCCAGCTTGTCTGCCTTTCTTCATCTTTCAATGCATCCAACTGTTCCTGATAGTCCCCGGTTTCTTTCTCAAAATGGCAAGTCAGCTGAATGCGAATCTTCTGCTGACGAAGTGCGGAAATTTCTTCGGTGAGCCGTATCCGGTTTTCATTCCACGTTTTTTGTCTCTCCTCATACATATTCCGCACGTGTACCTCTTGTTCCCGATAGCGGGCATACAATTCATTTCTCCAGACGTTCAATTCATTTTCACGGGCCAGCACAGCCTTTCGCCGTTCATTCTCAAATGCGGTAAAAGCCGCCTCTACCTTTCCGACCAGCAAATCATATTTCTGCAACACATCCCTATAAGTAGCGGTCAATTCTGCATACGTCTGTTTCAAACTATCCTGCTCATGCAGCAAGGCTGCTTCACCTGCCACACGCCGCATCACCTCTTCTATGCCTTCTTTCTCATAATACAAGCGCTTTTCGCGGATACGCTTCAAATCGTCGGCTATCGCCCCTTCCCGGCGCACCAGCTTGTCACGTTCGGCAGAATACTTGCCTCTTTCTTCTCCTACAAGTCGCACCAACCGTGCCCGCTTCTCTTCTGCTTCCTGAATCTGTTCCTCGAGCACCGGCAACATGTCATGAGCTGCTTTCTCTGCATAATTCAATTCAGCTCTACCTTCTTCCAGCTGCTTTTGAGAATAAAGTAAGCTCCGGTAGCGCTGAATGACTTGTTCCGCCTGCTTGCGCACCACAATCTCCCCATTCTTGTTGGGACGCAGCCATCGCATGACATCATCATATTCCTGCTCAAAAGCTTCTATCTGGCTCCGGTAATAAGTCAGGTCGATAGACACATCTTCCTCATTCATGGACTGGATGATGGTATCTTTCACAAAATCGGCATCCAAACGGGAATTCAAGAATACATGCTGAATAGTACGAGGAATGTTCTGATACTTACTACTTTCTACAATGGCAAACTTACGATAAGACACCATATCGGGCTTGCGGTTGTTTCCAAAGATGATGTCACGAAACATTTCATAGCTCGTAACAAGCGGAGTAATCGTACAACGGGCATCCGACTCAAGAATACGTGTACGCACCTCACTCCAATCGGCAGATACCTCGTGACGGTCGTTCACAAACCATGCTTTCCGATAAGGAGCATCTATCAGGCGGAAAGCAGCCCGTCCCATAGATTTGGACACCACTACGGAATATGCGCTATTCTCACGTACCACCTCGTACACGATATACGAGTTGGCATAGGGCAAATAAAAAGCGTCGAAATTCTGCTTTTCTTTCGGAATGCCCAGATGCAGTTTGTCGGCATTATAGAAAAACAAGATAGCTCGCAGAAGGGTACTCTTTCCCACTCCCTGCGTACCAATGAAATGCACATTGCCGTCCACCCGGATTTCGGCATAAGGAATATGCGCACTATTCAGGAATATGACTTTATTCAGGTATCTCATCGCTTGTATCCTCCAATATCGTGATGCAGTCCACCATTTCTTCCATATAGTGGAATGCGGTTAGTACTTTATAGGTTTCATCGTGCTCGTTCTCCAGTTCAATCATCCCAGCCTTTTCCAGCTCTGCCACCAGTTTCTCTACAACCTCTCCGAATTTCTTCTTGTCGGAAAACAAGCGGGAAGCCTTTTCCTTCAGTTCCATGTTACATCCTATCTGCACCTCAATATCTGCCCGTCGGAACAGGAATCCGGGACCAAAAGCCGAATGATACGTTTTCAGGAAGCTCAGGTAATCAATCCATTTGCCTACAGCTTCCAGCTTTCGTTCCAAATCGACCCGGGTTTCCTGACGTGTAAAAAGGTAATATCCGTTACCCGCTTCCAAATAGAAGCCGATGCCTTTATAATAATCGTAATACTCCGTAAAATCTTCTTCAAGCGCATCATAGTACCGCTTGACGGTTGACGAGACACTATTGGCGGAAATAAATCCTCCCCTGCTCAGAATATTGAATATTTCTTCCGTATATTTCATCGTTTTATCAAGTATGATTAAGGGTTTTGTCGTAAATAAATCAAAGGGTACTCCACCTCAGAGGTTGACTCATAACGGTCGGTAAAATCCAGCTCATCCGCATACTGTGAAGCCAGCTGGCAAAAAAACAGCAGCTTGTCTTCTTCCGCCACCGGCTTGCCATAGGAATAGTTCATTACGAACCGGAACAAATGTGTGCCAGAGGCAGCAAAAGCATTGAATACTTCCTGCAAATTGACCCTGTCCATTACCTCACCTGCCTGTGACAGATAACTTTCCGGAATAGCTCCAGCCACATTCCGCGGACCACGCACGTCCTTCTTCCGCCGCGACATCACCTTACGAATCAACTCCAATGCCACTTCAGAAGTATGCAGATTTGACAGAGACAACTTGATGCGATAGTTGGGCTGCGGTTCCATCCACACCGGATTCTTTTCGCCAATGACCCGACGAATATCTGTATTCTCTTCAAGCAGGAACTGATCGCGCAGGTACTTCAATCGCCTTACCTTTTCAAAAATACGATTCTGGTAGGCTATCAAGTTCAAGTAATGAATAATCTGTTTTTCTATTTCAATCAGATTATGATACGAATCGTTCAGCTGAAGCTTTACATCACTCACCACAGCCCGCATCTGTACATCCATAGCCACACGGAAAAAGGTAGGCTGCTGTGAGTCTATCACTTCTTCACTCCGAGTTATAAGCAAAGCTATGTTACGCCGTTTTTCATCCAGTTTTTTCAATTTGGCCAGTTTCACCTGATAATTTGGTTCCGTTTTATAAGTTACATCCAAATTACGTTTCAAGTCCATCACATTACGTACGGTAGCCAGTGCAATGTTTTTCAAACAACGTCTCACCTCTCGCTGATACGCATACTTCCGCTGTTCATTGTTCTCCTTCAGGAAATAATCGATGTTATCATTCAAATGATTCAGATAATCTTGCACGAACGACACATTGATTTCCTCGTTTATTGCAGAACCTCTTCGAAAAACTTCAAGTACAAGTCTTCCATTTCCAGGAAATCACCGCTTTCTCGCAGCACACCGTATTCAATAAGAAAACGAATACGCTCTTCCTTGTATTCAGTTAATTCAAGGGCATAATCATAACGGAATGAGAGCTGTTTACGTTTGTAAAACATTTCCTTGAGCAACACTTTTTCACGCTCAAACATTTTCACAAGTTCATCTATAGAACGGAATGTATTCATCGTATCAAATATAATGTCATTAAAGCAAAGGCGTTTTTAGCAAAGATAGGGATTATCCGGAAATCTCCACCAAATATCGTTATCTTTTCATAAGACGGGATGCGGTTCAGCATCGTCTTTTCTCAAAAGCAGACTTCGGGTTTGACACTGCATTCACCTTTTTGTATCTTTGCGCCAAACTAGCTGCTACATGAAAAGTACGAAACAAGACATAAAACGCATGCAGTGGGAAAACGACCCGCTTTACCGGCTGATAAGAACCATCAAGAATGTGATAGACCGATACTACCTCGATCCTCTCGTCGGACTGTTTTTTCCAACGGCGGGCGACATTTTCTCTTCGGCCATGACACTGCCCTTTCTCACGGTGTCGCTGTTCAAAATCAAGTCCATTCCCCTCACCCTGGCCATCCTCTACAACATGCTGGTGGACATGATGCTGGGTATCATTCCGCTCTGGATTGGCGACCTGCTGGATATTTTCAGCCGTTCGTACGCGAAAAACTACCGGTTGATTGTGGGTTTCGTGGAAGGTGACAAGGAGGTGATTCAGGAAGTGAACCGCAAGGCCGTACTGACAGCCGCAGGCATCCTGGTGCTGTGCGTAATTATCTACTGGGTGGCCAGACTGGCAGTCTACCTGACTTCCGAACTGTGGGGATGGATAAGCGGACTGTTTTAAGTATCCCGGAAAATACGTACCTTTACGCCAAAATCATTCATCATGGGAAAGAAAGAATACATGCAGGCCAACAAGGACTGGCTGGCCGAAAAGGCAAAGGAAGAGGGAGTAATGCCGCTCCCGAAGGGTATTTATTACAAGGTGCTGGCATCGGGCAAGAACGATGGCAAGCATCCCACACCGCGGAGTATCGTCACCGCGCACTACACGGGATGGACCATCAACGGCAAGAAGTTTGACAGCAGCCGCAGCAGTGCACCCGTAGCCTTCCGCCTGAGCGACCTGATTGAGGGATGGATTATCGCCATGCAGCAGATGTGCGTGGGCGACAAATGGGAGGTGTACATCCCATCGGAAATGGGATACGGCAAGTTCTCGCAGCCCGGCATCCCCGGCGGCTCTACCCTGATTTTTGAGATTGAATTGTTTGGAATAGCCTGAGTGCAGGCTATTCCGAATTATCTTTATCTTACAACGCAGCCTTCAGAATAGAAAGGATGTCCTGTTCGTTCAGCGGAGCAAACGTGCCCGGTGCGTCCAGTCCCTCATTCACGGCAATGTGGTGTGCCATTTCTTCCAGACGGGAATCGTCGATGCCTACCTCGCGCAGGGTCATCGGCATGCCCAGACTCTTGAAGAACTGTGCGGTACGTGCGATGGAAACACACCTTTGCGTTTCAATGAGAACGCAAGTGCATTTCATACAAAACGTCCTTGCGTCTGAATTGAAACGCAAGGACGTTTTACTGAAAACTCCTTTACGTTTTGAGGTGTACTGAAAATAGTTGTCAGTTTGAAAATTTATTCCTGACTAAGTTGACAGGTTAAACATTATATTCCTAA
>ENA-UEPV01001014-UEPV01001014.1-human-gut-metagenome-genome-assembly--contig:-NODE-1014-length-18382-cov-7.434034_pt1 | contig 18382 bp, 14 predicted proteins | sample MGYA00242942_ERZ507925 | MGnify/ENA primary metagenome ERZ507925 (study PRJEB26167, sample SAMN06115453) | human gut metagenome | host: Homo sapiens | place: China:Fujian | collected 2015-08-26... | reverse complement strand
GGAGGAACATCCATGGCAACTGTCCACACCACCGCACGCGGCACCGAGCCGTACGATAAAGTTTACTGCCTGGGCTATCAGGTCCACCACGAGGACTGGTCGCCCTACCCCCGCATCAACAAGCTGCGCCAGACTTTTCTGGACCGTGGTTATGATGTGGATGTAGAGCGCCTGCGCCTCGTCACCGAGAGCTATCAGCAGCACGAGCACCTGCCCGAAAAGCTCAAAGTGGCCTATGCCTTTGAGAATGTGCTGCTGCACTGCGGCATTGAAATTTACGACGATGACCTCATTGTGGGCGAGATCGCTTCGCCCGTCAAATCCGCGCCCATCTACCCGGAATTTTCCGTCAACTGGATCCTGGACGAGGTGCAGAACCACCCCTTTGAGGAGCGGGAGCACGACCAGTTCTATATCCGCAACGAGAAAGAAAAGCAGGAGATTTTAGACCTGTGCAGCTGGTGGAAAGGCCGCACGCTGGATGATTACATCAACGTCCGGCTGGACGATGACCAGCTCAAGGGCTCCGAGGCGGGCAAGAAGATCTACCAGACCAACCTCTATCACTATGCGGGTACCGGCCACCTGGCCGTGGATTACGCCCGCCTGATGCGGCTGGGCTTTGACGGACTGTTGGAGCAGGCCAAACAGAAGCTGGCCGCGCTGGATATGCACGACCCCGAGTTCTGCACCAAGCGGGAATTCTATCAGGCGGTCATCATCATGCACAGCGCTGTGAAGAAGTACATTGAGCGGTATGCCGTGCTGGCCGAGGAAATGGCCGCCAAGGAGCCGAACGCCAAGCGGAAAGCAGAGCTGGAGCAGATCGCCGTCAACTGCCATGCCGTGGCAGGCGGCACGCCCAAGACATTCTGGCAGGCGCTGCAGCTGTTCAACTTTGCCACCATGCTCATCTGCGTGGAGTCCAACGGCCACTCCATCTCCTATGGCCGGATGGACCAGTGGCTTTACCCCTACTACGAAGCCGACAAGAGCATCTCCAAAGACTTTGCGCTGGAGCTGCTGGAAGTGGAGTACGTCAAGCTGAACAACCCCACCAAGCTCAAAGACCGGGGCAGCATGGCCCTGCGCAATGGCCGCGGCTTTGGCGGCGAGAGCCTGACCATTGGCGGTGTGAAACGGGACGGTACCGACGCTACCAACGATCTGACTATGCTGATGCTGGAAGCCTCCGCCCACACCCGGATGATGAACCCCTGGGTCTGCGTCCGGATGCATGAGGGCACCCCCGAAGAGCTGCGCGTCAAAGCCGTGGAGTGCATCCGGGCGGGCTATGGCCACCCCAAGCTCTTCAACGACGGCCCTGCCATCAAGGGTATGATGCGCAAGGGGATGACGCTGGAAGAAGCCCGGGATTACTGCGTGGTGGGCTGCGTGGAGATCAGCCTGCCCGGCAAGGAGTATGGCTGGCACGATGCCGCCTATGTCAACACCGCCAAGATGATGGAGATGGTGCTCAACGGCGGCCGCTGCATCGACTGCGGCCCCCACTGCCCCCGCTGGAGCCAGTGCGGCGCGCTGGGCAAGCATCTGGGCCCCGACACGGGCAGCCTGGACCGCTACGCCAGCTTTGAGGAAGTCAAACAGAGCGTGGACACCCAGTTTGAGTACTGGACCAACCAGATGTGCTCCAGCCTCTGCGTCATTGAGAACGCCCACCGTGCCCTCAAACCGCTGCCCTATGTCTCAGCTCTGTTTGAGGACTGCATGGAGTCTGGCCACGACCTGACCGAGGGCGGTGCCAAGTACAACGGCATCGGCCCCCAGGCCAGCGGCATGGCCACCTGTGCGGACTCCTTGGCCGCCATCAAGCAGCTGGTCTTTGACGAGAAACGCTGCACGGGTGCCGAGCTGCTGGAAGCCGTCAAGCACAACTGGAAAGGCTACGAGAAGCTGTATGCCCTCGTCAACAGCTCCAAAGTGCACCACTACGGCAATGATGACGATTACGCCGACGAGCTGTTCAAGTTCATGTTTGAGACGTACTGCAAGCACATTGCAGGCCGCAAGACGCCGCGCGGCGGCATCTTCAGCCCCGGTGTCTACTCCGTCAACGCCAATGTCGCTATGGGCCTGAACACCAATGCCTCGGTGGACGGCCGCAAGGCAGGGGAGGCCATCTCCGATAATATGGGCCCGGTCCACACGGATTTTGGCTCCCACGATATCTCCTGCTATTCCCATTGCATCAAATACCTTTGGCAATGATATAAACATAAGCCCCGGTCCTGCTGACATACCGTCACGGCCCATAAATACATATACTGCCGGAATGATCATAAGGCCTGCAAGAAATGCAACAAGTGTATCAAAAATCTCTATCTGGTTGATTGAACCCATGAGCTTTGATTCTTTCTTGACATATGAGCCGTATGCAACCATGATTCCCATAGCTACACTGATTGAATAAAAAAGCTGACCGAGCGCATCAACAAATACGGTGAAAAGCTTTTGCATTGTAAGCCCCTTGAAATCCGGAATCACATAAATCTTAAGTCCCTCAAGACCACTTCTTACTGTGCCCGACGCATCCTTATAATGAAGCGTCAGTGAGAAAATTCCGATTGCAAAAATAAGCACAACAAGGATAGGCATAAGCACCTTGCTGAACCGCTCGATGCCTTTATTGACTCCACCAATGACAATTGCTGCTGTTAAAAGCAGATAAACCACTCCAAATATGATTGGTGCCCACTGACCTGTGATAAAGCCTGTGAAATATCCATCCGCAACCGCATTCTTGCCGCTTCCTGTAATGAAAAGTGTAAAGTACTTTAAAACCCATCCACCTATAGTACAGTAGTAAGGCAGAATAATAGCCGGTACTATGCACGCAAGCACACCAATAAACTTACCCTTTGGATTGATAAGACCATACGCTGTGAGTGGTCCCTGTCCGGTCTTACGTCCTATTGCAATCTCAGTGGTAAGCAATGCAAAGCCAAAAGTCAGAACAAGTATCAGATACACCAGCAGAAAAAGTCCTCCTCCGTCCTTTGCTGCCAGATACGGAAACCTCCATATATTTCCAAGTCCTACCGCACTGCCGGCTGCCGCAAGAACGAACCCAATGTTGCCGGAAAAAGTGCTTCTTGATTTTTCTTTCATTTTATACTGTCTCCTTAATATATTATATAATCTAATTTCGATTTAATATGGACATTGTTTCCATTTACAAATCTAATATACCCATTATAATCATCTGATGTACATTTTGCAATGGTTGATATTTTTTATTCGAATTTACAGTACGTGTGGTGGCACAGCGTAAGGAACGTAAGCCCCGGGTACCGCGGGCGCACACGTACTCCCGCCGGAGCGCATAGCGAAGCGGCTTAGATACTGTAGAAATTATGCCCACAAGACGCAGAAACGCCCCTGCATGGACGCAGGGGCGAGGAGAACCGCGCCACGGAAGGCGCGTTTCGACGGTTTCGTCAAGCATAGAAACCCATCAAGCATAATTTCGTACAGTATCTTAGCCACGCAGCGTAGCGACGACTGGAGTACGTGTGCGCCAGTGGTACCCGGGGCTTGCGTTCCGAACTATTATCCTAAATAAGGTTCTTGATTCCTTCTGTTAAACGCTTTGCAACTCTCACATTGTTCATGGTGTAAAGATGAATTCCCTCCACATCATTAGCTAAAAGCTCAATTATCTGGCTCTCGCAGTAAGACATTCCGGCATCAAAAAGTGCCGCCTTGTTGTCTCCGTATCTGTGCACAATCTTCTGGAACTTCTCCGGGAACTTTGCTCCGCACATTGTAACCATTCTCTGAATCTGAGCCGCATTGATACAAGGCATGATGCCCGGGATAACAGGCACATTGATACCTGCAAGCCTGCAGTCCTCAGCAAAATTGAAGAAGGTATCATTGTCAAAGAAGAGCTGAGATAAAAGAAGCTCTGCTCCTGCATCAACCTTTTTCTTAAGATTCTTAATATCATCTACCTTATCAGCTGCCTCCGGATGGATGTCCGGGTAGCACGCACCTGCGATACAGAACTGATCACCTGTGGTGTCCTTTATGTATTTAATCAAATCGCTTGCATGGAGAAAATCCTCCTTTGCAGGCACATTTGGATTTCTGTCTCCTCTTAAAGCGAGGATATTCTCGATGCCCTCATATGAAAGCTGTCTGGTGAACTCATCTATCTCTGCCTTGTTATAGCACAGACATGTAAGGTGTACGACCGGCTCCACATTGTACTGGTTCTTGATTTTCTTCGCAATCTCGATAGTCTTGTTATTGTTTGAGCTGCCGCCTGCGCCAAATGTCACGCTGATGTACTCAGGATGACAATCACAGAGTATCTCAAGCATCTCATCTATATTTTTGAAGTCTTCCTCCTTCTTAGGTGGAAATATCTCAAAGGAGAGCGACTGTGGTTTGTTTGTATGTATCTGTGTAATCTTCATGTTATCCTCCAGTATATATGGTTATTCAATAATTTGTAATTTTTATATTCCATATATTACTGTAGTTTTTTGTCATTGTAAAATATATTTTTCTTTTAGTTTGTCATAAATAAAATCTATATCAAAACTTGCTGAGTCTTTGATTTTTTTTAATGTGGTGATATAATGAACAAAGCAAATCCAAAAGGGGTAACTTATGAAAAAAATAGATTTTGATAATGATTCAATAAAGAAAAACATATTGCAGGCTGCTCTGCCAATGCTGGCAGCCCAGATTCTAAGCCTGTTGTACAATATAGTAGACCGCATATACATTGCCCGCATACCGGATATGGGAACCACTGCACTCGGTGCTGTGGGGCTTTGCTTTCCTATTATAATGCTGACAATCGCTTTCTCCAATCTCTTTGGAAGCGGTGGTGCTCCGCTTTTTTCAATAAAAAGAGGCATGAGTGATGACAGAGCCGCCAATACTATAATGAATATGAGCTTTACAATGGTCTGCACATTCGCAGTCGTTTTTACAGCTTTGTGCATGATTTTTGCAAAGCCTCTTTTAATCGTGTTTGGCGCATCTGAAAATGCTCTCAAATACGCTCTGCCATACCTGCTCATTTATTTGATAGGAACACTCCCATCCATGATTTCAACCGGCATGAATCCCTTTATCAACGCTCAGGGCTACTCCACTACCGGCATGCTGTCTGTGGCAATCGGAGCCGTTGCCAATCTGGTTTTAGACCCGCTTTTTATATTTGGATTTAATTTTGGCATCAAAGGAGCAGCTATTGCTACGGTCATCTCACAAATACTGTCTGCTCTCTATGTGCTTCACTTTCTTAGGAAAAAGGCTGAACTTAAGGTGAGCCTTATGACACTCTCTGAATTTGGTGAAAACACGCGCTATGCAAAGGACATCATAAGCCTTGGAACCTCCGGCTGTGTCATGCAGCTCACCAACAGTCTGGTGTCTATATGCTGCAACAACGTGCTTTCAGTGACCGGAGGTGATTTGTACATATCGGTAATGACCATCGTATCAAGCATCAGGCAGATGGTCGAGACTCCAATTTATGCAATTGTGGAAGGTTCATCTCCTGTTTTAAGCTACAACTATGGTGCCAGAAGACCTGCCCGGGTGAGAAAATCTATTTTCACTATGGGGCTGCTCGTGCTTCTATATACAGCTGTCATGTGGAGTGTGATCATACTTGCTCCTCATGCCCTGATTACTATTTTCAGTTCCGATGCCACCCTCATGGATGATGCGGTGAAGGCTTTAAATATCTACTTTGCGGCATTCATATTTATGGATCTGCAGTACATCGGACAGACTACCTTTAAATCACTTAACAAAAAGAAGCGGGCTATATTTTTCTCCCTGCTTCGCAAGGTGTTCATCGTTGTACCGCTGACATATATTCTGCCATACTCCTTTGGTATGGGAACCGACGGTGTGTTTATGGCAGAACCTGTATCAAACGTGATTGGCGGAAGCATCTGCTTTGTAACCATGCTTAGTACAGTACTGCCGGAGCTTCACAGAATGGAGCAGTAATTACAGCATCTCATCAATGCAGATGCCGTAGCCTCCGGTCGGATCATCGACAAACACATGGGTGACTGCTCCTATTATTTTGCCATCCTGTATGATTGGGCTTCCGGATGTGCCCTGCACTATTCCACCGGAGAGCTCTATCAGCCTGTCGTCTGTCACCTTAAGCTCCATTCCCTTGTTTGTATCTGTCGCTTTTCTGTCTATATTTGTTATTTCCAGATTATATTTTTCCAGTTTTCCTGATATTTCCGATATCATCTGTGCACTGCCTGTGTGTATCTCATCCTTGCCGGCAACCGGATAATACGTATCCTCTGCAGCATATTCCGACAATTCATCGCTGTCAAGCTGTCCGTAAATTCCCAGATTACTATTGCAGTCAAGTGTGCCTATATGGCTTTTTTTGCCAAAATATACCACTCCGCCTATCTCGCCCGGCGCGCCGGCTTTTCCCTTTTTGATTTTGGTAAGCTTCATGCTGTACAAATCACCACTGTTTGCATACAAGAGATTGCCGCTTTGCGTTCCGTCTCCTATTCCATGCCCCAACGCTCCAAAACGGCCGTCCTTTGTATAATAAGTGATAGTACCGATTCCTGCCAGATCGTCCTTCACCCATATTCCCATATAGTATCTGCCATCATCCATCCTGACAGGTGTGATATCCGCTGACATTTTCTCACCGCCTCGAAGAAATTTAATGTTTACGGTACTTTTATCTTCATGCCTTTCATCATATTCCTTCATGATATCATTCACTGCTTCAGAAAGCTCCTCCTTGTCTGCCACAGTGCGCCCATTGACAGATAGGATATAATCACCGCACTGCACCTTTTTATCTGCAGGATTGACTTTTTTGCCATCCTCGTCTGTCACCTCCGTCGTATTCACTACGAGCACTCCCTCTGTCTGCTCATATATACCGGTCAGCCTGCCACAGGCATATACGCCTTCAACACTTATTCCATCACTTATTTTATCTGTCTCTTCATAATCTCTGTCAGTAGTTCTGTGAGTTGATGCTGTATCTGCCGTCTGTCCTATGTCTTGTTCGGTTCCGCCGTTTCCACCATTTCCGCCGTTTTCACCATTTTCACCATTCTCGCCCGAATCAGCCGATACACTGGCCGCCTGTCCCGGAAGCCCTGTTGCATATCTTCCATATCCGGTCTTTGATTCATTTAAAAAACTTCCTAATACACTTTCATCAAATGCCTTATCTACCCTGCTGCACCACTTATCATCACTGCTTAGTGCAAACATAGCTATCACTGCTGCAGCCAGCGTGACACTCACAAATTTTCCAAAAAACTTCCGCATACTATTACCTCCATTTGGATTAGTATGCTCCTGTAATTTTTCTTTTATTCTTTTAATATCTTATTATCTCATTCTAACTATTCCAAATTATTTTGAGCAAAAGCCGGTATAGTTTGACAGTTTAGATGTTTTCCTATATAATTTCGATATATTTATATGATTATTATAGATTTCACATATAATTCCCACGTTGTCAGTTACAAATAAATATTGTAATAGCTTTATAATTCTTAAATCACCATTTAATAAAGGAGGGATTCCATGAATACATACCTGCTCATCACATCCATAGTAATCTTCTTATGTATCCTGCTAAATCGTGTCTCCAACCGCATAGGCATTCCGGCACTTTTAGCCTTTATCGTACTCGGCATGCTTTTTGGCTCTGACGGAATAATGAAGATAGATTTCGACAATTACGCGTTCGCTGAACAGATATGCTCTACCGCGCTGATTTTTATCATGTTCTATGGTGGCTTTGGCACCAACTGGCAGCGTGCAAAGGCTGTTGCCGTTAAGTCCGTGCTTTTGTCCACCATCGGCGTTATTATCACATGCTTTCTCACAGGGCTGTTCTGTCACTTTGCCCTTAATATGAGCTTGGAAATAAGCTTTCTCCTCGGTGCGCTTATTTCATCAACCGATGCGGCGAGCGTTTTCTCCATACTGCGTTCAAAAAAGTTGAATCTGAAATATAATACAGCCTCTCTTCTCGAGGTAGAAAGCGGTAGTAATGACCCATGTGCCTATATGCTCACCGTTGCTTTTATAGCCATATCCCAGGGTAGCGCAAGCCCTGGAAATATTGCCATACTCATAGTAAAGCAACTTGCCTTTGGCATACTCTTCGGTGCCCTGATTGCAAGGCTTTCCATCATACTCCTTCGATATATACGCTTCAAAAGCGCGGGGTTTGATGCCATTTTCATGGTGGGAATAGCACTGATATCATATGCCCTGCCTGCTTACTTTGACGGAAACGGCTTCTTAAGCGCCTATATTGTCGGCATCATACTCGGAAACACTGAAATAGAAAATAAAAAGAATCTGGTAAATTTCTTTGATGGCATAACGGGACTCATGCAGATGCTTATTTTCTTTCTGCTTGGTCTGCTTTCTTTCCCATCAAAGCTGCCACACGTCATAGTACCGGCACTTTTAATATTTATGTGGCTGACCTTTGTGGCGAGACCTCTTTCTGTCGCACTTGTGCTCACACCATTTCGCAGCAAAATAAAACAACAGCTGCTTGTCTCATGGTCCGGCTTAAGAGGAGCTGCATCCATAGTGTTTTCCATCATGGCATATACCGCCACCAATGATGACCTCGACACCTTCCACATAATATTTATGATAGTACTTTTTTCAATACTGCTTCAAGGCTCAATGCTTCCATGGATATCACGAAAGCTTGACATGCTTGATAAAACAGCCGATGTAATGAAGACCTTCAATGATTACTCCGAGGAAGCAGATATCCAGTTCATACAGCTTACCATACCGGAAAATCATCTGTGGTGTGGCCACAAGCTAAAGGACCTGACGCTGCCTCCTGAGACACTGATTGTGCTTATACGAAGAGGTGAGCAGAATATAATACCGGACGGTGAAACAATAATTCTGCAAAATGATGTGCTCGTGCTTAGTGCCATCACACCTGATGAGGTGCATGGTATAAAGCTGGTGGAAAAAATAATAGAAAAAGACAGCAGATATAACAATAAACTGCTGTCTGAAATATCAAAAAAACACAATGAGATTATAATAATGATCCAAAGAAACGGGCAGGTAATCATCCCAAACGGAAACGTACGGCTGACCACCGGTGATATACTGGTAATCAACCGCGCCGTAAACTGATAATGTCAGATTTTTTTCTCCATGGCAAGCTCTTTCATCTCTCGCGCGCTCTCCATCACGGTATCTGTGATTTTTGCACCGCCGAGCATTCTGGCAAGCTCAGCCACGCTGTCATTGTCAGTTAGTCTTCGAATCCTTGAAACCGTGGATTTGTTCTCGACTGCTTTCTCGATAAGAAAATGTGCATCTGCCATAGCTGCTATCTGTGGCAGATGTGTGATACATATAATCTGATGGTTGCGGCCAAGCTCATTCATCTTCTCAGAGACCATCTGAGCTGTACGTCCACTGATTCCCGAATCAATCTCATCGAAAATAAGCGACTCAATGTGGTCATTTTCTGCCATGATTGTCTTGATTCCAAGCATGATACGCGACAGCTCTCCTCCCGATGCTACCTTGCCGAGCGGCTTAAGCGGCTCTCCGGGGTTCGTTGATATGAGAAACTCCGGCGCATCGATGCCGTTTGCCGTATAGTCAGACAATCTGTCAAAGTGCATATCAAACTGTACATCAAGAAAATTCAAATCATTAAGTGCTGATTTAATTTCTGACACAAGCTTTACAGCACTCCCTTGTCTGATTTCTGATACCTCATCCGATATCTGTGCCAGCTCCTTTTCCTTTTTCGCAAGCTGCTGCTCTAATTTCTGTAAATAAGAATCATAATCATTCAGGACACTGATACGCTCCCTCTTTTCATTGAGTGCTATCAGTATATCGTCAATTGAGTTGCCGTATTTGCTCTTTAGATGATTTATCTCATCCAGACGCTTTTGTGTCTCATAGAAGGTCTCCTCGTCAAACTCAGCCTGTGATATATATCCTGATATCTCGTGATTAAAATCAGAAAGCAGACTGTCTATCTCTGACAGCTGACTCTCCAGAGCTTCCACATCCTCATCATAGCCTGATACCTGTGACAGCTCTCTTACCGCCCTGCCAATAAGCTCTGAGGCACTCTCCATCTCGCCTCCTGTGGCAGAATATGCAGCATTTACGCCCTCCATGATTTTCTTTCCGTTTGAAAACTTCCTAAACTGCGCCTCAAGCTCCTCATCCTCACCCGGCACAAGGGAAGCTTCTTCTATCTCCTTCACCTCGTACTCAAGGAATGACAGCTCACGGCTTCTTTCTTCATTGTCGATATTTGACTTTTCATACTCATCCTTAAGCGCCCTATATGCTTTGTATGTGACTGAAAGCTGCTGCTTTTTATCTCCAAGCGACTGCTTTGCGTACTCATCAAGAATATCAAGGTGTTTTTTCTTTGATAAAAGTGACTGGTGCTCATGCTGACCGTGGATATCTATGAGATATGAGGCTATTTCCTTCATTCGCGAAACAGACACGGCTTCACCGTTTACCCTGCCGACTGCGCGCGACTGTGTGATTTTACGGCTTAAAATCACGCATCCGTCCTCGACCTCCACATCAAGCTCCCTTAAAGCCTCTATAATCTTTGGGTCCTCAACTGAAAAAATAAGCTCCACAAAAGCAGGCTTTTCATTGTCTCTTAGCATCTCCTTTTGCACTTTTTCACCAAGCGCCAGATTGATAGAGCCTATGATGATTGATTTTCCGGCTCCGGTCTCTCCCGACAGTATATTTAGTCCGTCGGAAAACTCAACCTCACACTCATCTATGAGTGCCAGATTCTTTACATGTAGATTTTGTAACATATTTTCTCCTTCCTCTCCCAGGCATGACGATATATGTTATTTTCTGTTACAGTTCAGCTATAATCTGATATTCATGTAACATTATTCCACAATTCTGCGGATTTTTTTCATCACCGCATATGTATCATCAACAGTCCGGATTGCACACATGATTGTGTCATCTCCTGCAATCGAACCGACGATTTCTCTCATCTTCATGGCATCTATTGCAGCACAGACAGCGCTTGCCATTCCAGATACAGTCTTTATAACGAGGATATTCTGTGCCATATCCATTGACAAAAAGCCCTCTCTGAGTACTCTTTCGTATTTTTTGGAAAGGTTCTCAGGTGCATCCGTTATCACGGCGTACTTCTGTCTGCCGCCTGCGGTAGGAATCTTTGTGAGCTTAAGCTCCCTGATATCCCTGGATACTGTGGCCTGAGTCACGCGAAAACCATCTTTTTCAAGAAGCGCAGACAGCTCATCCTGCGTCTCTACCTCATTCTTTTGGATTATCTCAATTATCTTGGATTGTCTGTTTGTTTTCATGTCCTGCCACCTCATAAATATTATTTGTAACTATTCATTATAACAATCCTTATCTGTGTTATGAATAATTTCCCATTTTTTTGCGGAGTATCTCCAAAAAGCTTCTCTGGTGAAGCTTGCAAATCTTTGTATGATTGGCTGCCTTTGAAATAACAAAACGGTCTCCCACAGCCAGCTCTGCCGTGGTGTCGCCATCATAGCTGACACACGCCAGCTCATCGTTTTGCTCCCTGCGGCTTAGAATTTCTATCTCTATCTCATCATCGCCTGACAGCACAATGCTCTTTGAAGTGAGATTGTGAGCATTGTTCGGTGTGAGCAGTATCATATCACCCTTTGGATCCACAATCGGACCTCCTGCCGACATACTGTAGCCTGTAGAGCCTGTCGGAGTCGCAACAATGATGCCGTCGGCATGGTAATTATTTAAAAACTCACCGTTTACATACACATTGAGGCTTAAAATCTGCAAATTGCCCTTTCTGTGGATGACAATATCATTTAATGCCACTCTCGAGGTCTCACTGCCTCTTTTGTGCCCTGTGAGCATGATGCGGTCCTCTGTCATGTATTTATCAGCCATGAGCGAATCAATGGCATCAAATACCGTAGCTTCCTCCACCTCACACAAATATCCGAGTGTACCGAGATTTACTCCCATAAGCGGAATCTCAAGTGTCTCCACCCTTGTAGCCGCACGAATCAGGGTACCATCACCGCCGAGCACAAGAATACACTGCGTATCCTGTGGTATATCCTCTAGCTCAAACTCGTTATCGGATATAGCCTCGACATTGCTCATAAGACCCTTTGCCGTGCCGCCCTTTTGCTCTATGTATGCCACTATTTTATTTGTAAGTGCAAAATCCCTGTCCTTATAGGCATTTGCTATCACAACAAAATGTTTCATAGTCTATTTCCTGTCCAGCTCTCCATGCGCGGCCTCGACCACACTATGAATATCCACTGATTCCTCCTTTATAGGATCATCTGTCTTTTTGATATGTACGAGGTACTCTATATTGCCCTCCGGCCCCTTGATTGGAGAATACTCAAGGTCTAACACGCTAAATCCATTTGAAAGTGCAAAGGATATGATATTGTTCACTACCTCCTCATGCACGCTCTTGTCACGGACCACGCCCTTTTTACCTACCTTTTCCCTGCCTGCCTCAAACTGTGGCTTGATAAGACAAACCATCTCGCCACCGTCCTTTAACAGTGCTCTTGCAGGACCTAACACCTTGGTAAGTGATATGAATGACACATCAACCGATGCAAAATCCAGCTCATCATCTATGTCATTGGGCGTCACATACCTGATATTGGTCTTTTCCATGCACACCACGCGCTCATCCTGACGCAGCTTCCATGCAAACTGACCATATCCGACATCCACGGCATACACCTTTTTAGCACCGTTTTGGAGCATACAGTCTGTAAAACCGCCTGTTGAAGCACCTATATCCATGCACACCTTGCCATCCATCGTGATATCAAAGTGCTTCATAGCCTTTTCAAGCTTTAGACCTCCACGGCTCACATACTGCAGTGTCTTTCCATGAATCTCAATATTGCAGTCATCAGGAAATGTGCTTCCCGCCTTATCCTCACGGTTGTTATTTACAAAAACATTGCCCTCCATAATCATGGTCTTTGCTTTTTCCCGTGATGGTGCAAGGCCTCTGTTTACAAGTAATACGTCTAATCTTTCTTTCATACTGTATGTTACCTCTATCTATAATGCTGCTATTATACGCTTAGCCACCGATTCGGCATCCACATGCAGCTCCTTTTTGAGCACCTCGACATTGCCATGCTCCACATAGCAGTCAGGAAGTGCAACTGTCAACACCTCAAGAGCTATGCCGTTAGTCTTGACATACTCCGTCACATGCTCACCAAAACCGCCGCTTTGCACGTTTTCCTCCATGGTCACAAGCAGGCTGTGCTCAGCCGGCAGTTCCTTAATTGCTTCCTTATCAAAAGGCATTGCAAAACGCGCATTGATAAGTGTAGCAGAGATTCCATCTGCCTCAAGCAGCTTTACCACATCAACGGCAGTCTTTACCATACTGCCAAGTGCCATGATAGCCACCGTGCTTCCTTTTTGGATTAGCTCACTCTTTGCAAGCTCTATCGGCTGTCTGATTTCCTTAAGGCCGTCATAGGCTACACCTCTTGGATATCTGAGTGCAATCGGACCGTCATATGCCACTGCAAACTTCATCATATCAGACAGCTCCCACTTATTCTTCGGAGCCATGATTGTCATATTCGGGATGACCGACAGATATGATATGTCAAATATACCCTGATGTGTCTCTCCGTCACTGCCTACAAGCCCTGCCCTGTCGATTGCAAATATGACATGCAGATTCTGTATACACACATCGTGAAGTATCTGGTCAAACGCTCTTTGCAAAAATGACGAATACACCGCAAAAACCGGGATAAGTCCTGCCTTTGCAAACCCTGCCGCAAAGGTCGTGGCATGTGCCTCGGCTATTCCCACATCAAAAAACCTATCCGGGAAATTACGGTGAAACCTGCGAAGCCCTGTTCCATCTGCCATGGCAGCCGTTATCGCAACTACCTTTGGATTTCTCTCGCCCAGCTTCTTCATAACTGTTGAGAAGACATCTGTGTAATTGGCCTTCGTGCGCTTATTCTTTGGAAGCCCTGTCTCTATAACAAATGGCTCTGCCCCGTGAAATCTGGAAGGATAACGCTCTGCCGGTCCATAGCCTGCTCCCTTTTTCGTGAGCACATGCACAAGCACCGGACCATCCACACGCTTTGCCTCATCAAACACACGGCACATTTCCTTTATATCACTGCCATCCACAGGTCCCAAATAGATAATGCCCATCTCCTCAAAGAACATACCCGGAATAAAAAGCTGCTTTATGCTGCTCTTTGTATTCCTGATATGCTTTACCATACGCTCTCCGTAGATTGGTATATGGTTTAGGGAATTCATGACATTATTCTTAAAATCCCTGTATGCATCCGCTGTGCGAAAGCCTGAAAGATACTGGCTGATACCTCCGACGTTCTCTGAAATCGACATATTGTTGTCATTTAGCACTATGATGAAATTGCCCTTCACGCTTGAAGCGTTGTTGAGCGCCTCATATGCCATGCCTCCGGTCAGCGCACCGTCTCCGATTACAGAAACCACGTGGTAGTCCTCTCCGGTCACCTGTCTGGCTGTCGCAAGTCCAAGTCCCGCTGAGATAGATGTGGAGCTGTGTCCTGTATTAAAACAGTCACAGTCGCTCTCATCCGCCTTTGGGAAGCCGCTCATGCCGCCATACTGTCTGAGCGATGAAAATCCATCCTTTCTGCCTGTGAGTATCTTGTGTGTGTACGACTGATGCCCTACATCCCACACTATCTTATCCTTCGGCAGATCAAAGCACAGATGCAACGCCATGGTAAGCTCCACTACTCCGAGATTTGATGCAAGATGACCGCCTGTCACCGATATGCTCTCTATAAGAAACTGCCTTATTTCATCCTTTAACAGCTCAAGCTCCTTATGTGTCAGTTTTTTTATATCATTTTCCTTTTGTATCTTTTCTAAAACCATCCTATTTCTCCCGATGGATCAGATATTCAAATAACTCCTTAAGAAATGCATCGTCGTATCCCAAATCATCAAGCAGCTTTTCTGCCTCCTTAGAGATGCGCTCCACATCAGAAACTGCCTTATCCAATCCCTCAAATGTGACATATGTCGCTTTATTATTTTTCTCGTCACTGCCTACCGGCTTTCCAAGCACCTCAAGTGAGCTTGTGACATCAAGCACATCATCCTGTATCTGAAATGCAAGCCCCAGCTTTACCGCTATCTGCTCCACGCGTGATACCTCATCAGACGATGCCCCTGCAAGGATTGCTCCTATCATCATCGAGCTCTCTATAAGTGCGCCGGTCTTAAGCCTGTAGATAAAGTCCAGCTTTTCCCTTGTGATAGGGCAGTCATCGGATTTCTCACTCTCCACATCAACAACCTGTCCTCCAACCATGCCATACACGCCTGCCTTTTTTGCAAGCACCGCAAATGCCCTTGCCACACGCGCATCAGCCACTTCCATGCCAAAAGCCTTTGCTGCGGTCTCATATGCCAGGTTTAAAAGTGCATCACCTGCAAGAATGCCCATAGCCTCACCGTACACAGCATGTGTGGTCTTCTTTCCACGCCTGTACTCATCATTGTCCATGGCAGGCAGGTCATCATGCACCAGCGAGTAGGTGTGTATCATCTCGATTGCTGCCATAAATGGCTCAATCACTGCACTGCTTCCGCCAAACATATGGTAAGTCTCTTCCATGAGGATAGGGCGAAGCCTTTTTCCACCGGCTCTCACACTATAGTTCATGGCCTCAAAAATAATCCTCTGCTGTCCCTCCTCAGCGGGAAGAAACTTCTCAAGCACATCGTTTATATGCTCTACCTTTTGCTGCAGCTCTTCCATGAATTGTGACTTATTTAAATTTCCATTTAAGCTCATCAGAATTCCTCCAGTTGTCCGTCGCTGTTTAGCACAAGCATGGCCTTTTCCATGCCCTGTACCATATCATTGGCACTCTTTACCTCATCAAGCCCCTTCTTATATAGCTCAAAGGCCTCATCCAGGGATACATCCGCATCCTCCATCCTCGCCACTATCTGCTCTAAGTGTGCAAAGCGCTCCTCGAGTGTCAGTGTTTTTTCATTTTCTTTGCTCATCTTTAATAACCTCCGAAACTACGGCCCTTGCATGACCGTCTATCAGATATATATCTATGTCATCGCCTGCATTGATATCGGATACACTGTGCAGTGCACCTTTCTTTTCCACCTCGACATACGCATAGCCCTGTGCCAGCTTTTTGGCCGGTGAATATGCATCCAGTGTACCTGAAAGCAGCGCCAGACGCTGCCTGCAGTCCGAAAGCCTCTGCTTCATAATCCTTTCAAGTGCATCCTCGATATCTGCCAGACGCCTTTTATTCTCATTTAGTTTATTCTGTGGACTAAGGAAATTAAGTCTTGTTTTAATATGTGACAGCTTTTCCCTGAAAAAATCAATCCGGCCTGTCAGATTTCTGTCCATCCTGCGGCGCAGATTGTCAAGGCGCTCCAACGTCTGCCTGTAGTCACTGACTGCAAGCTCTGCAGCCGCTGAAGGTGTGGGTGCTCTCCTGTCTGACACAAAATCCGCTATCGTCCAGTCGGTCTCATGACCTACTGCCGAGATAATTGGCGTGTGGCAGTCAAATATGGCTCTCGCCACAATCTCCTCATTAAAGGCCCATAAATCCTCTATGGAGCCTCCGCCTCTGCCGACTATTATCACATCAAGATTCATCGCATCCAATGTCTGTATGCCCTTTGCTATGCTATTAGCCGCACCCTCTCCCTGCACAAGTGCCGGATAAAGTATGACCTGTACATATGGATTCCTGCGCGATGATACATTCCTTATATCCTGCACGGCCGCGCCTGTCGGTGCTGTAACCACACCAATACGGCCGGCATACCGTGGAATAGGCTGCTTGTACTCTGCGGCAAACATGCCCATTTCCTCAAGCTCATGCTTTAGCTGCTCGAATTTGAGATACAGATTGCCCTCTCCAACAGACACATTTACTTTTCTTGCCGTAAACGCTTCGCTTTCCATGGAAATATCCCCGGCTCCCACTACAATGTCCAGTGTCAGATTTTCGCACTGTCTTGGCAGAACTACCGTAAAGGTCGGTCCTTTCTCAAAATGGTGGTGTCCGCTGTGATAGGATACCTTCAGATTGGAATCCTTCTGTTTTGTAGAAAGATAATCCTGATACCCATTTTCCATTTTAATACTGATCTCATCCGCAGAATCCGACACTTCAAAAATAAGTTCATTTACCACATCCAGTTCCAGTTTCAGGGAAGCATCTTCTGATGCCGGATAAGGTATAATGCAGCTTTCCGTTCCTGCCGGTTCACTCTTCAAATCCGTAAGATTCAGGATCCAGGAACCAAAACTCTCCACCGCCCTATTATCATCCATGAGCTCGTCATCCTCATCATCCCAGTCGTCGTCGTCCCAATCATCATCGTCATCATAATCATCATCCCAATCATCATAATCATCATCCCAAAAATGATCCAAGATGCCATGTCCCTGATCATAAGCATAATAAACTCCATTGCCAATATGCCAGTTGCCAAAATCAAGTTCACCGGCAAGTGCTTTCCGGTGGATGGTTGACCATCCGGCTCCCATCACTGCGGCGATACCGCTGAAAACAATTCCGAGTGCGGCTAAGCTTCCTGCAATGATCAATATAATCTTTGTAAATTTTTTCATTTCATCTCACACTCCTCTCTTTGTCTTGCCAAATGCCTTTTTGCAAAGCTCTGCAATGCCTTTCACTGCCCATGGGACAAACCAGCCAAAGCACCATACCACAAGCCACACTGCAAGTACTCCAAGCGCAAGAACCAAAAGTCCACCGCCTAACAGTCCAAGACCTACTGCCACGCCTTTTGTGAAAAGATATCCGACACCAATGCCTGCCAATACAAATCCAGTGATCACTAACGCCGCCATCACCGCCACAATGCTGACCGCCACTGCAAACACACACGCTAAAACTGCTACAAGAATCGCCGCCAGAACCGCTGCAACCGTGATCCAGACCGGACTTGTCAAAACTGCGAGGATCACCCATAAAACTGTTTTTTCTGTTTTATTCTTCTGATTTTCCTTTTTCAGATTCTCTATATCGATCTGGCCGGACGTATTCTGACTGCCATAAGTTCCGCCGGTATAAGCAGTATTCTTCTGCTCATAATTACCTGACCCGTAAGTACTGCTTCCATATAAACTGTTCATATATGGATCATCCGTTCGTGTTTTGGCATTTTGACCATCCCCAGATGTTCCTTCTGTATGAGTCTCATTTTTTTCGCTGTGCACATCTTCCTCAGGTGTTTCTGCATCAGCCGTTTC
>ENA-UEPV01001005-UEPV01001005.1-human-gut-metagenome-genome-assembly--contig:-NODE-1005-length-18568-cov-8.529663_pt1 | contig 18568 bp, 8 predicted proteins | sample MGYA00242942_ERZ507925 | MGnify/ENA primary metagenome ERZ507925 (study PRJEB26167, sample SAMN06115453) | human gut metagenome | host: Homo sapiens | place: China:Fujian | collected 2015-08-26... | reverse complement strand
GGATAGCTCAGCTGGTTAGAGCGCATGATTCATAATCATGAGGTCCCCGGTTCAATCCCGGGTCCCGCTACAAAGAAACAGCCATTAAATAAATTAATATTTGATGGCTGTTTTTTTGTTCTCTTCCGGGATGAGTCAAAACGGGCTCGGTTTGAAAACTTGGGCTCACTTATTATTCTCGGGGATTTGAATATCATATCACAAACAAAGGGAAGAATAAGCCGTTTCCCGGGGTCAGCCAAGTTCTTTTAAACGGAAGATTATTACAGTCTACGGCAATGGACTGTACAGTCCACTGTAGCAGACTGTACGGTCCACTGCAACGAACCATACAGTCCGCTGCCGAAGACTGTAGTAATTCGACGGACAGACAGGCATAATTGAAAGAATGAAAACGTTTAGTCCGGCTAATGAAACGATTTAGAAAACTCAAAAAACTCGTTATCTTTTCCAAAAACGTCCTTGTCTTTTGGAAGGTGCATGATTTCATGTTAGTACGCATAAGTCTGCACGTATGTTCGTATAGCCCTTTACGTACGTTTCGAGGCGGATAAGACAGGTCTCACTCCTCCCTGTTTTTGGTGACTGAGTCTGAAAAACTTTCACACGGAATCCCCATGGATAGGAGGTTGCAATACCTGTTATGTGTGAAAGCAGATTGTATCAACTTTGCTGATAGGCAGCTTTCCTTCACCGGTATAACTTCATCTTTTCTTCAAAAGAATTGGAATTTCTCGGAATGCATTGCGATTTTTGATAGAAAAACTCAAGACCTTTTTTCGAGAAGTTTCATGGTTTTGGGGAATTTTTATTGGCCCCTTCTTCGTTCTTACCGGAGATTATAATAAATTAATACTTTAGAGTGCAGTGTTCCCTTATTGCATGCATTTTAAAATTACAGAAGAAAACATTGTTTATTGATTTCGTTAACTTTAAAAAAATAATTATGGATGTATTTTCGAAAGTAAATAAGTGGCTGGTTTGGGGAATGGGCATTGTGTTTGCCATGGGGTTTCAGTCTTGTTTGGATGATGACAATGACAATTGGTATGGGAAAGTAATACCCAATGCATTGGTAACGGTAAAAAACGTGGATGATGGTTCGTTTTTCCTGCAATTGGACGACAGCACGACATTGTTGCCTATAAATGTTGCGTCATCTCCTTTTGGTGAAAAGGAAGTGAGAGCGTTAGTCAATTATGATGAAGTGGACGAGGTTAGCGGCAGATACAGTAAGGCTGTACATATTAACTGGATTGACAGTATCCTGACTAAACCGATTGCTCCTGATTTGGGAGAAGAAAATGATGTCGTGTATGGTACTGATCCGGTAGAAATAGTGCGCGACTGGGTTACTATTGCAGAAGATGGTTATCTGACACTTCGCTTCAGAACAGAATGGGGAGATCGTACTGAACCGCATTTCGTTAATTTGTTGAAGAGCCAAGATCCGGCTAATCCTTATGAAGTAGAATTCCGCCACAATTCACATGGTAATATGTGGGGAGAGTTGGCAGATGCTCTTGTAGCATTTGATTTGAGTGATTTGCCGGATACACAGGGTAAAACAGTGAAGTTGAAGTTGAAATGGAAATCTTTTGATGGCGATAAGTCTGCGGAATTTGATTATTGTACTCGCAAGGGAACTCCGGCCGCTTCTTCTGCCATTCTGTCTCAAAGAAGTATTTTGAAGATTCAATAACGTGATGACGTGAATTGCAATCGTTTCTGATGATGAGCAATGAGAAAATAAGGAAGGAGGACTGTCCAAAGTAACTGTCCGGTCATCGATGATAGAACGATGAAATGATAGTTACTTTGGACAGTCTCTTTCTTTATTTATAACCGGTTTGTGTGCAGAAGAAGAGTCCCCTTAAGGCGTAAGGGTAAACTCTCCATCCAGACGTATATCATTGGAAGCTGTGCCGACCATAACTTTAAACTCTCCCGGTTCTACTACTTGCTTCATTTCCATATTATAAAGTGACAACTCTTCTTTTCCCAGGGTAAAGGTTACTTGTTTGCTTTCTCCTTTCTTTAAAAAGATACGTCGGAATCCTTTTAACAGGATAGGAGCTTGTGATACGGAAGCTACTTTGTCGCAGATGTAGAGCTGCACTACCTCTTCACCATCTCTGTCACCGATATTGGTTATCGTGCAACTCACTTTTTGCAAAATGTCAGGAGAATTCCCTTTTTCCAATTTTAAGTGACTGTAATCAAATTGAGTATAGCTCAAACCGTAACCGAATGCATATAGTGGAGTTCCGGCTTCTTCTACATAAGACCGTTGCTCTCCTTGTGAATAAAACAGGGGTAGTTGCCCTTCACTTCGAGGAATGGATACCGGTAAACGTCCGGCCGGGTTGTAATCTCCAAACAAAACATCGGCTATGGCTGCACCTCCTTGTTCGCCGGGATACCAAGCGGTCAATAAGGCTTGTGCTTTTTCTGCTGCCAGATTCATATTGAGCGGACGACCTTGGATATAAATGACTATTACCGGTTTTCCTGTAGAGGTTATAGCTTCCATCAGTTTTTCTTGATATCCCAATAACTTCAAAGTGCTGCGGTCATAGCCTTCTCCACATTCCATGTCGGATAATTGTTGGTTCTCTTCTTGAGTAACCGTGGCCGCTCCGGTTTCAATGTATTTGGTTTTGAAGTCACGGGCACTCGAACCGCCTACTACCAATACGACGGCATCTGCTTTTTGTGCGGCTTCCACAGCAGCAGGAATGTGATGGGCGGTGGTGTCACGAATAGCACATCCTTTGACATAAGTCACCTGTGTGGAAGCTGAGACGGTATTTCGTATGCCGTCTAAAACGGTGGTAATCTCTTTACGTTCCTGAGGTGCTGTGTAATCTCCCAACTGATTGTACATATTGTCAGCGTTCGGGCCGATGACTGCAATGCTTTTCAGTTGTTTGCTTAAAGGCAATATACCTTCATTTTTCAGTAATACCACTCCTTTACGTGCTACTTGGCGTGCCAATTCCTTATGTGCCCGGGAGCGTACCGTCCGTCCGGCTTTCTCAGGAGATACATACGGGTTTTCGAATAATCCCATACGGAATTTGAGACGGAGTATATTGGCAACCGCCCTGTCTATATCCTGCATACCGATAAGTTTTTCTTTTAATGCCTGTCGAAGGTTTTTTCCATAGGCGTTTCCCCCTAAATCCATATCTACTCCGGCCTTTAAAGCCAATACTGAGGCTTCTTTGTGATTTTGGGCAACCCGGGCGCCGGTTATGCCTTCAATACTTGATAAATCGGAATATACGAAGCCATTAAATTCCCATTCTTTACGCAGTATATCACTGAGTAAATATTTATTAGCCGTACAGGGAACACCATCAATGGAATTGTAAGAAGTCATGATTGTGCCTGCTCCTGCTTCCACTGCTTTCTTGAAAGGATGCAGATAGTCTGAAAATAATTGTCGCATACCGATATTGGCACGTGCACCATTGTGTCCGGATTCAGGGATACCGTAAGCAGCAAAATGCTTGAGGGTGGAGAAAAGATGTTTTCCGTCATTTTGCACTTCTCCCTGCATACCTTTCATAAAAGCAACTCCCAAAGTAGAGGTCAGTACAGGATCTTCGCCAAAAGTTTCCTCCATACGTGACCATCGTGGCTCTCGTGCAATGTCCAATACCGGACCGTATCCGATATTAGCTCCTTGCAAACGTGCCTCCAATGCTATTGTTTCACCCATTTTGTACATTAACTCTTTATCCCATGTGCTGGCTTGTGCCAATGAAGTGGGAAAGACGGTAGTACCGATGGCCATATGACCGTGTGGACATTCTTCGGCAAAGAGAATGGGAATTCCCAAGCGAGTACTGTCGATGGCATATTTCTGTAATGCATTCAATGCTTTTGCACCGGATTGGGGATTTAGTCCGGTTTCTAAAGTCTTTTGTGTCCATGGATCGGCACGTAGCACTGCCCAGAAAGAACCGATGGGTGCAGCACTCATCCGTTCTTTATATAGTTCGGAAGGCACTACACCCTTGGATGTTTTGGTATACATTTCCCATCCTAGCGGACAGCATAGCTGCCCGATTTTTTCGTCTACAGTCATACGTCCCAGCAAATCTTTCACTCTGCTTTCAACAGGTGCGGAAGATTGTTTGTATAAAGGGGTTTGTGCCGACACATGGACGGCACAAATCACAAAACAGGTTGTTAATATACTTTTTATATTCATTGATTCAATAATTGTTTGATGGCTGCATTGTCTTTTGTTCCCTTTTTGTGCTTGACAGAAGGTGCAAACAAGGCATCCAATTGATATATTTGTAACTCTTTGACAGGAGTAAATGCTTTTGATGCTACATAGTTTTTCACAGAATGGAGTAACTGTCTCATTGCAGGGCGTTTCTCTATGTCCTTATCCGGGTCGGCACATAAGATAAATAGGCTGCCTTTACCTATACGTGCTTCAAAAGCAATACCCAGTTTTTGGTTGTATTCATAGGTATCGATACTTTGTATGATGGGGGTGATATCGGTCAAATCATTAAGTTCCATAGCGGTGGCATAGTTTAAAATGTCCCACCATTGCCAATCGGCATAAGAGGTAGTTGGGAATTCGCCAAAGGCCGGGTGATTACTGTCTATGAGTGTACCGACAATCATAGGGTTCCAGTTGAACATAATCGGATTCCAGAAGTGGCTGGCAAATTTAGTTTTGCGTCCTTTAACGTTTTCGGGGATAAGTAATACTTTCTTTCCTTGTTGCAAAGCTGTTTTTACTTTTTCGTCATAAGTGCGTGCATATACATAGTCATCGGCTGCTGTTTGTTGGCAGGGATATACCCAAATGTCCCATTCATTATGGTAGGTATCATTCAGGGTGGTATGTAAAGTCAATTTTTCGGCATGACTCACATTGTTGAGGCTGATGTTTACTTTGCCTAAAGAGTCAACAGTAGCACAGGGTATAGCAGGGGTTGAGATATTTCCTTTTTTTACAGTGTTCCCTTTACCATCTTTCAGTTCCCAATTCAGTTTTCCGCGTTTTAACGGATGTTCTCCATAATGATAAATTTCCAGTTTTGCCGTGAAAGTTTCATTGTTCATATAAGTACGTTTCGGCATACGTGCTAAAAGAACGGTAGGTGCACAGGATTCGCGGTACTTTTCGGGGCTGACCAATCCTTTGCTTTCCCAAAAGGCATCAAGAATACCGACAAAAGCACTTCCTTGTCCCGGAAAATCTGCAAGTCCCAGCAATTGGAAACCACCCGAATTTGCAGTACGGAGTAATGATTCGTTTACTTCTTTATATTGTAGGACTGTATGAGCACCGGTTGCACGGAAAAAATCATCTGCTTGATGTAGCATTCCATTGCGTGCCAATCTTTCTCTGAATACCTCAAAATTACGAGGAGATACGACTCCGGTATATTTTTCCATTTCTGCAAAATTAGGATACATGCAGCGCTGTCCGGTTTCGTGTGCAATGACAGGGCAGTCAATATCTGATTCTTTTTTACGGTCCCAGTCTGTAGATGGTTTACCTTCGTATACAGTTATCCATCCTTTTTCTGTCACATGCGATACATAATATTGATCGGAAGGGGTGTGCGTACGGGCGGTAGATGCAGAGTAGAGTCGGCGATTGTCATGCTTTTGAGCTTTCTTCACCAAGTCTTCCAAAACATTAAAATTACCTTCGTTTTCATTTCCGTTACACATTAAAATAAAGGAAGGATGGTTTCCATATTCTTCCAATATGGCATACATTTCTTTCTCGAAAAAGTCACGTCGTGCAGGATATTGTCCGACGTCTTTAATCCACATAGGCAATTCTGCTTGCAGGTATATTCCTACTTCATCGGCAGCATGGAAAGCGGCTTCGGGGGGACACCACGAATGAAAACGGATATGATTCATGCCATAATCTTTTACGGTCAGGAAGATACGTTTCCAGTCTTCGATAGTTGTTGACGGATATCCGGTCAAGGGAAAGACACAGCAGTCCAATGCTCCTCTTAAGTGAACATTGCGCCCGTTTATTTGGATATGATGTTTGCCTTGCGTGACTTCTCGCATACCGAAAGTTATATTTTTGCTGTCCTGTTTGTTATCGGCGGTAAGCATTGCTTTTACTTCGTATAGATAAGGAGTAAATTCATTCCATAATTTTATATTTTTACCCATGCTGATTTCTTTAATCAGTTGGTTGCTTCCTTCTTTTAAAGTAATGGGAAAAGATTGTTCACTGACAGTTTTTCCACCTTTTTCGTTGATAACCAGTTGTAATAGTCCATTAGTCGGTTGTCCGGTGGTATTATTTACAGTGATGTCCAATGTTACCGTTCGTGTTTCTATATCTGGATATGCTTTTAAAGCATGTATATTTGTCTTTTCGTATGCCGTTAATTCTATTTTTCCTACTATGCCGTTCCAATTGGTTTGCGTGTATTCTGTAGTTCCATGATTCCATTGATCCATTGGATATTTCAAGCGATTGTCTACACAAATCGTAAGAATATGCATGCCGGGAGTCATTTGCTTGCTCAGTAAAAAACGGTTTGGGACACTAAGGTGTTCTTTGGCACCGATTTCTTTTCCATCTACATAAACAGTTGTTTCCCAATGGCATCTTTCCAAGTTGAGTGTGATTTCTTTGTCTTTCCATTCTTCGGGAATAATCACTTCGCGTTGATACCATGCTTGGCCGCAGTATTCAAATTTACGGGTAAGACGGTCTACATATCGGGCGGTTGTCAACATACCTTTTCCGCCTTCGTCGGTACTGCCCGGCAACATGATAGATTCGGTAAGTTTTGCTTGATAGAGTTCTGAGCCCGGTGTCTTTCCGAATCCCATGGGGTCAGCCTGAAAACGCCATGTTCCCGATAAATCGATTCTTTCTTGTTGTGCAGACAGTAGTTGCGCACAGCACAGCATCATGGCGAATAAGAAACTTTTTTTCATATATAATCTTGATTAAAAGAATTAGATTAAGATATCTTTGTGGATACAAAGAAACACTATTTTCCTTGATTAAAGAATAGATTAAATAAATAACTGAATGGATTATTTTATGATTTAGCCATTTCCCGAGGGGAGAGTCCCATTTGCTGCTTAAATATACGTGAAAAATACTGAGGCGATTGAAAACCACAAAGAAAACAAACCTCTTTGACGGATTTTTCAGTATTCTTTAGCAGTTCGATGGATTTATTGATTCTAATCTGATTCAGATAATCTAAAGGAGAAAGATTCAAGTTCTGTGAGAATAATTTTCTTAAATAACGTTCACTGATACTTGCATATTCGGCTATATCATTGATGTTGATGTCTGTTTGGTAGTTGTGCCGGATATAGCAAACTGCTTTCTTTAACAGCTCATTTGTGCAGATAGACAGATAGGTCTCATGCATATATCTATAGAGAAGAATTAATAATTCTGCATAATACATTACTACCAGGTATCGATAATGCGGTCCTTTATGTTCCATTTCATTGACAATGCGTTGTATAGTTCTCATTACACCTACATTGTTCACTATTTTAATCAATCTGTTTTCTTTAGAAAACAAAAAGGAAGGTGTAGGTATAGGTTCTGTGCCAACTTTGATATTTGAATGAAAAAGAGAAAATATTTCGGGTAAAAATTCTAATTGCATTAATATCGTGCCATTTGCACCGGCTTCAAATTGATGTTCTACATGTGGAGTGATAATCATGATGTCACCTTCATGGAAACTTATGCTTTCATTGTCCAGATGCAATATGCAATTTCCTTTTTTTATATAATTAATCTCAATGCGCATGTGTTTGTGAGGACCATACGTTTCGAAAGGGCAGAAGGAGGTAAAACGAAAGACATCTGCCAGACGTTTACTTTTTAAACTTGATGTAATCTGTTCCAATACTTCCCAAAGGGAATATTCCGTTATTTTATTCATAGTATTTCATTTTTGTATAAAACAAAGTTTGTATGGACACTAGAATTTGCCGGTTTTATTCAGTAGAATTCTAGTGTCCTATGTCCCGATATTCGGGTCCTTATTTTGACTAAACCTATTAATAGACAGACTGGGGAGTTTCCTCCTTTTTACCTTTCGAGCTTGGTTTTACTAACGAACAAAGTTCTTCAAATGAAATGGATTTAACGGGAGCAAAAGCATTGGATTTCATATAGTTAATCAAACTATATAACAATTGCTTTTTTTCAGGAAATGTATCCTGATGGTTTAGCAAGTCCATGCTGCATACTATTAATTTCCCATTTAGACAATTAGTTTCAAAAAGAGTTGCTAATCGGCGGTTATTGGCAAAGTTGTCTACACATTCCACTAATGGAGTAATGTGTTGATATATGCTATCGATTACTAAAGTGCGCGATTGGGTTGTCAGACTCCACCATTGCCAGTTGGTATGTCCCTCTGTTGGGAAATGTGCAAAAGCTTTATGAGTAGGATCTAACAACAGTCCCATTGTACCTGCTTGTTTGGGAAAGTGGACAGGACTCCAGAACACCGGAACAAACTTGCCTTGTAAACCTGCACAAAGTTGATAAGGGGGATTGAATAATACTGTTTTACCGGCTGCAAGAGCTTTTTGTGTTTCGGTAAGTTTGTCTGTTACTACAATCTCTTCTTTTTCTATCGTTAAAGTGGCCGGATATACCCATATATTCCAAGTGTTTTTATAACTGGAATTTTCGATGGAAACTCTTAAAGTCAGTCGTTCTGCTTTTTTAACTTCTGATAAAGAACAAGAAATCTTACCGGCTATATTCCCGCCTCCGATTTTTATGTTTGTTAAAGGTATAATACCCTCTTGTAATGGCTGACCGGATGCATTGGTTAATGCCCATTTGATATTCTTATTGTTGATTTCCTCAGAACTATAATTAGCGATCTCAATGTCGGCCGTAAACTGCTCGTTGTTTTTGTATACAGCTTTTGAGAAGCGAGCTAATGGGACAACTGGAGCAGAGAATTGACGAAATTCTTTGGCATTGGCTACGCCTTTGCTTTCCCAAAAAGCATTTAGTAAGCCGACTAATGCAGTTCCTTGGCCGGGAAAATCATGTAAATCTAAAAGTTGAAAACCGCTGATGCCGGGAGTCTTCATGGCACGTTCTATTTCTTCTTTATATAAAATGGCAGCCAAATGACCGGATGCAGACAAATAATCATCTGCCTTTTCTAGCAGATTTTTGTTTTCCAACTCTTGTTTAACTCCTTTAAAATTAAGAGGCTCTAATACACCTGTGTATTTTTCTATTTCTTTTAAATCAGGATACACAGCATACTGTCCTATTTCGTGCGTAATAACCGGAACGGGCATGCTATCTACAGAAGCAGAATAATCTTTATTAAAGTTTGGCATTTCTACATCAAAAACTCCTTGTCCGCGCACCCAACCTTTTTTAGTCCATTGAGTGATAAAGAAATCATCGTGCGGCTCAGGCCAATCGCCATGTCCTTTTTCAAAAGTAAAAGAAGTCGTTGTATACAAATGTCTGGAATCAAGGGCTTTTACCGAATTCAATAAACCTCCCAAAAATTCAAAGTCCGGTTGCAATTCATTTCCAAGGCTCAAAAAGCAGAAAGAGGGATGGTTACCATATTCCGATAAAATTCGTTTTGCCTCATTATATAAGAATTGATTCATTTCAGGATTTTCACCTACGGTCAAAGACCAAAGTGGTAATTCCACCTGCAAATAAAAACCGAGTGAATCCGCTACTTCAAATGCTGCTTTAGGAGGGCACCAAGAGTGAAACCGAAGGTGGTTCAGCCCCCATTCTTTAGCGGAACGGAAGACTTTTAACCATCCTTCTTTAGTGGTTGGGGGGTAACCTGTTAATGGGAAAATGCAACATTCCAATGTACCACGAAGGAACACTTTTTTACCATTGACTAATAAATCGGCTCCGTTACGGCTAATTTGGCGCATTCCGAATTCAATTTTCTCTTGCGCCAGACTCTCTTTGGTTTTCATCTTTATTTCCAGCTCATACATTATCGGAGTAAATTCACTCCAAAGCCGTACGTCCTCGCCCATGGGACAAACAAAGTCCAGCATTGTTTCGCCTGCCGAAAGGTCCATTTGCTGTTCTATTTCCGTAACAGATTTGCCTGTGTTTTTCTCTTTTACATGAACAGTCAATGTCCCCGAAGCTTTATTCCCTGTGTTTTGTAGTTTCCCTTTTACATGGATTTCCCGGGTTTGAATATCGGGATATATCTGTATATCTTTCATAAAGACAGCATCTTTCGCCCGCAAAGAGATTTCTCCCAAAATACCATTCCACATGATTTGTGTTTCATTGGTATATGCATGTGCCATATCACCGGCAGTGATGTCGTATTTTTTTCTGTTATCTACTCGAATGGCTATCCGATGTTTCCCCGGTGACAGATATTCTGTTAGGTCAAAGTAATGGGGGCTTATCAAGCTTTCTTGCTCTCCATTTACTTCTTTACCGTCTATCCATACATTTGTTTGCCAAATAACACGCTCCAACTTCAGTTCTATGTTCTTTCCCTCCCAATCTGAAGGAACGGATATTTCACGTATGTACCAAGCCGGTCCTACATAACTGTGTTTGCGAGTGAGATGCAATATTTGAGGTTTGCTTATTGAGGGTAATAACCGATTGGGGATACCGTATCCTGCATCATCCATCGTTCCGGGCAATTTTATTTTGTCGGGAAAAGATTGGGTATACCAATGTTTTGAAATACCTATATCCATACTGTCTATGGCAAATTCCCATTCTCCGGCTAAAGAAAGAATTGACGTACTTTCTTTACATCCTGTCAAAAAGACCATGCCTAAAATAGCAAGTAATAATTGATTTAATAACTTCATATTGTATTTGTCTTATGGTATTATATCCAAATTTGGAAATTAGGATTTATTTCTTTTATATAACTGAAGCACTTGTCGGCTTTCTCTTTATTATCTAGTCCTAAATGCCCCAGCCCCATGAGATAGTGGCAATGGATTCGATTTTTCTTATTCATGTCGTCTTCCCAAATCTGTAAATCAGGTAAAGACACAGCAAAGTAATCCATTACAAAAGTATCATATAAATGTTTTTCACCGTAGGAAATTAGGGAATTAAATCTTCCGCGTGCCTCCGCTTCTTTTCCTACTTTCCGTAAAGCTAAACCTTGATAATAGATTTTATCGGGCTTTTGGTCATTGTAGTACATGGCAGCTGTGGGTTGTCCATTGCCCGAAGCAGCTTTTGTGAATGATGAATGTGCTTCATCATGATTACCCATTGCTTCCAAAATGCATCCTTTATAATAAAGGAAATCATTTTCTTGTGCACCATACAGTTTTCCTTCTCCCAAATGATGAGGGTAGACAAAACATTCTTCAATCAAGGCAAGTGCATGCTCGTATTCTCCTGCCTTTAGAGATTTCTTTGCTAATTGTATACGTGCATATTGATATTGGGCAGGTACTTTACCTTCTCCTCCTTCCCAAGGATGGAATTGGCGTTGGTCAATGAGTTGCATGGCTTGTTCGTATTCTCCGGTCAGATTAAGCAATGTAGCATATTCCAAATAGAGATCATCGCGAGTAGCTATTATTTCTTTATGTTTGTTTAATAGATGCAAACGTTCTTTCGGGGAATAATCCATGCGTTTATATAATTGATCCAATTCCATTAAGATGCGTGCGTCTGTTTCATCAAGCATAAATGCCTGTTCAAGTAATTGTACTGCTTCTTTTTTCTTTCCAAGTTTGTTGAAATAAGCTAATGAAAGATTTCGTAATACGGTAGGGAAGCCGTTGTCCATTTCTTTAGAATGTTCCCATGCATCGACAGCTTCCTGGTATTGACGTTTATCATACCATATATTACCTAATAGATAAAAAGCTTTCGGTGCATGTATCGGTAAATTGGTTACGCACTGAAGAGCTAAAATCGCTTCCAGGCTATTGGGGAAATATTCATCTAACGGACTGTTTTCTGCTTGACTTACTACACAGACAGCTTCGTCTTGTTGATTCATTCTACATAGGAACCACGCTTTATAATATAACAGCATTGTTGAAGGAGCCGATATATTGGTTAATGCTGCATTTACCACAGCCAATGCATCTTCCCAGTTGCCGGCTTGGGCGTAGTCTGTAGCTAGTTCTTCATAATTACGTGATTCATCACGCATTAATATTCTTAAACTTGATGGCATTTCTTTTTCACCGGACTGAAGCCATGCTTCAAAGCGACATCCAAAGTTGAATTTGTCTATATTGAGTGACTCTTTAATCAGTTCTATGGCTTCTTTTTCTCGTCCCAATTTACGAAGAATCATTGCTTTTAAATGACGTCCGCGATGATTATGCCAGTTACGAACCAAAGACTGATTAATTTCGTACAATGCATTATCCCACTCATTATGTGCAGCCGATAATTGAGCCAAAGAGTAATAACCTGAATCTTGCCAAGCAGCGTTCCAGCATGCTTTATAGAACGCATCGTATGCTTCAACAGTTTTATCTTGGTATTTTAATACAAGACCTAAATTATAATAAGGTTCTCCGTCGTAGGGATTTGGATTACGTTCTGTCAGAGTGTTAATAGCCTTGCGTAAATAAAGTTCGGCTTTCTTGAATTGTCCTTTACGGAATAGCCATAATCCCATAGCGTTGTTATTGCGTATATCGCTGTTGTCTCTACGTAGGGCTTCTAAATAATAATCAGTTGGATTGTAAGTAGCATGTCTGTATTGTTCCAAATGTAATCCTGTCAGGTAAAGCTGTTCTGTAGAGCGTACTTCTGAAGGAGGCAATGCAGGTTTTGCAGGTTCAGGAATTGGTTTGATTTCAGTTGATTCAGCCTTCCATGAAAGTAATAACTTGCCGGTTGAACAATAAATATAAACCTCTGCTTCATCAGGCGATATATTTTTAATGGTATGAGTAAATACCGCTTCTGGAGTCAAATCTGTAATATTTTCCCAAATGATATCTTCTTGGCGTTTAATCACAATTCGTAAACCTTTCTGTGCGGATGTAGCAAATAGTTTGAGTATTGCATTCTTTGTGTCTTCAGTTTCTATATTCATTAGTAAATCAGAAGTGGCATTCTTTACTACCCCTAATTCACGATAAGGAATAAAATATTGAGTGAAAATTTTTTCCTCATAAGGTTGCAACCAAGTAAAGTCTGGTTGATTGTCGGTATAAACTCCGGTCATTAATTCGATATATGGCCCATCTGTGTCTGTCAGATTACGATCCCAGGCTTGTCCGAAATCTCCATTTCCCCAAGTCCATTGTTTTTTCCCGGGAGAGATGTGATGGTTGGCTACGTGTAATACTCCTGCTTGAGTATCGTTTTCATAACCGCCTACAAAGTTGTATTTTGAGCGGATAGCCATATATGAAGTGGGTACCGGTATATTTTTATAACGTGAGATGTCTACACCTGCTGAATAATCCATTTTATAATAAATGCCGGTAGCGATAGGATATTTTGATACATCTCGCTTACCGTGATCAAATACAGCATTGACATCGGCAGGGAAAACCGATTGATAGGCTTCATTGACAGCGACGGCCGGGTTAGCCCACCATAGGAAGGTCTGTGGAACAGGAGTCGGATTATATAGTTTTCCTTGAATTTCAAGTACAGCTTTGCCGGGACGTAGGGTAAAACCAGCCATACCTTTCTGATGGAACATCCGTTCGCGTTCGCTCACCCATACGGTAGCACTTCCATCTGCATTTTCTTCAATTGTAAAATCTACAGGTAGATAAGTGCTGGGTCGGTGATGCTGAGGCCAATTGAATTCAATACCGCCGGAAATCCAAGGCCCGGTCAGTCCTACCAAAGCAGGTTTTATAACATGGTTGTAATAAATAAAATGGCGTTTCTTAATTTTATCATAAGCCATTTGTACACGTCCGCCCAATTCAGGAAGAATCATAACCTTGATATACTCATTCTCCAGATAAACAGCATGATAGGTTTCTTCTTGACAAGTATCTGAAATTTTTTCTATGACAGGATAAGGATAAACCACCCCACTACTTCCTTGATAAACTCTATTTTCAAAAAACATCGGATTCTTTTCCGGTTTGCCAATACCATAGGTAGGAAGCAGAATATCTTCTTCCCAAACATTTACTTTTATATCCATATCAGTTTTATTTTTTTGTTATTTCTTTTTCTATATCTTCCAAACTTTTCCCTTTTGTTTCCGGTAGTCGGGCACGAATAAAAAAGAAGCCAGTTAAGCATATGCCACCATATAACCAAAACGTTCCGGCTGCCTGTAATGATTCATTTAATAGGGGAAAACTGTAGGTGAGTATGAAGCTGGCTATCCATAAGAAGAGGGTAGAGATAGCCATAGCTGTTCCACGAATCTGTTGTGGAAATATTTCGGATAATACTACCCATACAATGGGGGCTAATGACATGGCATAACAGGCAATTGCCATCATTACCAGTATTAACATTATCCAACCACTCATTCCTGCAAAGTAACAACATCCCATCAGCAGATAGATAACAGCAAGTCCTGCCGAGCCGATTAACATTAATGTCCTTCTGCCCCAATGGTCAACAGTATAAATGGCAACAAAAGTAAAGATTACGTTAGTTACTCCCGTTATTACAATATTCATCAAGACATCTGATACTTCATAACCGGCAGCCGAAAAGACTTCGTGGGCATAATTGAATATAACATTGATGCCACACCACTGTTGGAAAACAGCCAAAACAATTCCCAGTATTAATACCCGCCGTACACCAGGTTGTGATAATGCTCTCCAATCGTATTTTTCTTTCACCTCTTTGGCGGCTAACCAACGTGGACTTTCAGGGATAATGAAAGCTAATATAAAAAATAAGGCAGCCGGTAATGCTTCTGCCCAGAACATCCATCGCCACGCCTGTTCTATTCCTTCCGCAGGAAGTTGTGAGGTTCCTTCTGTAAATAGGTTTGCTATCATCCAATTGGCAAGTTGTGCAGATAATATACCTAATACAATAGTCAGTTGGTTTAAAGATACCAGTTTTCCACGTATCTCAGTCGGTGATACCTCAGCTATATATATGGGAGAAACATTGGAAGCAATTCCTATACCCAGTCCACCTACAATACGATAGAATATGAACCAGGAAAAATTATCGACAGCTCCTGTACCGACAGCAGACAGCAAAAATAATAGAGCGGATAATATTAATAGTTTTTTGCGACCATATTTATCACTCCAACTACCGGAGAAGCCTGCTCCGACTAAACATCCTAGTAAGGCGCTACTCATTGCCCAACCGCGTAAAGCTGCTGAATCTTCGATAGCGAAGAATGGTTCATAAAAAATTTTGGCTCCGCCAATTACTACCCAATCATAACCAAACAGGTAGCCACCCATAGCAGAAATAAAGCAGATAAATAGTAAATTCTTTGAATTAATGTTTTTCATTGTGTATTATTATATAAATCATACTGCAAAGGAATTGTATTTTTCTGGAATAGGGAATAGATAAATTATTGAATTGGATGGATAATCTTATGATAATAACTTTGCTGCCTGTATAAAAATCACTATCTTTGTTACTGTTAACTATAACTTCTACAGCAATGATTAAACGCAAAGATGGATTTTCGGGTGAAAGAGCTTTAGTACTTCCTGCATCAATTATACATACGATGGAAAATAATCCTTTAGCCAATGCGCTGCATATTACGGACATAGGATACTATCCACGGGCAGAACATCATTTTAGAAAACGGGAAACTCCCATCTCTCAATACGTATTTATTTATTGTGTGGAGGGGAGAGGATGGTTTAGCGTGAATGATGAACGTTATGAAATAAAGAGTAATCAATGCTTTATTTTACCTGCGAATGTACCTCATAGTTACGGAGCCGATGACACAGATCCATGGACAATTTATTGGATACATTTTAAAGGAGACTTAGCAGAATATTATGCTTTACGTTTATTGACCCCTATTGATATCAAACCTACTATTTACTCACGTATTAATGGACGTTTGAATTTGTTTGAAGAAATATATCATACTTTGGAATTGGGATATAGTAAAGAAAATCTGTTGTATTCTTGTTCGGCTTTCCATCATTTTCTTGGTACCATTTGCTATTTGCAAGAATATAGAAATGCTACAGTCAATGATATTTCAAATGATTTAGTAGATGCGGCTATTCATTTTATGAAAGAGAATATAGGAAAAAAACTCAGTATCTCTGAAATAGCCGAGCATACGGGATATTCTGTTTCTCATTTTTCTACCATTTTTAATCACCGTACAGGACACTCGCCTGTCAATTACTTCAATTTGTTAAAGATACAACATGCTTGTTATCTGATAGACTGTACAGATATCAAGATAAATCAAGTTTGCCATAAAATAGGAATAGAGGATTGCTATTATTTTTCCCGTTTGTTTTCTAAGATAATGGGAATGTCTCCCAGCAAGTATAGAAAACATAAGAAAGGATGAAATAAGACTTTATTTGGTGAATATTTACTTCATAATACTTCCTGCAAATAGGCTTTTACCTTGTCGATTGAATATTTTTACTGTATAAAAGCCATTGGGCAATGATACTAAAGATAGTTTATGAACATAACCGGTTTTCCATATTTCTTCGTTGGTCATATTATAGATGATAATAGTTTGTGCATCCTTTATTTCCGGCAGGTAAAGCATATTCCCTTTATTTAATAAAGGTATATCCATATCCGAAACCGTATTCAGAGTTAATGGAGCGCTTTCATTGCCAAAGCGGTCAGCGGCAGTGACGGCAAAGTATCGTTTTTGTAACCAAGGGAGCTTGGCTGTATATTCATACTCATTGGCAATGAGATGGGTAGCTATTAAATTTTGAGGTTGCTTAATGTCAACAGGATATGTATCGGAACCGTATAAATGGTATACAACAGATTGATTGCTGTTATCGGCTGATGCTTGCCAACTCATGCGAAGTTTGCCGTTCGCTATTTGTTGCACCGAAGGATGGGATGGAACAGAAGGTGGAATACTATCTGACCATGTCATAGGAGGGATCAATGCCGGGTAAGTATAAAAGTTTTCTTCCAGTTCGTCTAATACTCCTTTTGTGTTATCAAGTAAAAAGCGATTGCGAAAATAGGCTTGTCCGTTTAGCTTTATCTGACGGGTGAAATGGATTTGACGAACTATTTCGTCCAATGGCCAATCTTGTTCACGAGGGGAGAGGAAATAAATTCCCAGTCCGGGAATAATCCAACGTTTGCCGTCGTTCTCTTTCCAGTCCAAAGCAAAGGGATAGAAATTGTTTCCTTGGAAATACATCATTGGGAACAAGGCATCATGGATTCCTTCTTTTAACCATCTTTGTGCATCTTGATAGACTACATGATAAGCATTCCAGCCGCGAGAGGGATAACGGTTAGTGTCGCGATATTTGCCAATGGGCGAACTACTCACTTTTACCCATGGCTTGATAGACTTGATATCAGTATAAAGGCGGCGTACAATGTCGGTAATGTTATCCCGACGCCATTGTTTCAGCTCCTTTCCTTTTCCGTATCTGCGGTAGGTGTCTTTATCAGGGAATTTATCTGCCTGTTCGGGATAGCGGATATAGTCGAAATGGATACCATCTATGTCATATTGTGAAGTGATTTCTTTCACAATGCGAGAGAGGTATTCTTTTGTTTCAGGATTGCCCGGATCCAGATACCAGTTACCTTTATATAGTTTGCATATTTTTCTATTCCTTTGTACGATGGAGTTTCGTCCCAACAGCTTCACTTGCCGAGTGTTTCCGGCCGGGATAGTCACTATCCAAGCGTGCAATTCCATGCCTCGTTTGTGACATTCTTCAATAGCAAAAGCCAATGGGTCATATCCCGGATTACGTCCGGTATATCCCGTCAGCGATTCGGCAAAGGTCTCAATGGAGGACGGATATATCATATCCCCACGTAGGCGGGTTTGCAATAATACTGTATTGAAATTCGCAGCTTTCAAACGGTCGAGTATATCACATAATTCTTTTTTCTGGCGTTGAATTCCTGTTGCGCTTCCGGCTTTGGTACGCGGCCAGTCCATTCCGCCCAAGGTCGTGAGCCAAGTGGCGCGAATTTCGTATTTGGGCTGTGATATAACAGGTAAAGATTTTAGTATTATCAGTAATAAAGTTAGAAATAGTGTTCGCATTCGCTTTAATTTTATTGCAAAGATAAGAAGTAATCATTTAAATCGTTATTTTTGCAATAATAAAACAATTAAATAGAGTATATGATAACCTTTATTATTGCATTATTGGTTCTTATAGGAGGATATTTTTTATATGGAAGCTATGTAGAGCATCTGTTTAGTCCTGATAAAAATAAAAAAACACCGGCTCTGACTATGGAGGATGGCGTAGACTTTATTCCCCTTCCCACTTGGAAGATTTTCATGATTCAGTTTCTTAATATTGCAGGTCTGGGTCCTATCTTCGGTGCCATTATGGGAGCAAAATTCGGTACGGCCTCTTATCTATGGATTGTCTTGGGAACTATTTTTGCCGGTGCTGTACACGATTATTTATC
>ENA-UEPV01001001-UEPV01001001.1-human-gut-metagenome-genome-assembly--contig:-NODE-1001-length-18611-cov-8.524819_pt1 | contig 18611 bp, 14 predicted proteins | sample MGYA00242942_ERZ507925 | MGnify/ENA primary metagenome ERZ507925 (study PRJEB26167, sample SAMN06115453) | human gut metagenome | host: Homo sapiens | place: China:Fujian | collected 2015-08-26... | reverse complement strand
ATAATACATGATTTCCAATCATCATTACTAATCTTCTTCATGAAGTTAAATAAAAGTCGAGCATTAGCAGAATCATAACCAATATAAATTCTATCAGCATTATAACTTTCGATAAATTTAGTTATATTATTATTTATTTCATCAACACTACCTGCATCAAATTTATAAAATTTATGAGCATTGCTATCGTAAAATATATATCCAAAATCTCCATTTATATAAGAAATAAAATCTTGAAAACCACAAATACCAAATTTAGTAGTAAAAACTTCTTTATAATCAACTTCAAATACATCAGGCATTAGCATTTGCACTGTTTGCTCATTTGTTTTAAGTTCATTATTAATATCAAAAGCAAACAAACTTTTTTCTGTATGAACAAGTAAATAAGTACCAGCAGCAACTATATTAGTAATATCGCCTTTATTTTCATTTATAATTTTATAACTTTCAGGAGAAATATGTTTCCAAGCATTAACTACACTTTCATCACCAATAACATTGGTACGATAAACAGTTTTAGAATATTGTTCTCGTTTATAAAGTTCATTAGTTTTATTATAATTGACAATAACACGACGATAAAATGAATAATAATTAGATGTAAGATTATACAAATCGTTTATACGAGACGGGTCTATAATAAGATTAGAACCTTGTTTATTATTACCGTCATTAATATAATTATAATAAACTGTTCGAGGAGATATATTTAACTTCTTGCCCATAAGAAAATAATGACTTTCATGAACAAAAGTATAAGAATATATCAAAGGTTTATTACTAACAGTTTCTCCACTTCCATAAAATTTATCTCCTGTGGTAGCATCATAAGGATTCCAATCAACATCGCTAAAAATTATACCATTAGGATGAAAAGTAAATATTGTACTAACATTCCAATAATAATTCCACGCATAATTTACAGAAACTTCTGTTCCGTTAACAGTAACTCTTGATTTTCCATAAGTATAATTAGTATCAGGATTATATTCTTTTACATATTCTATATATCCAAGAGAAATAAGATTTTTATCAGCATCTAAATAAAGTTCAGAATAATTGTCATTATAAATATCACATAAAGTAGTTCCTTTATGAGCATTAAAACCACTATCCAATGTAATTTTAAGAGTACCTTCTCTGCCAATATTATCATAACTATTTGGTGGAACTATATTAGTAGAAATAATATTTTTACCTGCATCAGCAGGAGTGGGAGAATGCAAACGAGTATTAAGATTACCATCATCGGTATATTCAAAATAACAAACTTCATTTATTTTTTTAGCATCAGTTTTACCACCTACAATACTAAATTCCGGATAATTAAATCTACAATCAGAATCTCCAACATCTTGACCTTTAACTTGATATAAATATCTATCACTACGTGTAATAAATCCACTACCTATTTCAACATATTCAGGTTCAGCATAACTAATAAAATAACCTACAAAACCCTCAATCATAGGTATATGCTCAAATACAATTCCACCAAGTGTAATTTTATCAGCAGGACAAACACAACGACAAAATCTATGTTTACTATCGCCAAAAATTGTACAAGTTAATTTAGTACCATCTACGGTAGGAGTTCCATTATTTGCAGTAAGAATAGGTACGCCATCTGTATAAGTTCCATTAGAATAAACATAATGAACAAAGAAACAATAAACTCCTCTACGACCAGGTTTAGGTTTGAAAAAATCAATAGCTTCTGTAACTTCGGGATAATTACCTTTTTCTCTATCAACAGCAGTTATAACCACATTATTCATTTTTGCTAATAATTGACCATAATCTGTTTCATTAAGAAAAGGTTTATTTTTATTATCAAGTTTATAATTAGCAAGATATACTCTATTTCTGTAATTATCAAGAGTTTTAACATTATAAAAATTAAAAGGTTCATTAGTCAATTCATCAATAGACATTGTTTCAAAATTATTATCTATTGTAAATTCAACGGCAGTACCAATAGTTTTTTTATTCCAAACAACAGCTTCTGTAGAAGCATTACCATTAACTATTGCAGCAAGTTGATATTTAGTATAATTTTGTTTAGTATCAGCAAACATACGAACTGTAATAAGCATATTCGTATTTGTATAATCATCATCTTCCGAATAATAATCTTGAATTTTACCACTACCTTTATCTTCGCCAGCATTATAATTAAATACAGTTTTAGGAGTAGTAAGAGCTTCTAAATCAGTTAATTGAATAGGATAACCAATAGGAAACCAAATTGTATTATAATAATCATCAATCCAATAACGTATAAAAAATACATAAGTACCTTTTTTAATACGATTGCCGTTAACAAGTCTAACATTACCAAAATTGCAAATAGGAGCTGTTGCTAATTCAGTATATAATTCATCATTATCGACAGTATAGTTTTTTAAGTCTACATCTTTATCAAGATTAATACTTTTAAGAGGACAATCGGTAGTAGGATTAAGTTCGCTAATGCAAAGTATAAGTTCATTATTAACATTATATGTATAAGTACCAAAAACTTCTCCACCACACCAATGCCAATTAATATTAACTTTAACAGGATTGTTATTACCTATTTCTTTTTTAACATTAATACGATAAATATCATTATTATCAAAGAAAACTATAAATTCTTCATTACATTCAATATGACCAACTATTTTAGCATTAACACCATGAAGATAATAATCTATAAGCCCTAACTCATTACAAATGGTTTCTGTATCTTTATCAATCATTATATTTCCAGCATGAACTAAATCTCCTTCATTAAGATTTTCATAAGGACTATCAAAATTAAGTTTTTGACTTATTTTCATAATAATAATTATTTAGGAAATGTATAATTATAAAAATATTTTCTCCAAGCATCTCCATCATAACCATTAATTCCTTGATTATCTGCAATAACAGAAGCCTTAGCTTTATCTTTTAATTGCATCCACATATAATAAGGATTAGTTCCGTATTGAGAAGCAGCAAGATTAAATACAGGATGTTTCATACCACGAGTTAACATCTTATACATACAATAATAAGCAAGAGCTTCAATAAGAAGTCCATTATTAGGAACTACCGGTATTTCTCCATTAAAATAATTACTATGTTCGGTAGCTATTTCGAGATTACGAATAGTAATAAACTCAGTATCAAAATTTAATTCAATAGTATTATTATCAATAATAACATAATTTCTTCTATCCTCTACGGGGGATATGAATTGGTCAGCAACAGCATGACGTTTATTAAAATCGTCTGTATTTACATGTTCAGCAACAGCTCGATAATGAGTTCTATCAACGCCTGTATCAGTAATATAAATAGTATCAGACGGACTTAACATTTCATTATCCATACCGTCCCGACCCCCCGTAGAGGAACTACAACATTGATTATATTTCTTATTATAATTAAGACTTTTAATTTCACAACCATTACGGTCATAAACAGCAAAACCCTTGCTATTAGTAATAGGACAAGGGCTGTGAGCTATACGATTTTCTACGTTTAGCTTTCGAGTTTTATATTCAGTTCTAAGAACTTTAAGTTGAGACATAGCATCAACACACCATGCAGGAACACGAGCAATCCAATCGCTATTATCAGGATTGAAATCGTTGTCGATTTTTGCTATTATGTGCTCCAACGTTATGTTCATTTTGTTCTGCATTTCTTATAAAATTAAGATAAGACATAGGTTCATAATGAAGAAGAATCATAAGTTTACATCTAATATCAGCTTTAAGTCTATAAATATCATCAATAGATTTACAGGATTCGGCTATTTCTTTATGACTTTTACCGCTAAAATCTTTAGGAAATCTATCTTTACGAACAAATTTAACATTAACAGAATGATAACGATTATTATCTATAAGTTTAAATTCATAATAGTAATCATTACTTTTGAATACTTTATAATCAACTCCATCATATTTCATTCCACGAAGTTTATATATTTCAGCTTTTTCTTTATCATAAGGTTTTAAACCAGCAGCAATAATTTCTTTTTTCTTTTTGTTTGTAGCATGAAAATCAATAACTTTTTTATCGGAAAGAACTTTCCAACGATTGCAAACAATAGTTCCTAAACCGCCAGCAAATTTATATCCATTTCCCTCAAGAATACATTTAGCAACACCGTAATTATAAAACTTATAAACAAGTTTTTTATAATCAGTAATATTAATAGTTTTACGAATCTTAGCAATTTCAAGTTGCTTTTGTTTACCGTATATTAATTTAATAGTCTGAACATAACGAATAAAATTAAGAATAGTAACTTTATAAGAAGAATCAGATTGAATAAAACCAGAAGTTTTAACTTTATTGCGAATAGCATCATAATCTACCACTAATATTTCTTTATCATTATCAAGAGAAGATAATTCTAATTCAAAGAAATTATTAATAATATCAATTTTATCATTAAGACTTCTATAAAGTTTTCTTTTAATGCCAACTAAATCATCATATTCTTTTTTATTATCTTCATATTCAGATTTAGATTGTTCTATAAATTTAGCATAATAATGTTTAATATCAATATCCGCAATCATAACTTATCTAACAATATTTTCAACAGGAGTTTCATTTGTTTCACGAGCAACATTAAGCAAATTACGTTTAAATATAATATCCTTAATATTACCAATCATATCTTCCGGAAGAAGAAATTCATTATCATCTAATTCTTCACTATCATCATAATCTGTATCAGAAAAACTTCCAGCAGTTTCAACAGTTTCAGTTTTAATTAAATGAGGATATTCAAAAGGAGATTTGACAACAATAAAATTAATATTAGATTGTATTGTATCAGAATTAGTAAATATATAAATATAATCATTTATATAATCATAACGAAGAACACGACAAAGACCAATCAAATGATTATAAAATTGAGCAGCATGTTCACGGACAAAAGGAACTGGAAGATTATAAACTCCAACAGTAGAAACAGATTGAAAAGGAGTATTATTAATAAGACGAATAGGACGAGGAACTTTATATTTAGTTCTCTTAATAAAAGGAAGATTTAATCCCTCTGATTTGTACAAATCACCATCGGGAACATCAACAAGTTCAAGTCTAAAACGTTGTTCAAGACCTTTATCAACATAACCATGAGCTTCATAACTTCTACGAATTAATTCATTACGTGTATGAATAATTGCTTGACGAATGTTTCTGCGAACAGCCAACGTATTCGGAGAACCAGCAGCATGAGCAATTTCGCTGATTAATTGATTAAGTGTAGCCATAAGAATAATAGTATTAATATTAGTAATAAGACAAATATATTATATTATCAATACGACCATTATAAAAAGAATGGCGATAACCTATTTTCACAAACAGATTATCGCCATTTATATTAAGAACTAAATCAAAAAATGTACTATTTAACGAGACTTTGTTTAAACGTTTCAATATCATTAGCTTCTAAAACTATACTTTTATCCGTTCCAGGAATACCTATTGCTATTTTACCATTACCAATACTCATACCGCTATATTCTTTAACACCGGAAACGATAAGGTTATCGGTAACTTTACCAAGAAGATTTTCTATATCGACATTGCCATCTTCTTCTTCAATCATTTTAAGAAATTTATCCGCTTTGCAAATATATTTGTTAGCAGCTTTATCTATAAAAGGACGAAATATAAACATAAGAGGATTGCTATCTGCAATAATAGTAATTTTATTATCAACAATCTCTTTAAGTTTTTCGATTGAAAATTTAATTGTACCAGCAAAATTAGTAACATCTTCCATATTAAGAAACTCAAGAGTAACATCTCCATCAACAGAATAAGTTTGAATTTGACCACTAACTACGTCATATTGTTTATCTTTAATAACAAGATGTATAGTTCCAGTACCAGCGCTATTTTTATAGTCTATTGTAAATTTAGTTATTTTATCATCAAGAATATATTTCATAGTACCGCCATCAGTAGTACCAGCAAAATCAATTTGATTATCAATAGCTTCAAAATTAAAAGTGCTAATAGAAGTTAGAGCTGTCCAATTTTTAATAATTTTAAGTTGTTCAGCCATAGCAATAATATGAAAATCATGTTCAGCACATTTATATGTTTTAGGAGTATTAGGTTTCCAAGTTTGTTCAATTTCATCTAAAACAAAATCTGTAATAATATGATTTTCATCAGCATCGACTCTAATATAAATAGTTTCAAATGGAAGAAGATATTCACCAGGAACTAATTCTTTATGACCGTCTCTAAATACATGTACAGAAGAATTTTTCTCAAATACACTATGTCGAATAGCGAAACTTTTAGCAAATGCTTCACTATCGAATTCGTCTTTAGTAAGTTCACGATTATAAAGAGCGATTTTACCAATAGTAAATCCAGTTTCGAGAATTTGAATTAAATCTTGAAATATAGAAGTAGTAGTAGGATTATTAATTCCCATAATACGTCTATTAGTTAATTTAACAGAACCCTCAGTATATTCACCATTAAGATAAGAACCAGGAACGGTACTATCGTAATACATATCAATGAGCATAGCTTTAACATTTTCTTCTTTAGCTTTCTCAATAGATAGTAAGAAAGTATCATCAGTAGACTTTATAATACCGTCTTGAATAGTATAATCTTTACTATGTGGAAGAAGATAATATTTACCACCAAGACTATCACGAATTATACCATTAGGAAAATCATCAAGTTCTTCGAGATTCTCAGGCTCAAATAAAGCTGTACAGGCTTTAGCAGCAGAAACAGTATCTGGTTCTATTAAATTTTTTTTAACCCATTCACGTTCTTCATCAGTAAGCACTTTATCAAATAATAGCAATTGATAAAAATCAGCTACTACATGTGTATTATCATTTTCACCAACAGAACCTATAAATAATTTATTACCTGCTTGTACACCATTAGATGAATTAATACGCACACCGTTATAATCATCACTGGATTGAATAGATATTAATTCAGGTAATACAATAGGATTCTTATATCCTTTATTATAAGTATAGAATACATTATTAAGAAGTCCGCCCTCAAACCAAAATAGAGATTGAGATGCAGAGTTATAATCTCCATTACCTAATGAACAGAACCATTTGTTTTCAGACTTCTTATCAATCCAACGTCTTTTAGCAATGATAGTATATTTATCTAATTGAGGTATATTAATACCAACAATACAGCTACCATTACTATCAAATCTCATTGCTTTGCCATCATCTACAAATTGTGTGTTAACCCAATCGAAATTCTTACAAGTAGCATGTCTATCATTACCGCTATAATCAGTTAAAGTATGGTTGATTTAATACTATTAGAACCTTGCTTACCAATATTATAATGAACAACTAAAGATTTAAGAATATCATCTTTATCAGGTTCTTGCTGCTTAGAACACATCATATTGTTCTTTACCCAAGATATTTCATATTCAGTAAGAGTACGATTAAAAATAAGAATATCGCTATGACAACCAATAAAACATTGATTTCCTAAAGAATCTTTAGTGCTTCCAATAACTAACCTATCGTCATTATCTGCTTGATCGCTATGATAATTAATCGCATTGCCGTTATAAGACGCTTTAGTTTGATAACTTACGCCATCTTTTTGAAGTTCAATTGCAGTTTCAGCTGCAAAACTCATAACATTAAACGATTTACCGTTACTGGTTCTTTCAAACGTAAAAGCTTTTTTCTTATCTGCAAAATAACTCCAAGAATTTATTTTATCTTTAAACCAAGTTCTATCAGCAATAATAGTATAATCAGTTAGAATAGGCATACCGTAAGCAATAGCGTACATCTTTCCATCGTAGCAAAGCTGGTCGGGGTAGTCGGGGATTTCTATAACTCGAATATATTCGTTATCTCTAAGTGTACCTTCAAATATAACTTCTAAGACATCAGTCAAATCGTCTTGAGCTGGAATAATATTTTCACCATTATGAAGTCTGACAGATGTAACAATATCGTTATTAGCCTTTCTGTAACGAATATGATAAAGATTAGAAGTATTATTAGTTTCAAACAATAACTTACATTCTTTATTATTCCAATAGCCTATACTAATACGAGCTAAATAAGTACCGCCTGTACCTTCCCTAAAAAGCTCAAAACCATTCGCAGAAACAGTAGTAACACCTCTTACATTGCTAAAGTCTTGCTGATACACTCCCATCCCGCTATTCAGCTTACCCTTACCACCATGCAAATAGGCGTGGTTGCCGTTGCCGCTAAAGTCTTTTAGGATTGATGTAGGGAGCTGGGCAATAGTGATATTACATTCACCGATAACACTAACACCAAAACCAAAATAGAGATTATTATCTTTAAAGGTGTAAACACCATCTTTTTTAATATGGGTTTCAGGCTTTCCTCTTCCTTGTCTCACGATAAGATATTTATTTTCAGTAACTCCAGTAACACGAATAGTCAAATCGGAATAAGGTTCATTATCATCTTCTACAATATTGTTAGTCTCAACTACATTTGTTATAACAATAGTATTATTAGTAATTTTAGCAGTACCTCTACTATTTCTATATGCCCATTTTGTAAAATCTTCTATGTATGCTTCAATAACATCGAAATTCGTCATACGCTGTTTACAGTATGGAGAATACCAAGCTACAAGAGCATCTTTAATTTCCGGTGGAATTTTATCAACAGCATCAGCTATATAATTACGTCTAATACGAAAGTAATTAAGTATAGCTTTAAGTATCATAATTATCGGATTAGTAACAATTAGATTCATTCTTCGCCTTTTAATAATTTGGTTTGTAACTTCAATTCTTCATATATAGCTTGTAATAATTCAATTATCTTTTTCATAATCTTTATAATATTAAGCGATTATACCAGCGTTTTTAAGACTTGTCAAAAGTTCATTTATTTTAGTAACTAATGCAGCAGCATCAGCATCAACGGCAGCGTTAGCAACAGCAGCACCTTTCTTAACTAATCCTAAAGTAGAAGTCGTTGCAGCAGCATAAGTAGTATTATTATCAGTCCAAGGAACTGAAACATAAGCTTGTTCAGTACTATTAAGTTGAACAGGATAATTTTTTCCATTTTGACTATAACCAGTTTTAATACCACCACGAACATCTTCTGAAGCTAAAGGAAGTTTATAATCACTTGTTTCACTTTCTTTAATCAGTTCTTCGATAAACGCTATCAGTATTTTTTTTCTATTTTTATCAAGGTTAAGTCCATCAACGAATTTAGAAAGTTTTATATTGTCCATAATATTATTAGTTAGAGCGTTATTAATTATTTATTTGGTCGACGCATTTTAAGGCTCGTCACGCCATTTTATGTTCGTCTTGATAGATTAATCATTTCGTATATATGAATGCCATGGTAGCAAAATAAACCGTATCTACGAGACTATAACAGTATCATTTTACTATTCGGCAGACCGCAAACGAACATATTTCCACCATGCAAAATGCTTTCTATTATCAAGATAATGAAGATTATCATCATTATTATGAGCTTCTTCTTCAAAGCTTATATCACGATATGCAGCGTTTTGTTTTCTATGACAAAAACGAACAATAACATATTCAATACAATACCAAAGATAATAAAATACAATAAGCATTTCAAGCATTTGTTTTGTATGAATACGTTCATGGTTAATAGTCTTAGGACTAAGATAATCAGATTTAGTAAATAGAATACCAAATAAGTTAATAGTAGAATAACTACCGAATGGAATTATTTTGTTTTTGACGATTATCATTGTTTCAGAAATTAAGACCCCCCGTAAAGGAATGAGAAAGATTTATATCATTGTCTCATCCTCTACGGGGGATGTTAAACAGTCTATTTTAAAGCATCATCTGCCTGTTTATATGTAATACCAAATTTATGCAATATCGGAGCAGCAATCCAACTCCAAAATACTGGAGCAAGAATAGCACTATTAACAAGAACAGTAGTTTTGATTTCGCCAGCTTGTTGATAAACAGCTCCAATAACAACAATGCTTATTACTAAGTATAATCTTTTATTCCATGTTGGAACTTTACAACCATCTCCATTAAGATAATCATGAATTTTAATAAGAATAAAACATAATACATTAACAATAAGCATATATGCAAAATCAAAATTACTAAGAATTTGATTAATAATAGTATCTAAATAATTCATATTAAGCAATAGATAAAGATATACAAACAGCAGTAATAATACCGGCAATTAACATTGGAATAGTATAATTAAGAAAAGCATATTTCATTTCATAATCTTTACGCATACCTTTACCAATAGCAGTACCGAAGCCTAAAACAAGATTAATAAAAACAGTTTCCCAACCAACATTAAGAGTAATACCAAATACCACGGCAATAACCATTCCTATTGCCAAATACTTCCAAAACTTTTTTAGTTCCATAATTGTTATAAATTTTAGTTAGACAATAAATAAATCAAACTATTGCTTTAGCTAATAAAACTTATGCTAAAACGAAAACGAATAAATAACCACTGTTATTAATTTAATTATTAAGTTTATTAGCATTATCAATAGTTTGATTTTGATTAGCAAATATATTTATTATTTTTAAACAGCAAAACTATTTTCAATGAAAATGTTTTATTTAGCATAACGTTATTTATGTAATTCAAATCTATAAACTTTTCCGTCAATTATATATTCATACCACATATATGGTATAGAAGAAGATGATAAAATATACCCAGGAACAGCCATTCCACTTAATAATATATAATTTCCTTTATTTATTATACTATCATATAAAATACCACTTGAAATTTGTTTATCAATAGGAGCATCTATATATTTAGAAATAGTTTCATTATCAGTTTCTTTTAGTTTAAACCCAGCTCTATATTTAAAAGTTTCTACATATTTGGATAACCATAAATATCCAGTAGCTGTATTTTCAGTAGTCCAATCTAAATTTTTAAACTCTTCATTAGTAATTTGTCTTAGATTATATCTACTAACACAAGGATAAGCATCAAGAGCAAATACAATACTATTTCCAACACCAACATTAGTTACAACAGAATTTCCAATTCGTAGCCCCCCCCCATTATCAACAGCAAGAGTAGCTATTTTATTTTCTTTATTCATATTATATTTTAAACATTAATAAGTATATTAATCTCGATAATACTATTATCAAAATTAACGCTATTATTTTTATTATCATAATTATTCAGTTACACCATACATCGTTGAAGCATCTTTAGCACCGATGCTATCATATTCAGATTTAGTACGTTTAACAACTCTTTGAAGATTATCGGAAACAAGAATATCTTCAATATATAACCAATTAGCAGCAACATCACTTGTATCAATTAATATAGCAAAGCGTTTACTAACAGGACCATTATTAGTATAATAAGAAATATTAAATTGCAAATTATACTGTTCTTGAGTGTTATTGTAAGCATAAGTATTAGCAAGTTCAATATTATTATATTTATTATTATAAGCATGGAAATAATATTTAGTGTGATTTTCACACATATCCATTATTATTCTACTAAGATTGTCAATAGAACCAAATATTTTATTTATATACTCTACGGTATCATTACCTGAAACTTGTCTATTTATCGTTAAATAAGAACCATCGGCAACATCAATATATTTAAATTTCAAAATATCGTTTGGAATAGTAGGAGTAATAGACATTCTATTAACTTCTACATTACCAATACTAAATATTATTTCTACAACTTCGTTATTGTTACTATCGGAGAAATATTCTATAATAAAACTATCAGGACTATTTACGCTAACTTTATGACATAAACGATAGCCATCGCTTCCATCAAAACCATCAGAGGAATCATTTATACCGATAAGTTTTACAATAGAATTTGTTTTTAGTTTAGAACGATTAGCAAAAGCAGCATTAACTTTTTCAGTAGTAGATGTGTTTGTTAAAGCATTGACTAAATTATAATCAAACTCAACTATACTTATAGAACTACCATTTAATTTATCATCTACATATTTTTTAGTAGCAGGATGATAATTATCAGTAGGATTATAAGCGTCTGTATTATCTTTCGTTAAAACTCTTACAGAAGTAAGATAATTACTATCGTTAGTTAGTTGAGAAACTTTAGTAGGTATTAGAGCAGGTATATCTTGAACTGTATTATCTAAAATATGTAGTTCATCACTTAACGATTTACCTTGTCTTGCAGAAAGAGCCTTGCCTGCATCGTCTGTTGTTAGATTATCAACAACGGATTTTTTATCAAGTTTTTGATTATTTAAATCATATATAAGTTTAACAGAAGCAGCTTTGGTAGTAGAATTTTCAATAGCACTTGTAACTTGACTTTTATCAAATTTAGTATCATTCAAAAGCTTACCTTGATTAGCAGAAAGAACTTTAGTCTTATCGGCTGTGGTAAGATTATCTATAATATCTGTTTTTTTAACAACAGTAGCTAAATCAGGAATAATAACATCCCCATATAATAGCATACCATTAAATACGATAGTATGTTTATCAGTTGTTATATAAAGAACATTAGGGTTAACAGTAGTAAGCTGTAAAGCTTCGGCTTCAGTCTTAGAAGCGCTTACTCTAAAAGGCATACCAACAACGTTAACACGAGTTTCGATTTTTTCGTCCATACATAAATTAATTATAACAAATAATAGTAGGAATGACTTTAATATCATCCCTACTATTACAAATTTTTATTTTTATTCTATAACTATACCACTGGAAGTAGTAATAAGATTCTTAAGAGCTTTACCTTGCTCTGCACTAAGAACTTTAGTAGTACCACCAGTAGTTAAATCATTAACAACATCAGATTTAGCAACTTTACTATTAAGACTATTATTCATTTCAGTTTTAGTAGCATAAGCAGATAAATCAATAGTACCACCAAGAGGGTCCCAGTTAGCTTCAGTATGTTCAGTAGTAGAAGTATTATTAATACAAGCAACGTTAGTTCCAGCAGGATATTTCTTACCGCCAACTGAGAACTCAGCTTCTACATTATAAACATCACCAACTACAGCATTGGTAATAGCAATAACTTCGCTAATAGTAGGTTTAGTTCCTTTATATTTATAAACATTACCTAAACCATTAATTCTATCACTTAAAGCTTTACCTTGCGCAGCGCTAAGGGCTTTACTTACATCAGATGTGATAAGATTATTAACAACATCAGTCTTATTAAGTTTGGTATCATTAAGAACTTTACCTTGTGCAGCAGATAAAGCATGAGTTGTAGAAGTACTTGTCAAAACATTTTCAACAACTACTTGTGTAACACCACCACCATCAACTCGTTTCCAACCACTATAATCAGCAGAAGTAATTTTTGATACATCTTTAAGAACATAAATTTCTTGAGTATCAGCAACAATTACTTGCATACCTTTGTAATAGTTCTTAGAAGCATAAGTAGCAGCATTAATTAAATCAGCTTTTGTAGGAACTAAAGTACGAGCATCCAAAGGAGCTTGACCACCAGGTTCAAAGTTTACAGCAAATGCAGCAACACCGACAGGACGAGTTCTTGGTTCAGCAGCAGCAAGCATAGCAATAGATTCTTCAACAAAAGGAAAAGTAGTGCTATTAGCAGCTAACATTCTAAATACTTCATCAGTAATAGGTTCGCCATTGTAAGTATCAGGTTCATCGTTTTCAGAACGACTAACATTAGCAACAGTAAATCTTAACTGTAAAGCACCCGATAAAGCTCCTTGAGTAGTAAGTTTCTTATAAGCAACATTAACACTTTGAACAGCAATATTTCCAGCATCAGAAATAACATAATTAGCAGAACTAAATACTTCCCATTTACCGGAAACGGTATTAAAGAATTCGACTTTAGTTACATTCTTTGTGGACGGAAACTTAAATTCAAGACGAGTACCAGTAGAAGCTTCGGAAGCAAACTTAGCACCAATAAGAGTATCAGTCCATTTGTATAATTTCAACTTCTTATTAGGAGTAGGAGCGGATGGCATATTTCCTTCTCCGGCACTTGTTGAAGCATTATCACCATTACAGAAATATGGATAAGTACCATAAATATAAATAGCCCCAGAATTAACAGCTCCAGCAGGCAACGGGTTAGGTTGTATAGAAGCTTTATTGTCCCATGAAGTTACAAGTTGTTCACCTTGAGCATACGCAGCATGATAATTATACTGCATAGTTCCTAAACTTATTTTAGTAGGTAAAGTCTTATTAGTTTCTTGTCCACCATAATAAATAAAACTTGCTTCGCTATTTAAAGCACCAGCACGTTTCTTATCAGGTTGACCAGCAGCACGCCCATAACCTTGATTAAAAGATGTTGTAATATTAGTTCCGCTAACAGGAGCAACAGCACCTACTTCCGATATTCCATTATTGCTAAAACCGCCAGCGAAAGCAATACCAGCAGACGGAGCTTGAACAGTAGGTTGTTGTTCAGGAAACAACAACATATCAATAATTTGATTTTGTGTTTTTCCGTTTAATTTACTAACAGTAGTTCCGGCAGCAATACCACCAACAGCATTAGGCATCTGAACGTTAACTCCAAGAGCCGATTTATATATATCTACACTATTTCCAACAAGAACTTTAGTAGAATATTGAATAGTCCAAGCAGCATCAATAATAGTAAATGTGAAACTATTAAGAACTATACCTTGATTATTATCATTAATCCATTTTACAGTTAATCCTGGAGTAGATTCGTTTCCATTAAAATATACATTACAAGGATAATATACATCGGCATAAGATACAACAGCAAGACCACCAGTATTAAAATATTCAAGAAGCTTATCATAATTTTCTTTAGTAGCGGCGCCTAATATTTTAACTATTTCGGAAGATGGAGTTTCATTATTTACATAAGCTAATCCTGTAAGATTTAAAATACCGTATTTCTTAGCATTAAACCAAATACTATTTTCATCAGTAGAAAAACTCATAAGATTAGGAGCAGTAACTTGAGCAGCTTCTCCTTGTTGAGAAGTTTTAGTAACAGCAACTCTAAGTTTTTGAGAAGCAGCAGATAAAGTTTGGATTTCTTTTAATAAATTATTCATAATTGTTTTAATTTATTGGTTAATAAAAAAAAAAACGATTTATTTATTCAATTATAATTCCTATTCTTTCAGCAAGTATATTAACAAGAGTATCAAGATCATAACCTCCTAAAGAAGGCTCACTCCAAGCAGGATCTTGAATATCTTCATTTTCATTAAACCTACGAATAGAATACCATAATACAAATTCCCCATCATAAGGAGCAGGTTTCCATTGTCCCTCTACGGGGTGCGGATTAATATAAGAACCTCCAGTAGGAGCAACAGGTTTTTCTTTTGAACGAGTAAAAGCTATTCCTATTGTTGCATTATAAGATTTAATTTCATAATCAAGCCAATATTCATCGTCAACACTCCCCGTAGGGGGTTGATTGGTTGGAACATCTTTCTTACTAAGATAAACATGACCATTATATTTAACAAAAGTAAGCTTTTCATAAGCTTGATTAGAATCATAAACAACTTTTTTAGCAACAGTAACAACAACTTTTCCTAAATCTTTATTTTTTATATTCATAATTAGTTAGTATTAGTTTATTGTTATCAATTTTAAATTCAATAGCATCTGTATCTTCCGAATTATCAACTTCATATAAATGACCGTCAATAGGATTTAATTCAAGCGAAACATCAACAGGTCGTTGACAAGGAATAATATCGAGATATACATGACCATCTTTTTCTATACCATTTATATGATATTCATAATGTATATCATTATCTTTAAAATAACTATTTAAATAATTAATAATACAATCGAAAAACAATTTTATCTTTTTTATATCGTTGAAAAAATGAGCAGCGATAAGAGATTGAAATAAATTAATATGATAAACCGCTTTACGAAGTTTATAATTATCATCATGAGAATTAATAAATATTTTAATCAAATCAGCATAAATACATTTATATTCTTTAGGAAAAGCATGATAAAAGAAATCATAAATAGTATTATTATCAATATTGTAACGGTCAATATTTAATGATTTTACATTGTCGGTAATAAATATAGCATTTACTGTTGTTGTATATAATCCATTTTTAGTTCTATATAAACCTTGAGCACCTAATCTTTCTTCTGCTACATAACTGCCTAAATACGAAACACTAATAATTTTTTGAACACCGTTATGCCCAAAATTCCATTCATAACATTTTTCTCCACAACCGGTAGTAGAATAACAATACAGTCCGTTAGTTTTATAACTATCACTTTCATCAGTTTCTTCAACAACTCTATTATTACGAATTTTTTGATATAATAATTTATAGTTAGTTTCTGCGTAATTATTATTCGGACTTAGTTCAAAAAAATTATCATCAAGATTAACAACACGTCTTTGACTAAAAGTAGCATGTTCTTGATTAACTGTAATGTCAACAGTGGTATTTGTATTAGCCACCAATCTAATTGTAATATGTCCAGTTCTTGTACGAACCTCAACATTTTCGTCACAAAGAATATAATTTTCATTTTGAGAACCAACATGAATCCAAGAAGAATCAGAAGATGGTTCCCATGTTAAATTGCTTTCAACTTGATTAACTTGATCATTAATAATATGTCTTCGTTCAGCTCTTATTACTTCAAAATATTGTCTTTTATCAGCAGGATAAGCAATAACATCAAATTTATTTGTTCTTACTTCAAGCGAATATTCGTCTCTAACTTCTGATGCAGCTTTGTTTATAGTAAGAGTAACTTTGTTTGGATTACCAGAACTAACATTTTGTATAACTTCGTATTGAATAGAAACTTGCTGATCGGTAAGATTTAAATTAGAAGTAACATAAATACTATTTCCTTGAGGAGAAGCATTAACGCCACCATATTGAGATTCATTAGCATTACCACTTATTTGTTGCAAATAATAAGTAACATCTTCAGGACTGCCATCAGGAGAGTCATTTGTATATTTTTGTCTATATGAGGAAACTGTTATAGTTTCATTATGAGCTTCTCTATTTAAATTGACTTCGTTTCTATTAAGACTTAAATGATATTCATATCTAACAGATGCTCCTGTTTGAGTAATTTTAACTTCAATATTTTTATTAGAATCGTCTTGTTGAGTATAAAGTATTTTAGCAGTTCTTTCAGATTCTCCATCATTAGGAGCTATCGTAATAGAATTAGGAAGACTATCTTGAATAGTTACAAAATCATTACCTGAAACAACTGAACCCGTATATTGAATAGGAGTTTTAGTTGTAGGTTTGTTATTTATATAATGTTGTTTATAAGATTGAACATTAAGAATAATATTTTGACCAGTAGATGGAGAAGTAATATTTTCTTGATCAACAATAAATATATAATCAAATTCTTCTCTGGCAGCGTCTTGTCTAATATTAATTATTTCAGTTTTATTGCTTTCTAACTGCTTTACAATAAGACTATCATTACGCATATTAGTATTATCGTTAGCAGGCATATACCACTTAGACTTATCAGAAGTATTATTTTTAAGAAGTCCTTTATCTGAAATAACTGTATATGAAACATCAGTTCTATCTCCTTTAGAAACCCCATTTATATAAGTTTCTTTATAAGATTCTACCGTTAAAGTAACAGGATTAGTTCCATCAGCGTCAATAGTATTAGTATCTATATTAGTTTTAAGAGTATATCTTATTTCCTTATTGAGACTATCTTGAAATAATTCTATTTTTTTATTTCCCGAAGTACCGACTTCTTCTCGTTTGATTATAATAGCAGCAGAACGAATTTCTTCGGTATTTGCATCAGCACTTACTTTATTCCCATCAATTTTAAAATATTTACTGGATGATTCTGCAATATAACTAACTGGTATTTTATCTCCAATAACTTCTCCTGTATTATTAATTAACTCTTTATATGAATCAACAGTAAAAAAAGCAGAACCACCCTCAGCAGGAAGTGTAATACTTTGAGGTTCGTAAGTAATAGTATAACGATAACCGTAACTATTAACTTCTTGAGTTATTTTACCAGTAAGTATATTTCCGCTTTCTACTTGAACTAATTTAAAAGTAGCAGTACGTATATTAGCTTTATTTTCTCGTATTAATAAAGCATTATTTATATCAGAATAACTAATCCAAGAATAATCTTCATCGTTGTCAAGAACAAAACTATATCCAATACCAAAAGTTTCTTTTTTACTGCCTATTGTAACAGTTTTTTGAGAATCAATATTTAAATAAATAGTTTGTCCGAGACCATTATCTTTAATATCTAATTGACTATCGTCATTAGCTTTAAAACTATAACTTGTTTCAGTATCAGCAAATTTATAACCGTCATCGGTGCAAATTATTTCAACTTCACTATCTTCAACAACAATTTTAGATGAACCGACATTTATATCTTTATAGCTTTTAAGACCATCAACTATAAAATTATATATACAATTTGCTTTTTCTATATCATTAGTATTATATACATAAACAGCATTTTTAAATAGATTCCATAGTTGAATAATATTTTTATTTTTATTATTATAAACATTTTTTGAATCATCAGGTTCCCTTCT
>ENA-UEPV01000986-UEPV01000986.1-human-gut-metagenome-genome-assembly--contig:-NODE-986-length-18775-cov-8.088084_pt1 | contig 18775 bp, 17 predicted proteins | sample MGYA00242942_ERZ507925 | MGnify/ENA primary metagenome ERZ507925 (study PRJEB26167, sample SAMN06115453) | human gut metagenome | host: Homo sapiens | place: China:Fujian | collected 2015-08-26... | reverse complement strand
ACGATATAGATTATGAGTAAGAAATTTGCTGAACACTCGCAACTCAACCTATCACAGGTCAATAAAGATGTGCTGAAAAAGTGGGATGAAAACGATGTTTTCGCCAAGAGTATGACAGAACGTGAAGGATGTCCTTCTTTTGTCTTTTATGAAGGACCTCCCTCAGCCAACGGTATGCCGGGTATTCACCACGTAATGGCACGTACTATAAAAGATACTTTCTGCCGCTACAAAACCATGAAAGGTTTTCTTGTCAAACGTAAAGCCGGATGGGATACTCACGGACTACCGGTAGAACTGGGCGTGGAAAAAGCACTCGGAATTACCAAGGAGGATATCGGAAAAACGATTTCTGTGGCCGAATATAACGCAGCCTGTCGTAAGGATGTGATGAAGTTTACAAAAGAATGGACAGACCTTACTCATAAAATGGGTTATTGGGTAGATTTGGATAATCCATACATCACTTATGACAACCGCTATATTGAAACTTTATGGTGGCTCTTAAAGCAACTATATAGCAAGAATTTACTGTATAAAGGATATACCATTCAGCCTTATTCTCCGGCAGCCGGAACAGGACTGAGCTCTCACGAATTAAATCAGCCTGGATGTTATCGGGATGTAAAAGATACTACTGTAGTGGGGCAATTCAAGATGAAGAACCCGAAACCCGAAATGACGGAGTGGGGTACTCCTTACTTCTTGGCATGGACTACTACACCATGGACTTTACCCTCAAACACCGCTTTGTGCGTCGGTCCCAAAATCGATTATGTAGCTGTACAAACATATAATGGCTACACAGGTGAGAAAATGACAGTAGTGCTGGCTAAACCATTGCTTTATGCTCATTTTAACCAAAAAGCAGAAGGACTGCCTTTAGAAGACTACAAACCGGGAGACAAGCTGATTCCTTTCAAGGTGGTAGGTGAATACAAAGGCACGGATTTGGTAGGTATGGAATATGAACAGCTTATTCCATGGGTGAAACCGGTAAACGTAGACGAAAACGGTAATTGGGAAGAAGCTGCCAATCAAGCATTCCGTGTTATCCTTGGTGACTATGTGACTACGGAAGACGGTACAGGTATCGTACATATCGCTCCAACATTCGGTGCGGACGATGCTTTTGTGGCACGTGCAGCAGGCATACCTTCATTGTTTATGATTAACAAAAAAGGTGAACCTCGTCCGATGGTAGACTTGACAGGTAAATTCTTCCTGCTGGATGAACTAGATGAAAAGTTCGTAAAAGAATGTGTGGATGTAGAACAATATCAAGAATATCAGGGGCGCTGGGTGAAAAATGCATACGACCCTCAATTTACTGTAAATGGTAAATACGATGAGAAAACTGCTGCCTCTGCCGAGACACTGGATATTTACATCTGTATGAAAATGAAGGCTTCCAACAAAGCATTCAAGATAGAAAAGCATGTACACAATTATCCACATTGCTGGCGTACAGACAAACCGGTCCTTTATTATCCGCTGGATAGCTGGTTCATCCGTTCTACTGCTGCCAAGGAACGTATGATAGAACTCAATAAGACCATTAACTGGAAACCGGAATCTACCGGAACCGGACGTTTCGGCAAATGGCTGGAAAACCTGAACGACTGGAATTTAAGCCGTTCGCGCTATTGGGGTACTCCGCTTCCTATTTGGCGTAGCGAAGAAGGTGAGGAATTATGTATCGGTTCGGTAGAGGAACTCTATAACGAAATAGAAAAATCCATCGCTGCCGGTTTCATGACTGCTAATCCTTATAAAGAAAAAGGATTTATTCCGGGTGAATATACCGAAGACAATTATGATAAAATAGATCTTCACCGTCCTTACGTAGATGATATTATCCTCGTTTCTGAAAGCGGAAAACCGATGAAACGTGAAGCGGATTTGATTGACGTATGGTTTGATTCAGGCGCCATGCCATACGCACAGTTACATTATCCGTTTGAGAATAAAGATATTGTAGATAATCGTTCTTATTATCCGGCTGACTTCATTGCAGAAGGGGTAGACCAAACTCGTGGCTGGTTCTTTACATTGCATGCTATCGCAACTATGGTATTCGATAGTGTAGCCTATAAAAATGTTATCTCTAACGGACTGGTGCTTGACAAGAATGGAAATAAAATGTCCAAGCGCCTGGGTAATGCTGTTGATCCGTTTGGTGCCATCGAACAATATGGTTCTGACCCTTTGCGTTGGTATATGATTACTAATTCTTCTCCGTGGGATAACTTGAAATTTGATACCGACGGTGTAATGGAAGTAACCCGCAAGTTTTTCGGAACATTGCACAACACATATAAATTCTTTGCTCCATACGCTAACCTTGACGGATTTACCTATCAGGAAGCCGATGTTCCTATGAGCAAACGTCCGGAAATTGACCGTTGGATTCTTTCGGAACTAAACTCATTGATAAAGAATGTGGATATGTGCTATGCTGACTATGAACCGACTAAAGCCGGACGATTAATCAATGATTTCGTAAATGATAATCTGTCCAACTGGTATGTACGTCTATGCAGAAAACGTTTTTGGGGTACAGGCTATACAGAGGATAAGCTGGCGGCATATCAAACATTATATGTATGTCTGGAAACTGTAGCTAAACTAATGGCACCGATTGCTCCTTTCTATGCAGACAAATTGTATATGGACTTGATTGCAACAACCGGACGCGACCATGTAGCTTCTGTCCACCTTGCAGATTTCCCGGTTTGCGATGAGACTGTTATTGACAAAGAATTGGAAACCCGCATGGAGTTAGCACAGAAAGTATCTTCTATGGGGTTGGCGCTGCGCAAGAAAATAAATATTATCGTTAAACAACCGTTACAGAAGTTGATGATTCCGGTGGATGCACTGATGAAAGAACGTTTAGAGTCTGTAAAATCATTGATAATGAACGAAGTGAATGTTAAAGAAATAGACTTCGTGGAAGGTACATCCAATTTGCTTGTGAAGAAAGTGAAGTGTAACTTCAAGATTCTAGGTAAGAAATTCGGTTCATTGATGAAACAGGTGGCCGCTGCTGTAACTGCCATGAATCAGGAACAAATCAGCGTTCTTGAAAACGAAGGGAAAATTGTTCTCGACCTAAATGGTACTCCGGCTGAAATAGAAACGTCTGAAGTGGAAATTTTCAGTGAAGATATCCCCGGATGGGTAGTTGCCAATGAAGGCGTATTGACAGTAGCTTTGGATACTGTTGTAACCGAAGAACTGCGTCGTGAAGGTATTGCTCGTGAACTTGTGAGTAAGATTCAGAATATTCGCAAGGGCAGTGGCTTTGAAATAACTGATAAAATAAAGGTATCTTTATCTAAAAATGAGCAAACCGATAGCGCAGTAAAAGAATATAATACTTATATTTGTAACCAAGTTCTTGCCAACTCCCTTAATTTGGTAGACGAAGTGAAGGATGGCATAGAATTAAGTTTCGATGATTTCTCGCTTTATGTGAGTGTCGTAAAGGAATAACATTAACCTTTTAAAACTAAATAATATGGCTGAAAAAACAAGATACTCTGATGCAGAACTCGAAGAGTTCCGTGCCATTATCATGGAAAAACTGGAATTGGCCGAGCGTGATTACGAACGCTTGAAAAGTAGTATCATGAATAAGGATGGTAATGATACGGACGATACTTCCCCTACTTACAAAGTATTGGAAGAAGGTGCCAATACGCTGTCCAAAGAAGAAACGACAAGATTAGCTGCACGTCAGTTGAAATTCATTCAGGGACTGCAAGCTGCTTTAATCCGTATTGAAAACAAAACATACGGTATTTGTCGTGAAACAGGTAAACTGATTCCAAAAGAAAGACTTCGCGCTGTTCCTCATGCCACTTTGAGTATCGAGGCTAAAAACGAAGGAAAGAAATAGCATTTTTATAGTTGACAGGAAAGCAGGTCAAAGAGACTGCTACCTGTCGACTATTAATTATCACCTATTATAATGAATAAATTACTCACGAAAGGGCAACTTTCTGTTCTGATTGTTTTTGGAGTATTAATTATTGACCAGATAATAAAGATATTGGTAAAGACTAATATGTTCTGGCATGAAAGTATCCGCATTACAGATTGGTTTTATATCTATTTTACAGAAAATAACGGCATGGCTTTCGGCATGGAATTGTTTGGAAAGCTATTTCTTACAACATTCCGCATCGTTGCTGTGGGACTGATAATTTGGTATCTGGCTAAAATCATTAAAGAAAATTATAAGACAGGCTATATTGTCTGCCTTTCATTAATATTGGCCGGCGCCGTAGGAAATATCATTGATAGTGTATTTTATGGCGTAATCTTCAATGAAAGCACTTATAGCCAAATAGCACATTTTGTTCCTGTAGGCGAAGGCTATTCTGAATGGTTTCATGGTAAAGTAGTGGATATGTTTTATTTTCCAATCATTGAAACCAACTGGCCGGAATGGATACCGGGAATAGGTGGAGAACATTTTATCTTCTTCAGTCCGATATTTAATTTTGCTGACGCTGCTATCAGTTGTGGTATCATTGCATTGTTGTTATTTTATGGAAAATATCTGAACACAGGTATTCACCCGGAAGAAAAAGCTCAGAAAAAAGATGCACAATAAGAAGATTCGTTGGACGTTGTTGCTCAGTGCGGCTTTGCTGGCAGGATGCGGAAAACAAATACCAAAAGATGTCATCCACCCGGATAAGATGGAGGACATCTTGTATGACTATCATTTGACTACGGCTATGTCCGGCAATATCTCTTATGATGAGAACTACAAAAAAGAAGCTCTTCGCAATTACGTATATAGAAAACATCACGTAACCAAAGCAGAGTTTGATTCATCTATGGTGTGGTATACTCGTCATACAGAAAACCTTGCCAAAATTTATACCAATTTAGGAAAACGTTTCCGTGAGGAAAAGAAGGATGTGAAACGCTTGCTGGCAATGCGCGAAAACAAACCCTCAATGTCACAACCTGGAGATACAGTAGATGTGTGGTATAATAAAACACTATATTGGCTGACGGATGCGCCACTATCCAACAAGATTACTTTTGAAATTCCCACTGACTCCAACTTCAAAGCAAAGGATGCTTTCTTGTGGTCGGCAAATTACATATTCCTCTCAAACCTGCAACAACAGGTGACGATGGGTTTCAATATTCTGTTTGATAATGATTCAGTGTCGGGTAAAGTAGCCGAAGTAACGGCTTCAGGCATACAATCATTATATATCAAGCCGGATTCTGCTTATAAAATCAAGAGCATCAATGGTTTTATCTATCTTACGGGGGACTCTGTCAAAGCTCCGGGTATCATAGTGGATAAAATTTCATTGATTCGTTATCATGAACTAGCAGATACCATATCTATTGTCGCAAAAGATAGTGTACCCGAAAAATCAATGTCTGTCATAGATAAAGATACAGATTCATTAAAAATGGATTCAGTCCAGATGAAAGAAGCTGTTACCCCCGTACGCTTGAATCCACGCGATATGAAAGAAAAGGAGGGTATTCGCCCACAACGTACTCGCCTGCAAAAGAAATGAGACGATTTGCCTGTCAACGTTTATATCTTTCTCCTGACACATACTTCATCCGTTATGTGGTAGAATTGGGAAACAACGGAAAGATACAGAGCTATTACCCTTTGGAAGAAGAAATATATGCTACTCAATGGATAGGGGGAGTGATTGTGCTTTCTGCGAGAAGAAAACTCGAACCGATTATGCCGGAAAAGAATTTCAAAACCTTCCTTGCTCAAGCTACCCGGACAAATACCAAAATTCAGGAATGCTATGCATGGCATATTGCCAATTTTGATATTGTCCGAGAAGAATTTGTCCCTCAAAGCCATATTATCCGACTTTAGCGCAATCTTCTTCTGAACTCGGCACAAACCACAGCTGTGGCAATAGCTACATTCAAAGACTCCGAAGTCTCTCTTTCCTGTGGATAATTAGGAATATACAATCGCCTATTAATAAGTGCTTCCACCTCTCTACTTATTCCATTTCCTTCATTTCCCATTACAATCAATCCGTTAGCAGAAAGAGTCTCAGAATAGATTACATTTCCATCCAGGAATGTTCCATAAACCGGAATCCCTTTGAGTGAAGAAATTAATTTCGGTAAATCACAATAATGCACTTTCACTCGTGCTATTGCCCCCATGGTAGCCTGCACAGTTTTAGGATTAAAGACATCCACCGTTCCGGTAGAGCAAAAAATATCCTCTATACCGAACCAATCGGCTAAGCGGATAATAGTTCCTAAATTGCCCGGATCTTGTATATTGTCCAAAGCCAGGCATAAAGATTTTGAAATAACTTTGCTGTCCGACTCATAAACAGGTTGTTCAAATATAGCCAATACCTCTTGCGGTGTCTTTTGCAAACTGACCCGTGAAAGCTCTTCCTGCCCAACCTCTATCACCTCGTCGGCATGACAACCAGGATGAGAAGAGAACCATTCAGCCGTCCCCGTCAACAACCGACAAGGAAAATGCCCCATCAAATCATCTACCAATTTATGTCCTTCAGCAACAAATACTTTTTCTTCCTTACGATTCTTTTTTAACTCTAACGAACGAATATATTTAATTTTATTCTTACTTAGCATGATTATTTCCATTAAATAACAAATATTAGAGGCAAAGCTAAGAAGATATTTTCAATTAATATCTATCTTTGCGAGTAAATTTGCGAAGGTTACGGATTTGTATGAAGAAAAGCGCACACCCATATATATACACACTCATTTTAGCACTATGCACTTCGTGTTCGGTCAATAAATTTATCCCTGAAAATCAATATTTATTGGATGAAGTAAAAATTGTATCAGACACAAAGGAGGTAAAACCATCGCTTTTTAACTCTTACCTCCGTCAAAATCCTAATGCCAAATGGTTTAACATGGTTAAAATCCCCATGTATATTTATGGTGCATCAGGTACGGACTCTACCAAACGTGTAAATCGCTTCTTCAGAAAAATTGGGGATGCCCCGGTCATTTACAATGCAGATGTTGCCATGAAATCTAAGGAGGAGATAGAAAAAGCCGTACGTAACATGGGGTATATTGGAGCTAAAGTGACTATTCATACCGAAGCAAAGAAGAATAAGTTAAAACTGTTCTACCATATAGAAGCTGGACGTCCCTATATGATACGTCATATAGCTTACAATATTGATGATTTAAATATTAGCGATTGTCTTCAACAGGATTCTGCCCAAAGTATGCTTTTCCCCGGTATGCCGTTTGATGTAAATGTACTTGACGCTGAGAGACAACGAATCACCAGATTGCTCCAGAACAAAGGGTACTATAAATTCAATAAGGATTTTCTGGTATATCAAGCAGATACCACCCGCAATACTTATTTGGTAGACCTCACTTTGAAATTACTTCCTTATCAACGTAAAAAGGAAGATCCACCACAAAAACACAGACAATATTTAGTGAATAGTGTCAACTTTATAGCTGATAGCGAAATGACCCCCATCCGTAAAGGTTCATTTACCGGTTTCGATTCATTGAGCTATAAAGGATACAACATGTACTATAAGGATAAAATGTTTTTGCGCCCGAAACTGTTAGTGGATTTCAACCGTATTCGTCCCGGAGAGTTTTATAGTGAACGTGATGTGCAGAATACTTATAGTGCATTGGGACGTCTGCGCATGCTGAAATATTCCAATATTCGTTTTAAGGAAGTAAATGTAAGCGACAGTACCAAATTGGATGCATATATAGTGATGTCAAAAGGACAAAATAAATCAGTTTCTTTTGAGATAGAAGGTACAAACTCTGCGGGAGATTTGGGTGCGGCTGCTTCCATTTCTTTCCAGCATAGAAATGTGTTCAAAGGGTCGGAAACGTTTACTATGAAAGTACGCGGTGCTTATGAGGCAATCACCGGATTGGGACAAGATTATGTCAATGACAACTATACGGAATATGGTGTGGAAAGCAGTCTTAACTTCCCTGAATTTATGTTTCCCTTTCTTTCTTCGGACTTTAAAAGGAAAATTAAAGCTACCTCTGAAGTGGGACTGAAATTTACATCACAGGTACGTCCTGAATTTTCTCGTATGCTTGCATCAGCGTCCTGGAGTTATCGATGGAGTGATAGAAAACATATACAGCACCGCCTTGATCTGGCGGATATTAATTATGTATATATGCCAAGCAAATCGCCCGATTTTCAAGAGTATTTAGATAAAATGACGGCTAACAACTCATTGTTACGTGCCAGTTATGAAAATGTACTGATAGTGCGTATGGGATACAACTTCACATATAACAGTGCCGGTAATACCATGATGCGCACACCGACAAAGAGTTCGTATTCCTTACGTGTAAACGTGGAGGAAGCCGGTAATTTAATGTATGCCGCATCCAAACTGGCACACTCTACTCCGAAAGGGGACAAGGGATTTGTATTGGCTAATATTCCGTTTGCACAATATATAAAAGGAGATTTTGACTTTGCCAAGAATTTCATGATTGACCCACGCAACTCTTTCGTTTTTCATATAGGAGTAGGAGTGGCTTATCCTTATGGGAACTCACGGGCACTTCCTTTTGAAAAGCGTTATTTCTCCGGCGGTGCCAACAGTGTGCGCGGCTGGTCGGTACGTTCACTGGGCCCCGGAGGATATAAAGGTAGTTCAGACGGGCAGATGGACTTTATCAAACAGTCGGGGGACATCAAGTTAGACTTAAATGTGGAGTATCGTACCCATCTGTTTTGGAAGTTAAACGGAGCGGCTTTCATAGATGCCGGTAATATTTGGACAATACGCTCAGACTCAGAGCAGGAAGATGGTGTGTTCAAATTCAACAAATTCTACAAACAGATTGCTGTAGCATATGGTTTGGGCATCCGCTTTGATTTAGACTATCTCATTTTACGTTTTGATGGTGGAATGAAAGCTATCAACCCGATGGAAACGGGTAAAGGACGTTACCCGATAACGCGACCTCGATTCAGCCGAGATTTTGCTTTCCATTTTGCAGTAGGTTATCCGTTTTAATTAGATTATAATTTTATAGCTTATGAAAAAAATAGAGAAAAAGGTATATACAGTAGAGGAAGTGGATGAGTTAAAAAAATGGTTTGATAATCAAACACTTCCACAGTCCATGCAAATAAATTCATCCGCTTATTCACCTGATTTAAAAGATACAGTGGCGATGCTGTTTGAACAAGCATATATCTGCTGTAACAACCCGAAGATGCAAGGATGCCTTTTATTATTAGAAAATATTAAGAAAAATTTAGAGGAGAAAAAGGGAATCGAGTAAGCAAAACATTCTTCATATTTGTTTAATACATTAATAGTATTTAATGCAGACAGTATGAAAAAGAATTTATTATTGTATGGCGTCTTTTTTGGGTGCCCTCTCATTATCTTCCTGTTCAGGCAATGCCAAAAACAAAGAAATGACTGACAATGGCATGAGTATGGAAAGTGCAAACGAAGTAATAAGGTATTATGATACCTCGCTGAAAGTACTGAAAGATTTAATTAATGGAGATTCAATAAAAGCCATATTGGGTTATATAGATAAGACAGAGGGTACAGATATGCTCCCTATTGTTCCACAACCGGCTTTATATGAAGGATAGAGCCTATCTGAAAGATAATTATACAATAGCCAATAAAATAAGAAAAGAGGAACTCCTGTTAAGTATAGCCCTATCCGAATACAAACAAGTGATATTTGATATTCTAACCCCGACAGTAGAAAGTGCCAAAACCGTTTTACCTTCCGTTCAAAAGGATAAAAAATAAGAGATAATTCAAAATCCGATAGGCTTATTTTGAAAAAGGTGGGATATGTTTCCACCTTTTTATGTATATTTGCGACTCTTTTGACGCAGCAATTGCGACAATACTATAACTAGAAAACGAAACACAATGAAAATTAAATTTATAAGTCTGGCTAGTGGCAGTAGTGGCAACTGCTATTTCATTGGAACAGACGCATATGGCATATTAGTGGATGCTGGTATTGGAATCCGTACTATTAAAAAACATTTAAAAGACTTGGGTATTGGACTTGATAGGATTCGAGCTGTTCTTATTACCCATGATCATGCCGATCACATTAAAGCGGTAGGGCATTTGGGAGAGAAATTCGGTATTCCTATTTATTCCACTCCCGAAATCCATATAGGCATCAACAAAAGTTATTGTGTGACAGAAAAACTTTCGACCTCCGTCCGCTATTTAAGTAAAGGAACACAAATTCAGATTGAAGATTTCAGAATAACAGCTTTTGAAGTTCCCCATGATGGAACAGATAATGTGGGTTATTGTATAGAAGTAGATGGCAAAACTTTTTCTTTTTTAACAGACTTGGGACATATTACATCTACAGCAGCTGGATATATCTGCAAAGCCAATTATCTAATATTGGAGGCTAACTATGACGAAGAAATGTTGAAAATGGGATCATATCCCCAATATCTTAAGGAACGTATTGCCGGGTCTAATGGTCATATGAGTAATCGTGAAACAGCAGAGTTTTTGGCTGAGAATATCAATGAAGGATTAAAATATATTTGGCTTTGCCATCTGAGTAAAGATAATAATCATCCGGAACTCGCTTATAAAACAGTAGAACTTCTGTTAAGAAGCAAAGGGGTGCTTGTGGGTAAAGATGTACAACTCATTGCTTTAAAGCGAAGTACACCTTCCATGCTCTATGAGTTCGAATAAATTTCGATGAAAAAGTGAAAAAAAATGGTGCAAAATATTTGGTAGTTTAAGATAAAACGCCTACCTTTGCAACCGCAAATCAGAAATGAACGCACTCTTAGCTCAGTTGGTAGAGCAACTGACTCTTAATCAGTGGGTCCAGGGTTCGAATCCCTGAGGGTGTACAATAAAAAATGATTTGCAAATGCACTCTTAGCTCAGTTGGTAGAGCAACTGACTCTTAATCAGTGGGTCCAGGGTTCGAATCCCTGAGGGTGTACGAATCAGAAATGAAAATTGAAGAAAAGCTCTGAAAATCAATGATTTTTGGAGCTTTTTCTTTTATGGATTCCTACAAAATATAGAAGGTTCGGTTTGAAAACTTGGGCTCAGCGGATATCGTAATTGGAAACAACATGAAGATAGACAGGTTTGCCACGCAGAGGAAAGTCCTGAATTACTTTTTCATCTATAAAACCACTGGAAATGACAGTACCGCTCTTGTAATCAAAACGTTCCATATAATTCTTCTCATCAAGCCAAACTTCGATTTTTGAAGAATCGTCATGCCAACCGGATATGTCGAAATATTCCATTAAAACTTCAGAGAAGATTATCCGAAGTAACTTATGCAGACTACGATTGGGATTCATTGGATTGGTTTGTTTAATTTAAATGCAAAAATAATGTTGTTTGGATAATCTACACGGATCACCCACAGGATTTTCGGATTAATCCCTAATCAGGGAGCTGTCCGAAAATTCCGTTCTTCCTTTCATTAGCTGCTGAAACATCATGTTGGTGGGGATTCCGATAATGAATGGACATCCCGTGTTGTCTTTTCAGCCTCCTTTCATCTGTAAGACTTTTTTTGATAGCGCAAATGCTGAAGGCTGATTTGGAGAAACTTGGCAAACGCCGCTGAAACGAGGATGAGGGGATGTCCTGTCATTCTTAACCGATTGATTATCTGGACACTTTAATTAAAATGTAAGGATGAACGGGAACAAAGATGGTCGGAAAAGAAGGGATGACCGGCTTAGTGAGGGGATGATTCTATCTACCCCTACATGAAAAAGATACCGAGCTTTTTTAAAAAGGTGCTGAAGTTTTTTGAAAACACAACGACCTTTTTTGAAAACATCAAGGTCTTTTTGCAGCACTCAGCGTGAGCTGTATATTTTAAAATGTGTACGTAGGCACGCATCGGTCAATACATACGGTGGCATAAGCCCACACGTATATACGCATCGGGCTACACGTACGTATGCATGAGCCTATACGTATATATGTCATTGTGTCAGGCTCCGTCATATTCTGAGCCGGGATTGGATTAGTTTGTCTTCCCTCTTGACAAAGGCTTTTTTATGTTGTATATTTGTAGTTCGTCAAATCTAAAAAAAGTGCTCATGAATGTATTCGCCACTCTCAAAACAGTCTTCTTCGGAAGCAAATTCCTGTCCGGCCCTGTTCCCTCCGACGGAACGCCACGCCGTGACCTCGTATCCGCCCTCAACGGACTGATGCCGCTTTGTCGGACCATGCCCGGTGTACATCTGGCTGTAGATATCCGCGAAGGCCGGGTGGCTCTGGTGCTGGACTGGACTCCGCGCACCGACGGAAATGCGCTGGCGGGCAGTTACCACTACATCGTTTCCGATGAAGATGGAGTGAAAGAAGTGGACAAGTCACAGGTTCTTCTTGCTGAAAACGGCGAGGGAAATTTGTTGGAAAGCAGAGACGGTTTTTCCGGATGTCTGGCTGCCTTAACGGAAGAAATAGAGGAGGAGTCTGTACAATTGGAAAGTGTTCGGGAGGTTATGAATCCCATACACTCGAAAGACATTAAAAAGGAAGCCCAACCGATATCTTTGGAAAACTCCCGAAAGGAAGTCGGACTGAAATCCTTGAAAGATACTGAAAAGGAAGCCGCGCCAATATCTCCGGAAGAAACTGTTGGGAAGGCGAAATCACGTTCCTTGATGCAGGAAGTGACCACTTTTCTCACCTCCCGCTACCGCTTCCGATTCAACGTGCTGACTGAGGAGACCGAGGTGGCGGGAGTAGAAAACGGCATTTCCGATGACCACTTGCGCTACGCCAAGGTGGACGAACGCTGGATGAACTCGCTCAGTCTGGAGGCCATCGAAGCGGGCATAGACTGCTGGGACAGAGACATCCAACGCTTTGTGCGCTCGCGCCGCATCAGCGAATACCATCCCTTTACCGCCTACTTTGAGCGGCTTCCCGAATGGGACGGCACTGACCGGGTGTCGGCACTCGCCCGCAGGGTGTCCGATGATCCGGTATGGGTAAACGGTTTCCACCGCTGGATGCTGGGACTCTCCGCCCAATGGATGCAGTTCCGGCCGGATACCAACCGCGCCAACAGCGTGGCACCCCTACTGGTGAGCAGTCGTCAGGGACTGGGGAAAAGCACGTTCTGCCGCCTGTTGATGCCCGATGCGCTGAAAGCCTACTATACAGAGAGTTACGACCTCAGCTCCCCGGCATCCGCCGAAGCCAGGTTAGCCGCCTACGGCCTGATCAACCTGGATGAATTCGACAAGTTGGGTGTATCCAAAATGCCCCTTCTAAAGAACTTGATGCAGGCTTCCGCACTGAATATCCGCAAGGCCTACAAACGCAGTGCTTCGGCACTTCCCCGCATCGCCTCGTTCATCGGCACCAGCAACCGGGAAGATTTGTTGGTGGACCGTACCGGCTCGCGCCGTTTCCTCTGTGTCAGTCTGGAGCACGCCATAGACTGCACCACCTCCGTAGAGCATGAGCAACTGTACGCCCAACTCAAGGCGGAGCTTCTGTCCGGCGAACGAAGCTGGTTTAACAAGGAAGAGGAACAAACCATACAGCGTCATAACTCCCTGTTCTACAAGCATGTACCCGAAGAGGAGGTGTTCCGCCTCTGCTTCCGCTTTGCCACGGAAGAGGACCACCCTCAGGAGGTGCTGACCCTTTCCGCCACCCAGTTGTTCGAGCGGATGAAGTCCGCCCATCCCTCGGCCATGAGGGGTATGACGGCATACAGCCTGAGCCGCATTCTACCCCAGTTGGGCGAGCGGGTGCATACCGCCAAGGGAAATGTGTATCGGGTGGTGGAATGCTAGGCATACGCCTTTCTTCTTATTCAGATGGCCCCATTTCCACATATCTTTTCAAAGCGAATTAAACTTTTATCTCATAGACTGTTATATAATAAACAAATAAATATTATCTTTGTCAGTCAATAACAAGCGTTTACCAGATTATAAACAAAATAAATGAAAAGGAATAAAATAAACTGGAGAGTTCCTAAAGGAATGGAAATCACAGATTTAGATAGAAAGGTTCTTTATTATCAGGATAGAGGACATTTGGTTCCCACAAGAGAACTGATCAAAACGCCTGAGCAAATAGAAGGCATACGCCGAAGCGGAATCATTAATACCGGAGTTCTAGATTTAGTAGAAAAAGAAATTCATGCCGGTATGAGCACTCTCGAAATTGATAAGTTGGTGTATGATTACACCATATCGCACGGTGGTATTCCCGCTACATTAGGTTATGAAGGTTTTCCCAAAAGCTGTTGTACCTCTATTAATGAAGTGGTATGTCATGGCATTCCTAATGAATTTGATATTTTGGAAGAAGGGGATATTATAAATGTGGACTGCACCACTATTTTGGATGGTTATTATGCCGATGCCTCACGTATGTTTATTATTGGAAAGACTACTCCTAAAAAAGAAAAATTAGTGCAAGTGGCCAGAGAGTGCTTGGAAATCGGCATGGAAGCAGCCAAACCTTTTGGATTTATAGGCGATATAGGTCATGCGATAGAGAAACATGCCAAAAAAAATGGCTTTTCTGTTGTGCGTGACCTCTGCGGACATGGTGTAGGAGTGGAATTCCACGAAGAGCCTGATGTAGAGCACTTTGGGAAAAAGGGGACAGGCATGTTATTAGTACCGGGCATGGTCTTTACTATCGAACCTATGATTAATGCCGGGACTTGGGAAGTATTTATAGATGAAGAAGATGGATGGACAGTAGTTACGGAAGACGAACTTCCTTCTGCACAATGGGAACATACATTTCTTATGACGGAAAACGGACTTGAAATCCTTACACATTAATATATATAATAAGGTATAGATTATGGATACAATTATATTAGGTATAGAATCTTCTTGCGACGACACTTCTGCTGCTGTAATCAGAAATGGCGTCTTGTTGTCGAATGTAGTGTCCAGCCAAGCTGTTCATGAAGCATATGGAGGTGTCGTGCCGGAATTGGCATCAAGAGCACATCAGCAAAATATTGTACCTGTAGTACATGAAGCCTTGAAAAGGGCAGGAGTTACTAAAGAAGAATTGAGTGCAGTAGCTTTTACGCGCGGGCCCGGATTAATGGGATCTTTATTGGTAGGTGTCTCTTTTGCCAAAGGGTTTGCTCGCTCTTTAAATATTCCCATGATTGACGTTAATCATCTGCAAGCTCATGTGTTAGCTCATTTCATTAAAGAAACAGAAGAAGATACAAATCAACCTAAGTTTCCATTTTTATGTCTTCTGGTATCGGGTGGCAATTCACAAATTATTTTGGTAAAAGCCTATAATGACATGGAAGTTTTGGGTCAAACCATTGACGATGCTGCCGGAGAAGCCATTGACAAATGTTCTAAGGTAATGGGATTAGGCTATCCCGGGGGGCCCATCATTGATAAACTGGCCCGCCAAGGAAATCCGAAGGCATTTACATTCAGTAAGCCTCATATTCCTGATTACAATTACAGTTTCAGTGGACTGAAGACCTCTTTTCTCTACTCTTTACGTGACTGGCTGAAAGAAGATCCTAACTTTATTGAGCATCATAAAAATGATTTGGCTGCTTCACTGGAAGCAACTATTGTAGATATTCTGATGGATAAACTGAGAAAAGTAGCCAAAGCGCTCAAGATAAACGAAATAGCTGTAGCCGGAGGAGTATCAGCCAACAACGGTTTGCGCAATTCATTCCATGAACATGCCGCCAAATATGGATGGAACATATATATTCCGAAATTCAGTTACACAACCGACAATGCAGCAATGATTGCCATTACCGGTTATTATAAGTATTTGGACAAAGATTTTTGCACCATTGACAAACCCGCATATTCACGGGTAACAATTTAGTATTTATTTTAAAAGAAATCGAAATGTCAGTAGAAGGTAAATTTTTAAGCAAAGAGATCAGCGAGTTGTTTTGGAAAGAGAACCTGACACTTGCTACCGCCGAGAGCTGCACGGCAGGAAATGTGGCAGCCGCAATTACAGCCGTAGCCGGAACATCACACTTCTTCAAAGGTGGAATTATTGCCTATTCCAACGAAGTAAAAGAGAATTTATTAGGTGTGAGCCATGAAACATTGGAGACTTACGGAGCAGTAAGCGAAGAAACCACGAAAGACGATAAAGGAAAGTTCAATAAGAAGAAACGTTTTGGTAAATCCATAAAGAACCGATGTCCTTCTGGATTCCAGACTACCGTGGAGAAAAAGTTTAAGATAATTGGTGGTACATTGATAGAAGTACTAAATAGTTACAGAGCCTCACAGTACGACCATACTGTTGATGACTATATCAAAAAGAAACTATCTGACCGATTGTATAAGCTACAAGACGGTACTGAGGTACAAAGGGATTGGTATTCATCATTCCTGCTCTATTGCTACAATTATAAGACGCAGGATATAGATAAAGATAAATGCATTACAGAATTTGATGATTGCTACAAGAAAGAAAAAGCCCTAATCACATGGATTAAGGCTCATAAGATTAAAGTATTAAACAGCGGGATTAAAATAGCTTAACAACTTAATAATAAGGGAGATTGACTGTACTTCCTTGCTGAAAAGCAGAAATTTACCGCTAATGTGGTCGTTGGACTGCTTGGTAATGAAAGTTCTGATTCAAATAGATTTACACTTGTAACTCCAAAGCCTGAAAATGGTGTACGTTTACAAGCTACACTTGGCAATCAGAACCCCACGGGCTTGCCCGTGGGAGCAGTCAGTTGAAGTAAAGATCGTAGGGGCAGAGAGTAAGGAACTTGGAAGTAAAAGCAGTGGGAATCAGTGGAAAAGACGGTGGACTGCTGAAATGTGAAAAGAAACTGTCCAAGGGTCAGGATATTGGATTCGTTGGGGAGATCACAGAAGTAAATCCGAAGATCATTTACGATCTTCTGGAGAAAGATTTTCTTCCGATCATCTGTCCGATCGGCTTTGATGACAGCTGCTTAAGCTACAATATTAATGCAGATGACGCAGCATGTGCAATTGCAAGAGCTGTCAATGCTGAGAAGCTTGCATTCTTAACAGATATCGAAGGTGTATATAAGGATTTTGACGATAAGGATTCACTTATATCTGAGCTTTCTACTTCAGAGGCGAGAACACTTTTAGAGAGCGGAACAATCGGCGGCGGTATGCTTCCTAAGCTTAATAACTGTATAGATGCTATTGAGCATGGCGTATCAAGAGTTCATATTCTTGATGGAAGAATTCCACACTGCCTTCTTCTTGAAATATTTACTAACAAGGGTGTTGGTACAGCTATTCTTTCAGATGATGCAGAAAAATTCTTTGATTCAGATAAATAATTGCGAACCGTAAGCTTTGAGGTTATAATATTATATTGGCTCATGTGAAAATGTGTGCTCATAAGAATAGGAAAGTGAGAGTAATCATGGATACACAGCAGATTATAGAAACAGCAGAAGAGAAGCTGATTCATACATACAACCGTTACCAGATAGTACTTGATAAGGGTGACGGAGTAAGACTTTACGATACAGATGGTAAAGAATATCTTGATTTTGGAGCAGGTATAGCAGTATTTGCACTTGGTTATAACAATAAAGAATATAATGATGCATTAAAGGCACAGATTGATAAGCTTATACACACATCTAATTATTTCTACAATGAACCGGCTGTAGAGGCTGCAACAGCACTTACGAAGGCTTCAGGAATGGACAGAGTATTCTTTACTAACAGTGGTACAGAGGCTATTGAAGGTGCAGTCAAGCTTGCAAAGAAATATTATTATGTCAAGAACGGAAAGGCTGATGCAGAGATTATTGCAATGCAGCATTCATTCCATGGAAGAAGTATGGGAGCACTTGCTGTAACTGGTAATAAGCATTATCAGGAAGCATTTGGACCTATGATACCGGGAATTAAGTTTGCACAGTATAACGACCTTGACAGTGTAAAGAAACTTGTTAATGACAAAACTTGTGCTATAATATTTGAGACAGTACAGGGTGAAGGAGGAATTTATCCTGCTACTAAAGAATTTATTGAAGGTGTAAGAAAGCTATGTGATGAGAAGGGAATTCTTCTTATACTTGATGAGATTCAGTGCGGAATGGGAAGAACAGGAAGTATGTTCGCATTCCAGCAGTATGGCGTTAAGCCTGATATCCTTACAGTTGCCAAGGCTCTTGGCTGTGGAGTTCCAGTAGGTGCATTTGCAGCGACAGAGGAAGTTGCGAAGGCATTAGTTCCAGGAGACCATGGAACAACATACGGTGGTAATCCACTTGCATGTGCAGCAGCAACCAAGGTGTTCGAACTTTTTGAGAAGCAGCATGTATTAGATAATGTCAAGGAAGTATCTGCTTACTTTGAAGAAAAGCTTGATGAGCTTGTTGAGACAGTAGATGTTGTTGTCGAAAGACGAGGAATGGGTCTTATGCAGGGGCTTGAGTTATCAGTCAACCCTAAGGATGTAATTGCGAGAGCACTTGATAACGGACTTATTCTGTTCTCAGCAGGAACTAATGTTATAAGATTTGTTCCACCACTTGTAATCACTAAGTCAGATGTAGATGAATGCATAGCTAAGCTTAAGAAATCCTTCTAGAATCAGGAGTTTGCTTTATGAAATTAAGAAGATTTATCAGTATGATGCTGATTGTTACCATGCTGACAGTCTTTGCAGGCTGTGGTAATAAAGATGACAGGACACAGGCTGCGAAGAAGCTTAATCTTAGTGGACCTATT
>ENA-UEPV01000980-UEPV01000980.1-human-gut-metagenome-genome-assembly--contig:-NODE-980-length-18841-cov-25.305212_pt1 | contig 18841 bp, 18 predicted proteins | sample MGYA00242942_ERZ507925 | MGnify/ENA primary metagenome ERZ507925 (study PRJEB26167, sample SAMN06115453) | human gut metagenome | host: Homo sapiens | place: China:Fujian | collected 2015-08-26... | reverse complement strand
ATCAATCCCATCGCAATACCTGAAACCGGCTTCTTGATAGGTACACCTGCATCCATCAAAGCCAATGTTCCGGCACAAACTGTAGCCATAGAAGAAGAACCGTTAGATTCCAGAATATCAGAAACTACGCGTACGCAGTAAGGATAATCTGCCGGAATCTGTCCTTTCAATGCACGCCATGCCAGGTGACCGTGACCAATTTCACGACGCCCTACGCCACGCTGTGCTTTTGCTTCTCCTGTAGAGAAAGGAGGGAAGTTGTAATGAAGCAGGAAGCGTTCTTTGTGCTGGTCGAGTACATCGTCTACAATTTTTTCGTCCATCTTTGTACCCAGTGTAACAGTACTCAAAGACTGAGTTTCACCACGAGTAAAGATAGAAGAACCGTGAGGACCTGGCAGCGGACTGGTTTCGCACCAGATAGGACGGATTTCTGTAGTAGCACGGCCGTCCAGACGTTTGCCTTCATCAAGGATACAACGACGCATTGCTTCTTTTTCTACGTCGTGATAGTAGCGGTCAATCATCGGACCCTTTTCTTCCAGTTCTTCTTCAGAGAACTGAGCCTTGAATTCTTCGCAAATTGCATCGAAAGCATCTCCTCTTTCGTGTTTGTTTTTGTTGCCTGATTTTGCAACCGCATATGCCTTTTCGTAGCAAGCATCGTGTACGGCTTTGCGCAGGTCTTCGTCATTTTCTTCGTGACAGTATTCACGTTTTACAGTCTTGCCGACTTCTTCCATCAGCTCCATCTGAGCCTTGCAGTGAACCTTGATTGCTTCGTGAGCAAACTTCATGGCTTCCAGCAAGTCTTGTTCAGAAACTTCCTTCATTTCACCTTCCACCATCATGATGTTTTCATAGGTAGCGGCAACCATGATGTCCATGTCAGCACGTTCCAGTGCTTCGAATGTCGGGTTGATGACGAACTGACCGTCGATACGTGCTACACGTACTTCAGAAATCGGACCTCCGAACGGAATGTCAGAAACAGCCAGTGCGGCAGAAGCAGCCAGACCAGCCAATGCATCCGGCATATCTACGCCATCTGCAGAATAAAGTATGATATTTACGTAAACTTCAGCATGGTAATTGTCTGGGAACAGAGGGCGCAATGCGCGGTCTACCAGACGGCAAGTGAGGATTTCGTAATCTGAAGCCTTTCCTTCACGTTTGGTAAAGCCACCGGGGAAACGTCCGAATGCGGAGTATTTTTCTCTGTACTCTACCTGGAGAGGCATAAAATCTGTACCGGGAACTGCATCTTTTGCTGCACAAACAGTAGCCAGCAACATGGTGTTACCCATGCGTAGCATAACAGCACCATCTGCCTGTTTTGCCAGCTTTCCCGTTTCGAGTGTGATGGTTCTTCCATCATTCAGCTCGATCGTCTTAACAATAGGATTGATCATAAAAATTGATTTAATATTATTTCATCTAAAAAAGCGTACAAAGATAATGTTTTATTATGGATAAAAGCGGGTATTTATGTAAAAGTTTCAGTATGAAGTGCTTTTTATATAATAATTTGTCGTAAAAACAACGGTTTTCGTCGGTTTGATGGTGGATTTATCTTTTAAAAACTTTGTGGCGTCATGAAAAGCCGTATCTTTGCACCTTGAATTTACATAAGAATGTGAGATTAAAGAAAATCAGGTATGAGAAGAAATACTTATCTGTTAACGGCATTGCTGTCGGCCGGACTGATGGCATGTCACAATGAACCTGCTTTTAAAGTAGAAGGAACAGTATCGGGTGCAGCCGACAAGATGCTGTATTTGGAACACACCAGCCTGGAAGGTATCGTGCAGGTCGATTCTGTTAAATTGGATGAGGACGGAACTTTCCGCTTTTCGGGTACACGTCCGGATTCTCCTGATTTCTATCGGCTTCGTCTGGATAATCAGGTTATTAATTTCTCTGTTGACTCTACTGAAACTGTGACGGTGAAAGCCGATAATTCCGGTTTTGCTACCGCTTATCAGGTGGAGGGCTCAGAAAATAACCAGAAGATAAAGGAACTGGTACTGCTTCAGGCAAACTTGCAGGAGCAGGTGAATAAATTAGGACAGTCCGGACTTCCTGCCGGAGTAGCTCAAGACAGTCTGTTCTCATTGGTGAATGCATATAAAGATCAGGTGAAGCGCAATTATATTTTTGCAGCTCCTAACAAGGCATACGCTTATTTTGCTTTGTTCCAGCAGTTGAATGGTTATATGATTTTTGATCCGCTGACGAGTAAGGAAGATGTGAAATGCTTTGCGGCGGTGGCTACTAGCCTGAATAATCTGTATCCTCATGCCGATCGTTCACGTAACCTTTACAATATGGTAATAAAGGGAATGAAGAATACCCGTACGCCTCAGGTAAAAGATGTGACACTTCCAGCTGATAAGATTCAGGAAGCTTCTATCATTGATATTGAGCTGAAGGACTTGAATGGAAAGACACATCGCTTGACAGACCTGAAAGGTAAAGTTGTCTTGATTGATTTTACAGCTTATTCTTCTGCCGCTTCGGGAGCGCGTAACTTAGCTTTGCGTGAACTGTATAATAAATATGCTTCTCAGGGACTGGTGATTTATCAGATTTCTTTGGATGCAGACGAACATTTCTGGAAGACAGCTGCAGATAATCTTCCTTGGATATGTGTCCGCGACCCGCAAGGACCTTATTCTACCTATCTTAGCTTGTACGGTGTAACCCAGTTGCCTACTGCATTCCTGGTTAACCGTAATAACGAGTTGAGCTTGCGTGTGGAAGAAAAGACAAATATGGAAGAAGCCATCAAGGATTTGTTGTAACATGTTGAAAAGCATGTACGGATAAACTTGACTGGTATTGTAAAAAGATTTATCTTTGTCGCAAGATATAAGACTCTGAGAAAGAGAGGCTGTATCAAAATAAAAATTGATTTGTCAGATTGTCATTCTGAACAAAGTGAAGAACCCGTTTGTTTCCCATCCTGTGGAGGGTTCGCTCTTCGTTCAGAATGACTTTACTTTTGTGATAAACGGTTCTTATTTTGGACAGCCCTTTACTTTTGTTGAAAATAAATAATTTAATAACGAATATTTAAGGAGAAAAATTATGGCTTACATGTCAGAAGAAGGCTATCAGAAACTGGTAGCTGAATTGAAACATTTGGAATCGGTGGAACGTCCGAAGATTGTGGCTGCTATTGCAGAAGCACGTGATAAAGGCGATTTGTCAGAGAATGCAGAATACGATGCTGCAAAAGAGGCACAAGGCTTGCTGGAAATGAAAATCAACCAGTTGAAGGCAACCATCGGTGATGCCAAGATTATTGATACATCTAAACTGAAGACTGACACTGTGCAGATTCTGAGCCGTGTGGAACTGAAAAATGTGAAAACAGGCATGAAGATGGCTTACACTATCGTATCAGAAAGTGAAGCAAACCTGAAGCAGGGTAAGATTTCAGTGAATACACCGATTGCGCAGGGCTTGTTAGGAAAGAAGGTAGGCGATGTAGCAGAAATCACTATTCCACAGGGAAAGATCTCTTTGGAAATTATGGGTATATCATTTTAATGTATAAGGCAGGTCCGCTTTGGCGGGCTTGCCTTATTTAATATCTTAACAATATGGCAACAATATTCAGTAAAATCATTGCGGGCGAAATTCCGAGCTACAAGGTAGCCGAAGATGTCAATTTTTATGCGTTTCTTGACATCAATCCTTTGGTGAAAGGACATACGCTGGTAGTTCCCAAGCGGGAAGTAGACTATATCTACGATTTAAGCGATGAGGAGCTGGCTCAGATGCATGTGTTTGCCAAGCATGTGGCGCTGGCTATCCAGAAAGCTTTCCCTTGCAAGAAAGTAGGTGAGGCTGTGATTGGTCTGGAAGTTCCTCATGCACACATTCACCTGATTCCTATCCAGAATGAATCGGACATGTTGTTCTCTAATCCAAAACTTAAACTTTCTCAGGAAGAATTCATTGAAATTGCCAATGCAATAAATTCTGCTTGGAAAGCTGAAAGCAAATAATTTTCTTCTCAAAAATACCTTTGATATAAAGGATTCCTCGTATTTTCAGGCGTGGTTTTCAGTTGGACAGATTCCATGAAAGCCATGCCTGTTTTCTTTTAGAATTGTAGCCTATGCGTATTAGACGAATTTCTTTCTTTATTCTTCTTTGTTGTCTGTGCTGGGATATTTTTGCAGCTGAATATCAGATAAAAGGAGTGGTGATTGACAAGTCCACCCGCCAGCCGTTGGAGTTTGTGAATGTGCTTGTAGTGGGACTGGGTATCGGGGCTTCTACCGATGCCAACGGAAATTTTCTCATCACTCAGGTGCCACCGGGTATTTACCGTCTGCAAGCTTCTTTCCTTGGGTATAAAACGGAACTGACTCCGGAATATCGGGTGAACCACGTGACACCTTATGTACAGATTGAACTGGAGGAAGAAAATGCGTCGTTGAATGAGGTGGTTGTGGCAGCTTCTCCTTTTCAGAAAGTACCGGAGAGTCCTGTCAGCCTTCGGGTGATTGGTTTGCAGGAGATTGAAAAAGCTCCGGGTGCCAACCGGGATATTTCAAAAGTTGTACAGAACTATCCGGGGGTAGCCTTTTCTCCTATAGGCTATCGCAATGACCTGATTGTGCGGGGAGGTGGTCCTTCCGAAAACCGTTTCTACCTGGATGGGGTAGAAATTCCGAATATCAATCACTTCAGTACACAAGGAGCTTCCGGAGGTCCTGTCGGACTGATTGATGCCGATTTGATTCGTAGTGTGAAGTTTTACAGCGGGGCATTTCCTGCCGACAAAGGTAATGCGTTGAGTAGTGTACTCGACTTCAGTCTGCGCGATGGAGACATGGAGCGCAATTCCCTGAAAGCAACTTTAGGTGCCTCAGAGGTTTCACTCAGTTCCAATGGACATATTGGCAACAAGACTTCTTATTTGGTGTCGGTACGCCAGTCTTATTTGCAGGCATTGTTTAAAATCTTGGGCCTGCCTTTCCTTCCGGCTTATACCGATGCTTCCTTTAAAATTAAAACTCGTTTTGACAGCCACAACGAACTGACTTTGCTTGGTCTTGGAGGAATTGACCGCATGAAACTCAATTTGGGGATTGAAGGAGAAGATGCCGAATATATGCTCAGTTACCTTCCCGAAATCAATCAGGAAACCTATACCGTAGGAGGTGTGTATCGTCATTATTCCCAGCGGCATGTGCAGTCAATCGTATTAAGTCAAAGCTATCTGAACAACCGGAATGTAAAATATCGCGACAATGACGAAAGCAGTGAAGAAAATCTGACGCTGCGGCTGGGCTCTATTGAGCAGGAAACCAAATTGCGTATGGAAAACACCTCTTCATGGAGCGTGTGGAAAGTAAAAGCCGGGTTCGACCTGAATTACTCTCGTTACAAAAGCAATGAATATCGCAAGGTCTTTGCCAATGCCTTGCGGGAATATGATTACCATACCGATTTATCTCTCTGGCGTTGGGGAATGTTTGCCTCAGTCGACTATGCTGCTCCCGACAAAAGTTTTACAGCTTCCATGGGCGTACGTACCGACGGAAATAACTATAGCGATAAAATGAAGGAATTGTGGCGTCAGCTTTCCCCCCGTTTGTCAGTATCTTACCAGTTGATTGAGGGGCTTACTCTGAGCGGTCATGTGGGACTGTATTATCAGCTTCCTTCTTATACCGCCTTAGGCTTCAAAGGTGAAGAAGGGGAGTATGTTAACCGTCACTTGGATTACATTTCTGTGTCACAGGAAAGTCTGGGATTGTCATGGACACCCAATGAAAATATGGAGCTGTCAGCGGAAGGCTTCTATAAATTATACGGGCACATGCCTTTCTCCTTGTCCGACCAGATACCACTCTACTGCAAAGGAAATGATTATGGAACCATTGGCAATGAAGCACTATCTTCTGAAGCAAAAGGTCGCTCGTACGGGGTGGAACTGATGTTCAAGTGGATGCTGACCCAAAAGCTGAATCTCTCTTCCTCACTGACCATTTTCAAGAGTGAATTTAAGGATGGCGAGCAAGGAAGCTACGTACCTTCCGCCTGGGATAACCGTTTTATTCTGAATATGAGCGGAACCTATAACTTTCCCAAACATTGGAGTTTAGGAGCTAAAGTCAGTTGCATAGGTGGCTCTCCTTATACGCCTTACGATGTGGAAAAATCTTCGCTGGTGGAAGCTTGGAATGTGCAGGGACGTGCTTACTATGATTATAGCCGCTATAATCAGGAGCGTTTGCCGGTTTTCGGACAACTGGATGTACGGGTAGATAAAACCTTCTATCTGAAAAAATGTATGTTAGGATTTTATCTCGACATCCAGAACATTACAGCCAGCAAGCTGCGTCAGCCCGATGCCCTGATGAGTACGGGACAGATTGAGAATCCTTCTGCACCGCTGAGCGAGCAGCGATATGTCATGAAATCCATCCGGCAGGAGAGTGGCACGTTACTCCCTACGTTAGGAATTACCTTTGAGTATTAAGTTGGGTTGCTATAAAAAGAATGGCTTGTCTTTCCACCAGAGAGACAAGCCATTCTTTTATGTGTGAGAAGGTTTATTGTGACTCATGAATACAACTCACCAAACTTCATTTCTGCATCGTTGACAAACTTCCGGATGGCATTCTGATCATCCTTTTTGCAGATAAGCAGGGCATTCCCCTGTTCTGCCACCAGATATCCTTTCAAGTCTTGTACAACCACTAATTTATCTTTGGGAGTCATGATGATATTGTCCTTGCAGTTATATAGCAACGCATTACTGTGCGTCGTCACATTCTGATTTTCATCTTTGGGAGAAGCATCGTACAATGCGTTCCATGTGCCTATGTCTGCCCACCCGAAATCACAAAGCAGTACATATACATTGTCAGCCTTTTCCATGATGCTATAATCGATGGAACTGTTGGGGCAAGTACTGAATTTCGGCATGTCACATTCCACTTGCGGACATACCTCCGCCATCATTTTATGGAATGCCTTCATTATTGTTTTGACGTGCCATACAAAAATACCGGAATTCCAATAGAACTCATTACTTTGCACAAATACCTCGGCAAACTCCCGTAACGGCTTCTCAATGAATGTCTTGACTTTGTAAAAATCTTCTTCTTTTTCTTCCGAAACTTGGATATATCCATAGCCCGTTTCCGGATAGCTGGGTTTAATACCCAATGTCAGGAGTTTGTCTGAATGGGATGCAAATTCCAGCGATTTCAGAATATCCCGTTTGAACTCATCCATTTTTAGAATCAGGTGATCGGAAGGAGCTACCACGATGCTGGCATCCGGATTGATTTTTTGAATGACATACGATGCGTATGCAATGGCAGGTGCCGTATTCCGGTGTTCCTCTTCCACAATCATCCATTTCGTCGTGCGCGAGGACGCGCAGCTCTTTTTCGGCTTCTCGACGAAGACCGAGCGCGAATTGTTCCGCCAGCTCATCAGCGTATCGGGCGTGGGCGGCAACACGGCACGCATGATTCTCTCGACCTATTCGCCGCGCGAACTGCAAAGCATCATCACCACCGAAAACGCCGTCCTGCTCAAAAACGTCAAGGGGCTGGGACTGAAAACCGCCCAGAAGATCATCGTCGAGCTGAGCGGCAAACTCACGGCCCTGTTCGACGGCGACGCCGGTCCGCTGCCCGTCGCCGGCAACGGCGACGCCGTCTACGACGAAGCGACGGCGGCCCTGGTGATGCTCGGCTTCCCCAAAGCGGCTTCGGACAAGGTCGTCCGGGCCATTCTCAAAGAGCAACCCGACATCTCGGTCGAAGAGACCGTCCGCATGTCGCTCAAACGGCTCTGAATTTGCAGCTACATCCCGAAACACACACAACATAATTATAATATATATAATTATCATGGCTACATTTCTCTTCATCATGATCGTCCTGGCCCTGCTGGCGCTGGTCGTCACGCTGGTCGTCTTCACCCTCTCCCAACGGAAGAAGGCCCGGCTGCAAAATCCGCACGACAGCTACCACGGCCGCTACCGGGCATAACCGGATTTCATACGGACTTCGACCGCATTACCCTCCCCTGAAAGCGACAGCGTTTTCGGGGGGGGGTAATGCGTTGTTTTACAATATCCTGATACAATAAAAAGGCGCTTCGGCCGCCGTATCGGACAACCGACCGGGATTTCGCAGCAACCACTCCGCCCGCCCCCTCCGCTGCGGAATCCCGCTGCGGCAAAACGGCCGCCGGCATCGCGACACAGCCGTTCCGTTCCGACGCCGTCCGCCCCGCTCCCGTACCGTCCAACGATGCGGACGCAGCGCGTCCGACCCCGAGAACCGGCTGAAACAACACCGCAGACCGCAAAAAAACGGCCGCAAGGCGAAAATTACAAATTCGCTACAAAATCGCCCCCGACCTTTGTTCCGTAAACAAAAGACAAAAGAGATGAAACGAATCCCGATTCCACCCTTCCGGCCGCTCCGCACGGCCAGCTTCGGACGGGGCAGACCGCCCTCACGGTACCTCTCCGGCAGGCTCCGCTTTCGGATTCGAATGCCGAAGATTTTGAAATCCGCGATATTTTCGTTACTTTCGCAAGATTATCATTGACTTTTCCTTACTTTTTCATATCCAATATATCCAAAGAAAATGAATCTCCTTCGTCTCTTCCGACAGTCGCTTTTCTCGTCCGGCGCAGCCTGCAAACGCACGCTCGCCCGGAACACCCGCCGTCTCCTTCCGCTCGCCGCAGCCCTGCTGTTCGCCGCGACGGCACAGGCGCAGGAGCGCCGCACGACGCATGACAACGACTTCCGCGCCCGCTTCTCGTTCGCCCTGACCAAACAACTCGGCCAGCGGCATTCGATCACGCTCGACGAGGAGCTGCGGCTCAAAGACAACTGGTCGCAACTCGACCGCATCTATACGACGCTGAGCTACGCTTACGACGTCCGGCCGTGGTTCAAGGCGGCGGCCTTCTATGCACTGATCGCCAACGACCGGGGAGCCGACCGCTCGATGGAGATGCGCCACCGCTTCTACCTCGAACTGACGGCCAGCTACAAGACGGGGGCGTGGAGTTTCTCGCTGCGCGAACGGCCGCAGGCGACTCTCCACACCGCCTACGTCGATCCGGCCGTCGCCGCCAAAACCGCATGGGTGCTGCGCCACCGCCTCATGGCGGAGTATGCCGTAGCAGGTACCGGACTCAAACCCTATGTCTTCGTCGAGTTGACGCAGACGCTCAACGCCCCCGAAACGGTAGGCAACTATCTGGAAAAGATGCGCAGTTCGCTGGGTGCGAAATACGCCTTCAACAAACGTTCGTCGCTCGAATTCTACTACCGCTTCGACTACAAGATCAGCGACGAACCGGTTTTCGACGACTTCCCCACGGTAGACTACATCTCCTCCGAACGCGAAAGCCACCACATCATCGGCCTGGAATACGGCTACAAGTTCTGATCCGAACATCCGGAACCCGCACGAAACGGGAGACGGTACGGAAAGCGTGCCGGAGGCGGTGAAGCCCTGCCTCCGGCACGCTTTTCTGCCCTTGCAGCCGCGGCTGCAAGGGCCGATCCCCTATTCCGTCTTGTGTTCGAGGAAATAACGCTGCGATTTGACCAGGTTTCGCGCCTGCAACACCATCGTTTTCGTCTCGTTGAGAATCGTCAGGTAGAGCAGGCTGGCCTTGGTCGACGACTGCTTGTTCTTGATGCGTTTGAGCTGGCGCTTGATCGCGTCGGCAATCGATTCGAACAGTTCGTCGCGCAGTTCGAGAATCAGGTCGATGTCGGCGAAATCGTTGTTGCGCAGCATGACGTTGATGCGCGTGAAGATCGTCTCCACCTCGTCGTTGATCTTCATCAGATCCTCGATCTGCTCCCGGGTCATCCCCTCGTGGTTGTTGTCGATATGGTCGAAGCAGGGGCGCGTGACGTGGAGCAGCGACTTGGTGATCTCGTTCATGTAATCGACCACCTGCACATAGTAGTGTCCCGAATCGATCTCGTTGTCTTGCAGGCGCAGCAACAGCGGCATCACCTTGTATTTCCGCTCGCGCGAGCGGTAGAACAGGTCGTTCGACTGCTGCACCATTTCGCGCAATACCTTGCGGTTCTCCTTGAAAACGGCGATCAGCGTGCGGTCGTAGATGCGGGTCACCTGCCCCATCGTGTAGCAGACCTCGGCGATGCACTCCTCGATGACCCCTTCGGTGTCCTTCGCACGGCTCGCGGCGGGTCGCTGCGTCTCGGCCACGGCCGCCCTGTTCTTCCTGCGGTTGCTGCGCACGAGCATCCAGCCGCACAGCGCCGATACGATCAGAACGGCCGCATTGCCGCCGTACATCAGCGTCAATCCCACCAGAAAGGCGATCGTAAAGGCGCCGAAGCCCGTCACGAACCACCCCGACACGACGGTTAGCACGCCCGTGATGCGGTAGACGGCACTCTCGCGACCCCACGCACGGTCCGCCAGCGACGAGCCCATCGAAACCATGAAGCAGACGTAAGTGGTCGACAGCGGAAGTTTGAGCGACGTGGCGATCGAAATGAGGATCGACGCCGTGGTGAGATTCACCGTGGCGCGGATCAGGTCGTACGATCCGCCTTCGCGCTCCTCCTCGGGCAGTTTCTCGAAACGCGCCGCCACCGCCCGTTGCAGACGGGCGGGCATGATCCGTTCGTAAAAGGCATTCACGTTCATGGCCGCGCGAACCAGGCCGCGCGAGACGACCGACGAACCGTAACGCTCCTCGCCCTCGTTCTGGTTCGACAGCGACAGCTCCGTCTTCGAAACCGACAGCGCGCGGCGCGACGTCCACAGCGTCACGATCATGATCGCTCCCGCCGCGAGCAGCAGCAGGATATTGGCCGAAGCGTCGGTCGCCAGTCCGCCCATCGTCATGGCCGCATCGCCCGACGCGCGCGCCATCATGTAGGAGTCGTAACCGGCCACGGGCACGCCCACGAAATTCACGAGGTCGTTGCCGGCGAAGGCCAGCGCCAATGAGAAAGTTCCCGCCAGAATATTCAGTTTGAGGATATTGACGCCGAACATCTGCAAGAAGAAGAGCAGGATGCTGCACAGAATCCAGAGCACGAAGAGCGAGAGGGCCAGATGCGAATCGATGTAAGCGAACAGCGCCGAGCCGTTCATCACCCCCTGCAACCCCTTGAACAGTGCGAAATAGACGATCGCGGTGAACGATATGCCGCACCACAACGCCCCGTAACGGCGGAAAAGCGTATGGTAGCGGAACGAGAAGATCGCACGCGAGACGTACATCACCAGCGTGCCCAGCGTAAAGGCGAGGATCACCGACAGCAGGATGCCCGCCAGAATGGCCATCGCCCGCGTCGAATTGATATACCGGCCGATTTCGACCAGCGAAATCTCGTCGTTGGAGGTGATGACCACCGTCGAAACGGCCAGCGCCGCGCCCAACAGGCAGAAGACCAGCGCCACGGTAGTCGACGTGGGAAGGCCCATCGTGTTGTAGACGTCGAGCAGGATGATATTGGCCAGCATCACCGAGAAGTAGAGGATCATCACGTCGCGGAACGTGAACCGCGACGGATCGAACATGCCGCTGCGCGCCACCTCCATCATGCCGGTCGACGTGACGGCGCCGACGATGATTCCCACCGACGCGACGGCCATGATCACCCGCACGGGGGCCGCTTTGGAACCGATGGCCGAATTGAGGAAGTTGGCGGCATCGTTCATCACTCCGATGAAGAGACCGGTCACGGCGAGAAGCGCCATGGCGGCCAACATAAACGTATATATAGGTTCCATTCTGTCGAATTCGGGCAAATGCGGAACAAAGATAGCTTTTTCACCCGCCGGTAACAATTCGGTAACCTATTCTTAACGATAAATTAACACGAACGACGCGCGCCGACCGCCGGCTCCGGAAAAACGCCTCCCGCACGAACCATGCTCCGCCCCTCCCTCCTGCCTTCCGAAAAACATCCGCGGAACACGGATACGCTCCGGCGCCTGCTACCCGCACGGCGCCGGAGCGCATCGGAAATGCGCCCGCCGTCCGGGATGCGAGGGATCAGGAAAAGACGATCAGACTGACGGCCATCAGGGCCATGCCCGTCACCACGCCGTAGATCGAGATGTGGTGCTCGCCGTACTCCTCGGCAGCGGGCAGCAGTTCGTCGAGCGAAATGAAGACCATGATGCCCGCAACGAATCCGAACAGGCACCCCAGCAGCGTCGGCGAGAGGAACGGCAGCAGCACGGCATAGGCCAGCAGCGCGCCGACCGGTTCGGCCAGGCCCGACGACAGCGAAAGCAGGAAGGCCTTGCGGCGGCTGCCCGTGGCGTAGTAGATCGGGACCGAAACGGCGATGCCTTCGGGGATGTTGTGGATGGCGATCGCTGCGGCGATGGCGATACCGAGCGTCGGGTTGTCGATCGCCGACATGAAGGTGGCGATCCCCTCGGGGAAGTTGTGGATACCGATGACCAGAGCGGTCATCAGCCCCATGCGCATCAGCTTACGGTCATGGGGGCGGCGGTTCATCTCCTCGACCGAGTGCATCTCGTGCGGATTCTCGAACGAGGGCACCAGCCGGTCGATGACGCCGATCAGCAGGATGCCGCCGAAAAAGCAGGCGACCGTCGCCGAGACGCCTGCCGTGGCGCCCCACTGGGCCGTGAGCAACGTCTGCGACTCGGCGAACAGTTCGACGAACGAGACGTAGATCATCACGCCGGCCGAAAGGCCCAGTGAAAAAGAGAGGAAACGTACGTTGGTGCGGTGCGCGAAAAACGCGATGGCGCTGCCGATACCGGTCGCGAGACCGGCCAGCAGCGTCAGCAGCAGCGGAAAGGCTATCGATGAGTTCATAGGCTACAACGGGATTCAGCGGACAGGCTGCGATGCGCCGCCGCAACGGTCCTGTTCCATATCGCAGTCGGCATGTTCGCCGCAAGGCTGCACGTCGCTCTCGAATTCGAGCGTGGCGTGATCGATCCCCAGTTCGCGGAGCCGTGCGCGGAGCGCCTCCTTCAATTGCGGCATCCGCTGCAAATCGTGTACCGCTACGTGCGCCGTCAAGGCGTTCTCGGTCGTACTGAGCGCCCAGACGTGGAGATGGTGCACCCCGCTCACACCCGGCTGCGACGCCACCGTGCGGAAGACCTCGTCGTAATCGATCCCCGCGGGAACGCCGTCCAGCGACAACCGCAGGCTGTCGCGCAGCAGCCCCCACGTCGACCAGACGATGACGGCCGCCACGAGCAGGCCGACCAGCGGATCGATCAGATACCAACCCGTCGCCATCATGACCGCCCCCGACACCATCACGCCCACCGACACCAGCGCGTCGGCGGCCATGTGCAGATAAGCGCCCCTGACGTTCAGGTCGCGGTCCTTGTCGCGCAGGAAGAACAGCGCCGTGGCGAAATTGACGACCACGCCGATGCCCGCCACCCAGAGCACCACCTCGCCCCCTACGGGTTCGGGATGGAGCAGCTTGCGAACGCTCTCGACGACGATGGCGCCGACGGCGACCAGCAGGATGACGGCGTTGAGCAGCGAAACGAGAATCGTGCTGCGGCGGTAGCCGTAGGTATAGCGGCTCGTGGGGCGTACCTGCGCCAGGCGGAACGCCAGCAGGGCGAGCAGCAGGCTCGCCACGTCGCTCAGGTTGTGCCCCGCGTCGGAGAGCAGCCCCATCGAATTGGAGAGGATGCCCGCCGTGAACTCCGCGGCGACGAAAACCGAGTTCAGCAGAATGCCCGCGACGAAAGCGCGGTTGAGCGACGAGAGCCGCCGAACGTGTTCGTGGGAGTGATCGTGATGCGAATGCGCCATAAACTTCGATTGACTATTAATCCGTGCGGCGGCGTCCCCGACGCAGTTTTCCGTTACCTGCCCTGCCGCCCCGCTGCCGCAGACGAACTGTTCGGACACGGAGACGACAGCCGAAAAAGCAGGTTCACACCGGCAAATATACGCACCCTGCCGTCGATATGCAATACCTATTTATCAGGATACCTGCCGCAGCCACAAAAAAAGCCGGACTTTCCGTTCCGGCTTTTCATTCGCAGGGTCGCTGCACGTTACTGCTGCTGATCCGCGGCAGGCTGCCCGGAAGCAGGGGTCTCCGCCGGCACGGCCTGCGGCATGACAGGAGCCTCCTGAGTCATCTCGATCAACGCATTGGCATCCTTTTCCAGATCCTTATTGCTGGCAGCAACCGTACCCTTGTCCATCGACAGCGTGGCCACAAGGCTCAGCACGACGATGACGAGAGCCATCGCCCACGTGAATTTTTCCAAGCCGTTCGCCGCGTCGCGCACGCCCATCACCTGATTCGCCGCACCGAAATTGGCAGCCATTCCCCCTTTGGGACTTTGCACCAATACCACGAAAATCAGGCTGACGCTGGCCAATAAAATCACAACGATACAAAATGTGTACATACTGTTCTATTCTTTTATTTTAACGATTCTTCCCCTCGGACGCTATTTCGTCGATAAGTTCGGCAAAGTAAACACTTTTTTCCGGATTTCGCAAACTTAATTTGCGATAAATCGCGCATGCCTCGTCATTTAACCCCTGCTGCCGGTAGATCTCGGCCAACTCTTCGGTGACAAGGTCGTCCTCGTCGTCGAAATCGGCGACGGTCTTCACTTCGTCGTCGGCTTCGCCCTCCTCGGCCACGATGCGGTAGTCGCCCGCCCGCAGGAAATCGTCGATCAGATCGTCCGCGCAGAGCGCCGTCAGCCGCTCCCTGTCCACTTCGGGCGCCGTCCCCGCCGCCCTGTCCTGCACCGCGAAGCCGAGCCGGCCGTCCTCCGACGGATCGCCGCCCCGCTGCCGCAGGCGTACGAGCCGTGCGAGGGCAAACCATTCGTAGCGTCCGAGCAGTTCGTCCAGCTCCGCCTCCGGCACCGCGCCGGCCGCTCCCAGCGAAGCGATATACTCCCTGAATGTCGCCATCGCCGTTACCAGTTGGAGGCCGCAGCCTGGAAAATATCGTTCACCAGCTGATCCACGATTTCGGGAACCAGCTCGCCGGCCACCTCCGTGAGCAGCTTCGTGGAGTCGTAGTCGGCATAGGCCGTGAAGGATTTGTTGAAGGACATCGCCTCGTCGAGCACGTTCGTAAAACGCACCTTGACGGTGATCGACAGGCGGTTCAACAGCGCGTAGTCGTCGCTGGCCACCGACGCCGTCGTCGAGGAGTAACCCGTGATTTCGCCCTCGAACGCGAAGTCGCCTCCCTCGTCGACCTGCGCCAGACGGGTCTGGCGCGTAAACTTGTCGATCAGCGCATCGGTGAGCGTCGTACTGAGAATCGGCTCCACCATCGGCGCGTTGTTGGGGAAATAGGCCACCGAGAAGGTCTTGGCATCGGGCGGAATCGACGCACCCGACAGCGAGTACTTGATCGTCACGCCGCAGCCCGCCGTCACAAGCGCCGCCAAAAGCAGCGCACAACAGATTATCTTGTTTTTCAGCATCATCTTATCTCATCATCGGTTCTCCGATACACCGCAACGGCCGCCGGACCGCCGTTCGGACCGGAATCGGACACCCCGCAGGCATCCGGTCCGCATATTCGTCTTTTTCGATCCCGTACCCGCCGCTGCCGCCCCTCGGCCTCCCGTGAGGCGCCGGCAGGAGGGATCGTCAATTGTCCTCGATGCCCAGCTCCTTGATCTTGCGGTAGAGCGTGCGCTCGGACATGAACAGTTCGGCGGCGGCTTCGCGGCGACGGCCGTTGTTGCGGCGCAGCGCGCGGATGATCTGTTCGCGCTGGACGTCGGCCTTCGTCAGCGCCTCGTGCGGCTCCTCGACCACCTCGGCGTTGACGGCATACTCCCGATTGCGGCCGTGCGACGTGCTCCCGGCCGTCGTGGGCAGGTAACCCGCCACCTCCTGCTTCGCCTCGGACGCCGCCGTACCGCCGCGCAACAGCTCCGAGACCATGCGTTTGAGGTCGTTGATGTCCCCCCGCATGTCGAACAGGATCTTGTAGAGCAGTTCGCGCTCGCTCGCCGAATCGCCCGCCACGCCCGCCGCCGTCACCACGGGCGTCGAAGCCCCCTGCTGCTGCGGAAGGTAGCGCGACAGAATCGCCGCCGTCACCACGCGGTTCTCCTCGATGGCCGAGATCTGCTCGGCCACGTTCTTCAACTGGCGGATGTTGCCGCGCCAATAGTAGCCCTCCAACATCCGGCGCGCCTCGTCGTCGAGCGTGATGGGCGGCATACGGTACTGTACGGCCACATCGGAGGCGAACTTGCGGAACAGCAGGAAGATGTCCTCGCGCCGGTCGCGCAACGCCGGCACCGCGATGGGCACCGTGTTGAGCCGGTAGTAGAGGTCTTCGCGGAACCGCCCCTTCTCGATGGCCTCCTGCAAATTCATGTTCGTCGCCGCCACGACCCGCACGTCGGTGCGCTGCACCCGGGCCGAACCGACGCGCATGAATTCGCCCGTCTGCAACACGCGCAGCAGGCGCACCTGCGTCGAGAGCGGCAACTCGGCCACCTCGTCCAGAAAAATCGTCCCGCCGTCGGCCTCCTCGAAATAGCCCTTGCGAGCTTCGACGGCACCCGTGAACGACCCCTTCTCGTGGCCGAACAGCTCCGAATCGATCGTGCCTTCGGGGATGGCACCGCAGTTGACGGCAATATATTTATTGTGCTTGCGGGCCGAATAGGCGTGGATGATCTGCGGGAAAAACTCCTTGCCCACGCCGCTCTCGCCCGTCACCAGCACCGACAGATCGGTCGGTGCGACGCGCACGGCCACTTCGAGCGCCCGATTCAGAAGCTCCGAATTGCCGATGACGCCGAAGCGCTGTTTCAATGAGACTAAATCCATAGGGTTTCTTTCTTTTTCGTTTGGTCCCCTTCCCTGCCGCTGAGGAAGGGTCACTCGGCGACGGACTCCGCAGCGGCTTCGCCGGCGGCGGCGCTCTGCGAAACCTCCTCCATCAACTCCGCCTGCATCTGCTTGGCGCGGCGGTCGTTGACATATCCGTAGACGATCACGCCCACGGCCAGCAGCGCCGCCACGATCGCCACGATGAGGAACGCATCGATCCGGCGCGCCGACTTGCTGCCGACGAAGGTATAGGCATCGGTCGTCTTGACCGGCCGGCCGTAGGTCAGACCCTTCACGCAGGGATCGGGTTCATAGCGCGGCGTCCGTCCGCGGCCGACGGCATCCGACCCGACCGATCCGCCCGTGCCGGATGCAACGGTCCTGTCCGCAGCGGGTTCGCCGGATGCTCCCGTCTCCACGGCGGAACCCGCCGGCGCCGCCGATGCAGGCCCCGCCGCGGCACCGGCCTGCGGATCGTAGGCGAACGCCAGCGTCCCGTTGGCGCCGGCGGAGAAAGTCCCCAGCCCCGCGACGAGATACACGCCGCCGTGCTGCACGGCGTGGCGCAGATCGAAAATCAGCCGGTCGATGGCGCCCGCCGCTTCGATCTCGCTGGCGCCGGCGGCCGTCAAAAGCCCTCGCAGCACCCCGTCGTCGCGCTTGAACAGCTCCGAAAAGAGGATCTCCCCGCCGGGCGCCTTCACGATGAAGGCCCCCAACTGCGGCACGACGAGCCGCTTGTGCGTGCGAAGGAATTCTGCGATCAAAACTTTCACGTCCGTTGTCATAACATCCCGTCGATTTTACCCCTCAAAATTACAACATTTTTCCGTGATATGCAGAAAACGCCTGCAAAAATCGAGATATTGCACCGAATCGTTGCGCATATCAAAAATAATTAGCTACTTTGCACCGCGAATTTCGAGAAAAAGTAATCGAGCTACTTCGCCGGATTTCGACCGATGTAGCTCGGACGGATTCCCGGAAATGAACCGGACAAAGCATGAAAAACAAGTACAAAGACCTGATCGAACAGACGTTCGATTTCCCTCAGGACGAATTTTCGGTCGAGGACAACGAGCTGAATCTGTACGACATTCCGCTCATGGAGATCATCAAGCAGTACGGCACACCGTTGAAGGTCACCTACCTGCCGAAGATCTCCTCGCAGATCGCACGTGCCAAGCGCATGTTCAACGTGGCCATGGCGAAAGTCGACTACAAGGGCGCCTACAACTACTGCTACTGCACCAAATCGAGCCACTTCTCCTTCGTGCTCGAAGAGGCGCTCAAAAACGACATCCACCTCGAAACCTCGTCGGCCTACGACATCCACATCATCAACGCCCTCTACGACGGCGGGATCATCGACAAGGACCGTTACATCATCTGCAACGGTTTCAAACGTCCTCAGTACGTGGAGAATATCGCGCAGATGGTCGACGACGGATTCGAAAACACCATCCCCGTGATCGACAACAAGGAGGAGGTCGAACTGCTGGACGCCGCGATCGAGAAAAAGTGCAAGGTGGGCATCCGCATCGCCTGCGAGGAGGAGCCGAAATTCGATTTCTACACCTCGCGTCTGGGCATCCGCTACAACGACATCGTCGACTTCTACAAGCGCAAGATCAAGACCAACAAGAAGTTCCAGTTGAAGATGCTCCACTTCTTCATCAACACGGGCATCAAGGACACGGCCTACTACTGGAACGAATTGGGCAAGTGCCTCAACGTCTACTGCGAGTTGAAGGCCATCTGCCCCGAACTGGACAGCCTGAACATCGGCGGCGGCTTCCCGATCAAGAACTCGCTCAACTTCGAATACGACTACGAGTACATGACCGAGGAGATCGTGGCGCAGATCAAACACATCTGCGAGATGAACGGCATCGAGGAACCCAATATCTTCACCGAGTTCGGATCGTTCACCGTGGGCGAAAGCGGCGCGGCGCTCTATTCGATCGTCAACCAGAAGCAGCA
>ENA-UEPV01000971-UEPV01000971.1-human-gut-metagenome-genome-assembly--contig:-NODE-971-length-18972-cov-10.187880_pt1 | contig 18972 bp, 13 predicted proteins | sample MGYA00242942_ERZ507925 | MGnify/ENA primary metagenome ERZ507925 (study PRJEB26167, sample SAMN06115453) | human gut metagenome | host: Homo sapiens | place: China:Fujian | collected 2015-08-26... | reverse complement strand
GGGCGTTTCGACCAGTACATGTACCCCTATTTCCGCCATGACATCGACAGCGGTGTGCTGACCGAGGAGGAGGCGTTCGACCTGGTGGAAGAGTTCTTCCTCGCATGCAACAAGGACAGCGACCTCTATCCCGGTATGCAGCAGGGCGACAACGGCCAGAGCATGGTGCTGGGCGGCCGCGCCGCAAACGGCGACTACCTTTTCAACCGCCTCTCGGAGATGTGCCTGCGGGCCAGCTGCGAACTGGAGCTGATCGACCCCAAGATCAACATCCGCGTCGACGCGGATACGCCCGACGAAAGGGGCTGGGATTCCCGCAGTACAGCAACGACGACGTGATCGTCCCGGGGCTCATGAAGAAAGGCTATTCGGAGCAGGACGCCCGCAATTATGTCGTGGCCGCCTGCTGGGAGTTCATCATCCCCAACCATGCGATGGACATCCCCAACATCGACGCCGTGTCGCTCATCGGCTGCGTGCGCGAGGTGTTGCCCGAACTGGAGCAATGCCCCGATTATGCGGCCTTCTACGGCCGTGTAGAGCGGAAGATCGCCGAAAAGGCCGACGCCATCTGCCGCAAGCACCGCAACCTCTACATCGCCCCCGCACCGATGATGTCGCTGTTGATGGACGGCACCATAGAACGGGCGCAGGACATTTCGCTCGGCTCGCGCTACAACAACTACGGTCTGCACGGCACGGGCATTGCCACGGCGGCCGACTCGCTGGCGGCGCTGCGCAAATTCTACTTCGAGGAGCGCCGTTTCGATGCCCCGACGCTGCTCTCGGCGCTGGAGGACGACTTCCGCGGCGCACCCGAATTACAACGCCTGCTGCGGCGGGAGGCTCCCAAGATGGGGCAGGACGACGACTATGCCGATTCCATCGGGCGCGACCTGCTCGCATCGTTCGCACGTGCGCTCGAAGGGCGCCGCAACGAGCGGGGCGGCATCTACCGCGCCGGCACCGGTACGGCCATGTACTATGTTTTTCATGCCGCAGGCCTCGGTGCCACGCCCGACGGCCGTAGTGCCGGGGAGATGATCCCCGCCAACTATTCGCCGAGCCTGTTCATCGACCAGCGCGGGCCCGTATCGGTCATCAAATCCTTCACCAAACCGCGACTGGAGGATGTGGTCAACGGCGGGCCGCTGACCCTCGAGTTCGACCAGTCGGTTTTCAACAACGAGGAGAGCGTCCGCAAACTGGGAATGCTCGTCAAGACCTACATCGCCCTGGGCGGCCACCAGTTGCAGCTCAATACCGTCAGCCGCGAAAAGCTGCTCGACGCCAAGGTGCATCCCGAGCGGCACCGCAACCTGATCGTGCGCGTCTGGGGCTGGAGCGGCTATTTCGTCGAACTGGACGAATGTTACCAGAACCATGTGATCGACCGGATCGAATTCGGCCTCTGAACCGGCGTGAAGCGAAACTGAAAACCAACTAATCCGACCTGATATGAAAACATCCGTTAAAGGCTTCATGTTTTATGTCGCCTTCGTCGCTTCGCTCGGCGGCCTTTTGTTCGGCTTCGACACGGCCGTGATCTCCGGTGCCGAAAAGGCGATCCAGGGGATCTATGCGCTCTCGGACTTCGCGCACGGCTTCACGATCGCCACGGCGCTTATCGGCACCATCGTCGGCGCCCTGGTCTGCGGCGGCCCAGCCGAACGCTACGGGCGCCTGCGCTCGCTGAAAGTGATCGCGTGGCTCTACCTGATCTCGGCCGTGGGCAGTGCCGTGATCGTCAACTGGTATTCGTTCATGTTCTTCCGCTTCCTGGGCGGGCTGGCCGTCGGCGCCTCGTCGGTCGTGGGGCCGATGTATATCGCCGAGATCTCCCCGTCGCACTGGCGCGGGCGTTTCGTGGCCTTCTTCCAGTTCAACATCGTGCTGGGCATCGTCATGATCCTCGACCCCTTCGGCACCATGGAAACGCTGGTCATGGCCATCGGCGTCATCCTCATCGTGGAGGGTGCGCTGAACCTGCTCAGTGCGCTGTACACCGTCATCGCGGTGAAGCGGTTCCTGAAGCTGCACCCGGAGACGCAGTCCATGCTGGAAGCCGTCACCGGGGAAGACCTGAACGGCGACGGCATCGTCGCCCCGGAGGTCGCCCATGCCGATGTGGAAGCCACTGCCGTCGAACTCGACCATGTGGACGAGAGCGCTGAGGTGGAGCAGGAAGACGACCCGTAAAACAAGCCCGCATAAAAGCTCCCCATCGGGGGGAACTGGCCGCAGCGCGGCCTGAGATAGTTTTTATCAAATACAGCAAAGGATTATAGAACAATGGAAACGTACGATCTGATCATCGTTGGCGCCGGCCCGGCCGGCATCTTTACCGCCGTGGAGCTGCTGCGCCACGGCAGCAAAAAGAAGATCCTGCTGGTGGAAAAAGGCAAGCCGGTGGAAAAGCGCCACTGCCCCAAGGCCGAGATCGGCCACTGCGTCAACTGCCGTCCCACCTGCGCCATCACCACCGGCTTCTCCGGTGCAGGCGCCTTCTCCGACGGCAAGCTGAGCCTCTCCTATGAGGTCGGCGGCGACCTGCCCAGCCTCATCGGCGAAGAGTTTGCACAGGAGCTCATCAACTACACCGACAAGATCTACCTCGAGTTCGGCGCTGACCCCCACGTGGAGGGCATCTACACCGGCGAGGACATCAAGGAGATCCGCAAGAACGCCATCCACGCCGGTCTGAAGCTGGTGGACTGCCCCATCCGCCACCTCGGCACCGAGAAGGCACAGCAGCTCTATCTCGCCATCCAGAACTATCTGGCTGACAACGGCGTGGAGATGCTCTTCTCCACCGAGTGCGAGAACATCATCCTCGAAAACGAGGAGTGCAAGGGCGTGCTGCTGCGTCAGGGCAACGGAGAGCCCCGCGCCGTCTACGGCGACACCGTGGTCATCGGCACCGGCCGCCGCGGCGCAGACTGGCTTGAGAAAATTTGTGCAGAGCACCATATCGCCCACAAGCCCGGCACCGTGGACATCGGTGTCCGCGTCGAGTGCCGCAACGAGGTCATGGAAAAGGTGAACAAGGTGCTGTATGAGTCCAAGCTCATCGGCTACCCGAAGCCCTGGAAGAACAAGGTCCGCACCTTCTGCCAGAACCCCGGCGGCTTCGTGGCACAGGAGAACTACGACAACGACCTGGCCGTGGTCAATGGCCACAGCTTCAAGGAGAAGAAGAGCGAGAACACCAACCTCGCCATCCTCGTCTCCCACAACTTCACCGAGCCCTTCAACCAGCCCATCGCCTACGCCCAGAAGGTGGGCGAGCTGACCAATATGCTGGGCGCAGGCCACATCATGGTGCAGCGCTACGGCGACATCCTCGACGGCAAGCGCACCTGGGCGAAGGAGCTGGCCCAGTCCAACGTCAAGCCCACCCTGAAGGACGCCGTGGCCGGCGACATCACCGCCGCCATGCCCTACCGCGCCATGACCAACATCATCGAGTTCATCAAGATGCTGGACATGGTCGTCCCGGGCTTCGCCGCCAACGAGACCCTGCTGTACAGCCCTGAGCTGAAGTTCTACTCCAACAAGGTCAAGATGGACTCGAACCTCGACACCAACATCAAGGGCCTGCACTGCCTCGGCGACTCTTCCGGCTGGACCCGCGGCCTGATGATGGCCTCCGTCATGGGCGTGCTGATGGGCCGCAAGCTGGCTGAGAAGGAAGGCTGCTGAAACGCCTTTCTGCACTAAGCTGCGCTGAATATTTGGTTCCCGATGCCTCTCCGCACTCCGCGGAGGGGCATTTTTTGCGCTTCCTGCGGCAAAACCGTGCAGGATACAAAAATCGGCAGAAAAAGTCAATTTCCGTCAACCCTGAAAATTTATGGAAATTTGAATTGATTTTCTTCGTTCAAACTGCTACAATCTCAAGTAGAACTCAAGAAGGAATTGTGTCTTGCGCATAATGCGAGGAGGGATCACTTATGTGCGAAGCCCCCGGAAGCGTAGTAACTCTGCTATGTTCCGGCATCCAGCTTTACAGCGCCGAGAGGCGCATTGCGGACTGCATCCTTGCAGATGTAAAGCGGGCGTCGATGTGTACGTCAGCAGAACTGGCCCGGCTGAGCTGTTCGTCCGAGGCCACCATCACCCGGCTGTGCCACAAACTGGGATTCGAGAACTACCGCAAATTCCAGCTGGCGCTGGCACGGGACGCCATGGAGCAGCAGGAAGCCCAGCGTATGCGGGACGAAGGGCAGGACGAGCTGCATCAGGCACTTCTGAACATTCTGGCAAACCGCGAAGAGGAGCTGCGGGCCACCATTCAGGCCATTGATACCCGCCAGCTGCGGCAGATCCTCTCTCTGCTGCGCAGCTGCGAGGTCATGGAGGTGGTCTCTGAGGGCGGCGGCCTGCCGGTGGCCTTCGATGCCTCCATCCGGTTCAGCCACCTGGGCAAGCGGTGCGTTTCCAGCGCAGTCCACGAGAAGAACCTTGCCTTTGCTCAGACGCTGACCCCCAAAGACATCCTCATCGTGCTCTCGGCCTCCGGGCAGAGCGCCAGGCTGGAAGAGGTGTCCGCTGTCGCCAAAGGGCGGGATGTACCGGTGCTGGTCATCACCTGTGACAGCCACAGCCCGCTGGCCCAGCTGGCCGACTATGTGATGACGGCTTCCAACCGCGAACAGCGGCTCATCGAGGGCAGCCATGCGGCATCGCTGCTCTCGCCGAACGTCCTTATCGAGGTGCTTTACTACCTGCTGCGGATGGAAAATCTATAAAAAACAAACGCTGGCACGTTCATGCCAGCGTTTGTTTTTATCATTGGAGCTCTAGATCACTGGGCAGGATGACATCCAGCTCCGCCGCAGGCTCTGCCACGAGGCGGCGGCTCTGGTTGAAGATGGCCTTTTCCAGCGTGTTGCGGGCGAGACGTCCGTTGCCCGCCGTGCGGGCATCCTCTGCCTGGCGGCGCTCGTAGTAGCCCCGCAGCGGTTCCGTGCAGCTCTCGGCCAGCCTGTAGCCCTTGCCCCTCGCCAGCACATTCGTGATGTCCAGCAGCTCATCGGCAGTGTAGTCCGGGAACTCTATCTTGTTCGGGAAGCGGCTGGCAAGGCCGCTGTTGGCGGTCAGGAACGTCTCCATCTCCCTGGTGTAGCCCGCAAGGATGACCACCAGCTCGTCGCGGTGGTCTTCCATCCCCTTCACCAGCGTGTCGATGGCCTCAAGGCCGAAGCTGTCCTGCTCGCCCCGGTAGAGGCTGTAGGCCTCGTCGATGAAAAGGACGCCGCCCAGCGCGCTCTGGATGACGCTGTTGGTCAGGGGGGCGGTGTGGCCGGTGTAGCGGCCCACGAGGTCTCCCCGGCTCACCTCCACCAGCTGCCCGCCCTTGAGAGCGCCGATGGCCTTGAGGTACTTTGCCACGAGCCGGGCGATGGTGGTCTTGCCGGTGCCGGGGTTGCCGGTGAAGATCATATGCATCGAGAGGCTGGCGGTCTTGAGGCCCGCCGCCGCACGGCGCTGCTGCACCTGAATGTTATCGGCGAGGCCGAAGACGTATTCCTTCACCGGTGCAAGGCCCACGAGGTCATTCAGCTCTTTCCTGATTTCTTCCACTGCGCCGGTATAGGCGGCGGGCAGCAGGTCGAAGAGCTTCTGGGGTCCGGCGCCGTTGAGGGCAAAGTCCAAGCCGTCCTCCCGGGCAGTCAGTGTGATCGTTCCGGTAAGCGCGGCATCTGTTTGCAGACAGTATTCGCTCAGAGCGCGGAATATCTTATCGCAGCAGGCGGTCAGCCCCGCCGCACCCTGCTTCGGGCTGCACTGGGCCGCCACATAGTCCCGCACATCCGCGCCCGCCGACAGGGTCAGGCCGAGGCGGGTCTTCACTTTTGCGGCCAGCGCGTTGAGCTGCTGGGCTGCCAGCGCGGCGAGGGCTTCCCGCGCAAAGGCGCTGGTCTCACAGACATCGCCCAGCGCCGAGACGAAGGCCGCACCGAACTTGTCAGCCAGCGCCTCCCGGCCCTTCTGGGAGAAGAAGACAAGGTACTTGCCGCAGGGGGTGATGCGGCTCACAGCCCCGGAGGCAAGCGCCGTTCCGGCGTCCACGAGGATGCCCTCCTTGTTGACAAGATACCGGCTGGACAGGGGCGCACTGCCCTTGACGGCGAGGTCTGCCAGCGTCTTCAAAAAGCCCGGGTAGCAGCTCTCGTAGTGCTCAAAGGCCAGGATCTCGCCCGGCGCATGGAGGGCGGCGTACAGATCCTGCAAAAAGAGCTTTTCAGCCCCTGAGTTGGGGTAAAGCGCCAGATCCATAACGGCCAGCTTATCGCTCTGCAAAAGACCCCGGACGGCCATGCAGCGGGCCGTCTCCGTCAGAGCGAAATGCCGCCCCGTGCCGGGCGCACCGCAGAGCAGGATGACGTTCCGGGCCGTGGGGGCCTCCGTCCCCAGCACGAAAGGCCGGCGCATCGCCCGCACGACTCCGTCTACGAAGGCGTCCTGCCCCAGCACCGTCTTTTTCACCTCAGCGGCCAGCCCTTCGAAGCTGCCCAGATGCTCCTGTTTGACTTCGGTGGTTCCTTTGGCCAGCAGGCCGTCGGCCTCCATATCCTCAAGCATCTTCCGGCTCTGGGCCAGCGCCTCCTGTGTGGTGTCTCTGCGCAGCTCGGCGTTCTGTTTTTTCAGCATTTCGTCCAGCTTTTTCTGCTGCTCCAGCAGGGCTGCGTTCATATCGGGCAGACCGGGCTTTTCCGGCGGCGTTTTCTGCGTATCAAAGCGCAGTTTTCCTCCCGGGCCGAACACTCCGTTCATCAAGTTCTCCCAATCGTCGGTGTATGCCATCTGCCTGCCTCCGTCCTGCGTTTTTTCCCAGTATAGTGTACTTTGCCCCCTTTTGCAAGAAAAGTCTTGAAAATCCACGGGCAGGCGGGTACACTAATTTTATATTGATTTGATATGCGAAGGGAATGGAACGGAATGAAAACGCCCGCAGAGTGGAAAACGCTGTTCGAGAGCAGCGCCTTTGCACGGCAGACAAACTACAGCGGCCCACTGGGGCCGGAATATAACCCCTCCGGCACTCGGCTCCGGCTCTGGGCGCCCACGGCGCAGAAGGTATCAGTCAACCTCTACCGCCGGGGCGACGGCGGGGCCTGCATGGGGACCCTGCCGCTGGAACAGCACGGGCAGGGCGTCTGGTCGGTTTATCTGCCCGGCGACCAGCACGGACATTACTATACCTTTACCGTCGAGGTGGACGGCACAGCATACGAGACGGGCGACCCCTACGCCCGGACGGCAGGCGTCAACGGCCTGCGGAGCATGATTTTAGACGCGCTCCGCATCGACCCGCCCGACTGGAGCCACGACCACCGGGTCATCGTCCCAGCCTCCCGCCGGACGGTGTGGGAGGTCAGCGTCCGTGACTTCTCGCAAGACCCGGCCTGCGGCGTTCGGAATGCATGGCGGGGCAAATTCATGGCCTTTACCCAGAAGGGGACCACCCTTTCTTCCGCCGGCACCTTCCCCACCTGCCTCGACTACCTCAATCGGCTGGGAGTGGGCTATGTGCAGCTGATGCCCATCTTCGACTTCGGCAGTGTGGACGAGAGCCGCCCCCTCACCCGGCAGTACAACTGGGGCTACGACCCCACCAACTACAACGTCCCCGAGGGCAGCTACTCCACCGACCCCACGAAAGGCGAAGTCCGGGTGCGGGAGTGCAAGGAGATGATAGCCGCCCTCCACGCGGCGGGCATCGGCGTCATCATGGATGTGGTGTACAATCATATGTACCGCAGCGAGAACCCGCTGAACAGCACGGTGCCTTATTATTTCTTCCGGCAGAACCCGGACGGCAGCTTCTCCAACGGCAGCGGCTGCGGCAACGAGTTTGCCAGTGAGCGGCCCATGGCCCGGAAATACCTCATCGACTCGGTGCTCTACTGGGCGCAGGAATATCACATCGACGGCTTCCGCTTCGACCTCATGGGCCTCTATGACGTGGACACCATGAACGAACTGCGGGCCGCGCTGGACGCTCTGCCGGGCGGCAGAAGCATCCTGATGTACGGTGAGCCGTGGCAGGGCGGCGGGAGCCAGCTCCACCGGTACGAAGCCAACAAGGCGAACCTCGCCATGCTGTCCGAGCGCATCGGCGTCTTCTGCGACAACACCCGCGACGTCATCAAGGGCGGCTGTTTTGACGCCCGAGAGCCGGGTTACGTCGAGGGCAAACCGGGCAGCTTCTGGGACATCGGCGGGGCCGTGGCCGCGTGGTGCCGCAGCGACAAACTGCCCGCCCATTCGCCCTCCCAAATCGTCAGCTATGTCTCTGCCCACGACAATTTCACTCTCTGGGACAAGCTGATGCTCGTCCGGTACGCCCGTCCCGAGTACACAGCCGCCGACTCGGCGGCGCTGGCCCAGAACCGGCTGGCGGCGGGCATCTATCTCACCTGCATGGGGATGCCCTTCATGCAGGCCGGCGAGGAGTTCGCCCGCACCAAAAAAGGTCAGGGCAACACCTACCACTCTTCGCCCTCCCTCAACCGTCTGGACTGGAAGCGGGCCGCGCAGTTCCACGGACTGGTGGACTATTACCGGGGCCTGCTGGGCCTGCGGGCGCAGTTCCCCCGCCTGAGCGCCTCGGATACGGCCAGCCCGGCGGCTATCAAGTTTTTCTCGCTGGAACAGCCCCTCGTGGGCTGGACTTTGCCCGCCGCACCCGGCGACGGCGCGGCATGGCGGGCGCTCTGCGTCTTTTACAATCCCACGGAAGAAAAAAAACGGGTCCACCTGCCCGACGGCCAGTGGAAATTGCTGAGCGACGGCGTATCGTCTGCGCTCTGGAAAGGCCCCAGCCGGGTCTGCGGCGGCGAAGTGACACTGCTGCCATACAGTGCAACGATTTTCGGCCAGGTATAACAAAAAGCGGCCCGCCGCTTTGCGCGGCGAGCCACCCAATAATATCCTGATTTAGCCCTGCGGGTTCTGCTGAGGTGCAGACTCGGCAGACTTCTCCTGACGAGATGCGCCGTTGGTGGCATTTCCGCTGTTGGAGGCGTTCTTTTCGCCCAGCGTCAGGCTGACAGTCTGCATCTGACCGTCGCGGGCGACGGTGATGGACAGGGTATCACCGGCAGAGTGCTCCTGCATCAGGGTGCCAAGGTCGGTCTTCTGGGCTACCTCGGTGTTGTCGATGCTGACGATGCGGTCACCGGCCTTGAGGCCCGCCTTATCGGCAGGGCCGCCGGACACGACGTCCACGACGTAGATGCCGTAGGCGTTGACGCCCAACTGTGCCGCCGTCTGTGCGTCGTTGACAGCCAGATAGGTGATGCCCATGTAGGGACGGCCCGTGACGTAGCCGTTCTCCAGCAGGTCCTGCGCCACCTTGATGGCGTCGTTGATGGGGATGGCGAAGCCCAGACCCTCAGCGTCAGAGCTGGAAGACTTTGCGTTGACGATGCCGATCAGCTCGCCGTTCATGTTGAACAGGCCGCCGCCGGAGTTGCCGGGGCTGACAGAAGCATCCATCTGAATGAGGGACATGGTGTTGACAGAGCTGGAGCTCTGGATGGAGACACTGCGGTTCAGGGCGCTGACGATGCCGCTGGTGACGGTGCCGCCCAGCTCACCCAGCGGGTTGCCCACGGCCAGCACGTTGTCGCCCACGGCCAGCTTGTCGCTGTCGCCCACGATGGCGGGGGTCAGGCCGTCGGCATCGACCTTGATGACGGCGATGTCGCTGGTGGAATCCTCGCCCACGACGGTGGCGGTGTAGTCCTTGTCGCCGATGGTGACGGTGATGTTGGACGCGCCGCTCACGACATGGTCACAGGTGAGGATGTAGCCATCCGAGCTGATGATGACGCCGCTGCCGGCGCCGCTCTCCACCTGGCTCTGGCCGTACCAGGACCACTGGGAGTAGACCACCTGCTCGGTGGTGATGACCACGACGCTGGGGCTGACGGTCTTGGCCACCTGTGCGGTGGTCATGCCGCTGGAAACAGCCGTGCCTTCGGCGGCGCTCTCAGAGTCTGCCGAAGAGCTGCTAGACCGCTCCACCTGCTGGATGATGACTTTGTTATTGCCGCCGAAGCGTGCGCCCACAAAGCCGCCCATAAAGCCCATGGCTGCGGCCAGCACCAGAGCGACGATGCTCTTTACAGCCTTGCCTGCATTCTTCTTAGGCTTCTTCGGCGCGGCAGGGGCTGTGTTCTGCGGGCCTGCGGGGGGCGGCGTTGCGCCGCCGGAAGGCTGGGTGTTCTCGCTGAAGGTAGAAGCAGTGTTTGCGGTGTTCATGCCGCTGGAACCCACATTGGGGTAACCGGCATCACCGGCAGGATTATTGGAAGAGGAATAGTCATATTCCCATTTGTTTTCATCCATCGTGATTACTTCCTTTCTAAGGGATATGGTCAGGGGAAGAGCTTTTCCGCTCCTCTCCGGCACGGTTTTATTCTATCTGCTAATTGTGAAAATCAATCGTTTCCCCAGTGAAGAATGTGTGAAATCAGAAGTTGTTTCCATAGCCAGAGTGCGCCGGATAAACGAGATTTTTTGCCCGCAGGCAAGGCGATTTTCCGCAGCAATCCTGACGGATTGCAAGGGAAAGCAACGCAGAATGCGGTCAAAAAAGCCGTTCAGACGGTGTGCAATGGTTATGGAAACAGCTTCCAAGTCCTAAGGAGTTTCTATGAAAATCAGCGCCACTCAAACGGGCTTTGCCCTTTATAAAGAGGCCGACGTCATCGGCCAGTGCGACGTCACGCCCACCCCAAAAGGCGCGGACATCACGGCCCTGTCCGTCCTGTCCCAGTGGCGGCGGAAAGGCTACGGCTCCTACCTGTTAAAAGAGATCTTGCGCCGGTTCGGCGGTTATGACCGGGAGGCTGCGACGGTGTTCACCGCACCCCTGCCCGCCGACGAGGGCGAAGGGCTGTTCTGGCAGAAATTCGGCTTTGCGCCTGAGGATGGGCGGCTCGTCCGCCGCCGCACCCCCGATTTGACGGCGGTGCGCTTCGTGCAGGACTATCTTGCCGCCCATCTCCCCCACCCGAAGCTCTGCATCGACGCTACCTGCGGCAACGGCGGCGACACGGCGTTCCTCTGCCGCCTTGCCGGCCCGGAAGGCCGGGTGCTGGGCTTCGACATCCAGCCCGAGGCCATCACTTCCACCCGCGCCCGGCTCAAAAAGCAGGGCCTCACGGCAGAGCTTATCTGCGACAGCCACGCGAACCTCTTACAGTATGTCCGGCCCGGCACGGCGGACATCGTGATGTTCAACTTCGGCTGGCTGCCCGGGGCCGACCACAGCGTCTTCTCCACAGCAGACAGCAGCATCCCTGCGCTGGAAGCCGCCCTCGCGGCGCTGCGCGTCGGCGGCGTGCTCAGCGCCATCCTCTACAGCGGGCGCGTCATCGGCACGGACGAAAAGCAGAGCATCCTCGGCTGGCTGCGGGCTCTCCCGCTGGAAAAATATACCGTACTGGTGTGCGATTTTGCCAACTGGGCCGACACCGCGCCCCTGCCCTGCCTTGTTCTGAAAAAATAGCAAAAACTCTTGCATCCATGTGGATTTTCTGTTAAAATAAGCGTTGTATGTAATTTTATAGGAGAGTTTCCCATGTAAACAGACCCTATTGTTTGCTGATACATCCACCCGGCCCTTCGCGGGGCCGCATCTCAGGAGAACGAAACTTTTATGACAAATCGTGAAGAAATCGAGCGCCGCCGGACGTTTGCTATCATCAGCCACCCCGACGCCGGCAAAACGACGCTGACCGAAAAGCTGCTGCTGTACGGTGGAGCCATCAATCAGGCAGGCTCTGTCAAGGGCAAGCAGAGCGCAAAGCACGCCGTGTCCGACTGGATGGACATCGAGAAGCAGCGCGGCATCTCCGTCACTTCCTCTGTGCTGCAGTTCAACTACGCAGGCAAGTGCGTGAACATTCTGGATACCCCGGGCCATCAGGACTTTTCGGAGGACACCTACCGCACCCTGATGGCAGCCGACTCGGCTGTCATGGTCATCGACGCCGCAAAGGGCGTCGAGGCCCAGACCATCAAGCTGTTCAAGGTCTGCACCCTGCGCCATATCCCCATCTTCACCTTCATCAACAAGATGGACCGCGAGGCCCGCGACCCCTTCGAGCTGATGGAGAACATCGAAGAAATTCTGGGCATCAAGACCTACCCCATGAACTGGCCCATCGGCTGCGGCAAGGAGTTCAAGGGCGTGTTCGACCGCAACACCCGCAAAGTGCTTGCTTTCTCCAGCGACGGCCGCGCCAACGGCGTCAAGAAGGTCGAGGAAACCGAGGCTGAGCTGGGCGATGCCGCACTGGACGAACTGCTGACCCCCTACCTGCACCAGCAGCTGGTGGACGAAATTGAGCTTCTGGACGGTGCTGCCGAGGAATTTGACCTCGACCGCGTGCTGCGCGGCGAGCTGAGCCCCGTGTTCTTCGGCTCTGCGCTGACCAACTTCGGCGTCGAGCCCTTCCTCGAGAACTTCCTCCGCCTCACCCCCACCCCGCTGGCCCGCGTGGACAGCCTGACCGGCGAGGCCGTTGACCCCTGCCGCGATGAGTTCTCTGCCTTCATCTTCAAAATTCAGGCCAACATGAACAAGGCCCACCGCGACCGTATCGCCTTCATGCGCATCTGCTCGGGCAAGTTCGAGCGCGGCATGGAAGCCTACCACGTGCAGGAGGGCAAGAACATCAAGCTGGCCACCGGCACCCAGCTGATGGCGCAGGACCGCGCCATCGTCGATGAAGCCTACGCAGGCGACATCATCGGCCTGTTCGACCCGGGCATCTTCTCCATCGGCGACACCCTGTGTACCGGCAAGAAAAAGGTCGAGTTCGCCGGCATCCCCACCTTCTCCCCTGAACACTTTGCCCGCATCGAGCAGAAGGACACCATGAAGCGCAAGCAGTTCGTGAAAGGCATGGAGCAGATCGCTCAGGAGGGCGCTATCCAGATCTTCCGTGAAGTGGGCGGCGGTATGGAAGAAGTCGTGGTCGGCGTCGTCGGCGTGCTGCAGCTGGAAGTGCTGGAGTACCGTCTGAACACCGAGTACAACGTCGAGATCCGGATGCAGCAGCTCCCCTTCGAGCAGCTGCGCTGGATCCAGAACGACCCCGACACTTACGTCCTGCGTGACCTCGACCTCACCAGCGACACCAAGGCCGTCGAGGACATGAAGGGCAACCGCCTGCTCCTGTTCACCTCCGATTGGGCTATCCGCTGGGCTGAAACGCACAATGAGACGTTAAAGCTGAGCGAATTTGGCAATATTTAAGTTACAGGTTCCCAAGAGCTGCTGTGCAGAAGACCTGCATGGCAGCTCTTTTTGGAATAAATCTAAAATGCAACAATATATACCAGTCAGCGACAACACCCCCCTTCGCGGGGCGCTGCCGGAAAAGAAGGTAACGATTTATGGAAAAACGTAACATTGGCAAAAGCGGCCTCTCCGCACCATTTCTGGGGCTTGGCACCTGGGCCATCGGCGGCGGCAGCTGGTGGGGCGACAACGACGACGCCCTGTCGGTAAAAGCCATCGAGACTGCCGTGGAGCAGGGCATCACCTGGATAGACACCGCCCCCATCTACGGCCTTTACCACAGCGAAGAGGTAGTGGGCGAAGCTTTGCGCCACATCGACCGGGACAAGGTCATCCTCTCCACCAAGTGCGGCCTCGAGTGGCGGCACGAAAGCCCCGTTCTCCACAAGGTGGTGGACGGCGTGCAGACCTACCGCGACCTGTCGGCCAAGAGCATCATCGAGGATGTGGAAGACAGCCTGCGCCGTCTCGGCACCGACCATCTGGACGTGCTCTACACCCACTGGCAGACGCCCGACCTGAACATTTTCCCGCTGGAAGAGACCGTCGAAGCCATGATGAAGCTCAAGGAGCAGGGCAAAATTCGTGCCATCGGCGCGTCCAACACCACCGCTGAGTTCATCCGCGGCTACTGCAAATACGGCCAGCTGGATGTCATTCAGGAAAAGTACAGCCTGCTGACCCGCCGCATCGAAAAGCAGCTGCTGCCCACCTGCAAGGAGCTGGGCGTGTCCATTCAGGCTTATTCTCCCTTGGAGCAGGGCCTGCTCACCGGTAAGGTGACCATGGACACCACCTATCCCGAGGGCAGCACCCGGAACACGAACCCCTGCTTCCAGCCCGCCCGTCGGATGCAGGCCATCCGGCTGCTGGACAGCTGGTCTGACCTCTGCGAGAAGTACCACTGCACCAAGGCGCAGCTGGTCATCGCCCTGACGGCCCGGATGATCCCCGGCCTGCACGTGTTGTGCGGCGCACGGACGCCGGAGCAGGCCATCGACAACGCCGGTGCGCTCCACATCGCACTGGAAGGCGCCGACGCCGTCCAGATGAAGTGGGACGTGGACGCCATTTCCTGAGCAAAACCGCAGATATGAAACGAGCAGAGCCTCCACCGAAAGGTAGAGGCTCTGCTCGTTTTATATCTGGATTCTTTATGATAAACTGGAAGTTATCTAACTTTTCCTTGAAAGCCTAAATTCTTCAAAGCATCTTCTCCAAACTTTGCAAAGTCACCTTCTGCACCAAAAGAAAAGAAAGCTTCTTTACCACCAGTGGCAATAATATCTGCACTCTGATACCCCTGATACTCGGATAACATAATTACTAAACTGGCATAACTTCCTGTTCGTAAAAACCAGTTTTCAAAAATTAATAGTAGTGTTTTGGTGTCTCCCAATTCACGTATAATTTCGTCTTTGAATTCCACATCGGAGAACTTACGTTTATCAAATTCTTCTTTGATTTTATTTTTGATTTCATCTAATTCATATCGTTTTTTAGCATACATTTCGACTTTCTTGCTTGCCATTGAAAACGCTCCTTTCAAATTCCGATTTGCCGACCTCACCCATTCTCCTTCCAGAACAGCCCGCCGCTGGTCTGGAAGAGCAACCACGGATTCACGCTCTTGCTGCCGAGCTTGAAATCCATGGTCAGGTCTTCGCCCAGTGCGCCCACGGCCTGCCCGCGCTCCACGCTCTGGCCCTCGCTCACCGAGAGAGCATCCAGCCCGTAGAGGTAGCTGCGCATCCCGCAGCCGTGGTCGATGACGACGGTGTTGCCGGTGAGGGCAAGGTTCCGGGCCAGCACCACGACGCCGTTGGCCGGGGCGCGGCAGGGGTCGCCCGGGATGGTGTAGAGTTTCGTGGAGTTCGATTTACTTCCCTGCTTGCCGCCGGTGACTTTGGTCTGACCGAAGTCCACCAGAGTCATGTAATTCTCCGCCGGGCAGGCGAAGCCGCCGCTCCACAGCTTTTCGCGGGCGGGCTGCTCATAGAGGGGCCAGACGGCGTTGCGGAACTCGGTGTTGGCAGCTTCGGAGGCTTCCGGTTCGGCTTCGATTTCAACCGTGCCGAAGTCCTTCGGGATGACGGTGATGTTCTTCACCACCGTCTCGCCGCCCACGGTAAAGGTCACTTCATGCGCACCGGCAGCGGCATTGTAGGCCGCCGGGATATAGGCGCGCCACCCGCTGCCCAGACGGACAGCCTGCACATTGCCGAGGTCTGTTTCCACCGTAGGGGCCGTCTCACCCACCATGCCGGTGAAAGCCGCGGCCACCGTGCCGCCCTGCTCCATCCGTTCGGCGGAAAGCTCCACCTCGGCGCTTGCCTGCAGCGTAAAGCGGAAAGAGTAATAATACCAACCGATGGGCTTCGCGGGCTTTTCGAGCCGGACGTCCTGCCGCAGCTCGCCGGTGCTGCCGCCCTCGAACTGGGTGGCCAGCATATTTTCCGGCAGACGCCAGACGGTCAGCTCGGCCTTATAGTCGCCGTTGGCCGGGAACAAAAAATCGTCGTAGGTGGCCGCAGTCCCCTCGAAGACCACATTGCCCGCGCTGTCGGTGATGGTCAGCGGGCCGTAGCTGTACCACTCGGGCAGAGCGAAGGCCGGGTGGGCGTCGTAGAGGACGCCCAGCTTCTGCACCGTGAGGGTGCGGGGGCTAGCGAAGACTTTATCCACCTGCCCGCCCAGCAGCGGCACCTGCCAGCACCAGCCGTTGGGCTCCAGCTCCTGCCCGGCGAACTGCACCTCAGACGCAGGCTTCGCGCCCTCCGAGGTGAACGAATAGCTCACGCCCAGCACCGCCGCAAGCAGCACCACGACGCCCAGCGCGACGCCGATGAGCCATAACAAAAGCCGCTTCATATGTACTCTCCTCCTAAAGTTTGGGCGCAAGCGCCTGAGAGGGTATAAAAAGGCGCACCGGCACAGCCCTGTTACAGACTGCCGGTGCGCCCTTCGTCATTTTGTTCTGTTTCGGCCCGCGTTATTCGGCAGTATCCTCAGCGGGAGCAGCCTCTTCTGCGGCCTCGTCTTCGGCCTCAGCAGGCTCTTCCTCAGCGGAGGCGGCGGTATCCTCGCCGAACAGCAGACGCTCGTACTCGTCCAGCTCCTTCTCACGGCGGCGCAGATAAACAGCCACAGCAGCCAGCGCACCAGCCACAGCAGCCAGCGTTGCGATAACAGCGATCAGACAGGATTTCTTCATAGGTTCAGCACACTCCTTTTTGGTCGAACCAGCGGTCCAGCTATTTTCAGCGGTCGTTCCGCGGCACAGGCTCGGTCTATTCTGAAACTATTATACCCGGACTTCACGAAAATTACAACCAAAAAGGCAAAATTTTGCTTTTTTCAGAGTCCTAGCTTTTTCTTATACGCCTTGAATGCGCCGGGCAGGGTGTATTCGTTCTGCAGCTGTTCGCGGCTGGCCCAGACACAGCCCGCCGGAGCTTCCGCACTGCCGACGCAGACAGAATAGCCGCTCATCCGCCACTCGATGTGGCTGAAAATATGTTTTGCCGCCGGCAGAGGTTCGATGCCCTCACAGGCAAGGCCCAGCGCTTCCAGCCGGGCGCAGACTTCTTCGGCGCTGAGGGCTTCGCCCTCCCACAGAAGCGGCTGCCACAGACCGGCCAGCAGACCTTTTTCGGGCCGCTGCTGCAACAGGAAACGTCCTTCGGCATCTTCGGCCAGCACTACCGTCACCGGCTCGATGCGCCGTGCTTTGGGCGCAGCCTTATGGGGCAGTTCCAGCGCCGTACCGGCCCTGCGGGCTTCACACAGAGACGCCAGCGGACACTGCTCACAGAGCGGTGCGCCGTTCGGCACACAGACCAGTGCGCCCAGCTCCATCAGAGCCTGGTTGTAGTCGCCCGCCTTCTCGGGGGGCTGATGCTCCATGACCCGGGCCGTAAAAGCTCGTTTTACCGCCGGTTCTGTAATAACGCCAGGGTCATTATACAGTCTGGAAAACACCCGCAGCACATTTCCGTCTACCGCCGGGACAGCCAGCCCGAAGCTGATGGACGCGATGGCTCCCGCTGTGTAGTCCCCGATACCGGGCAGAGCGCGGAGGGCGTCGTAGTCGGCTGGCAGCTGCCCGCCGTACTGCTCACAGACGATGCGGGCCGCCTTTTGCAGGTTGCGCACCCGGCTGTAGTAGCCCAGCCCCTCCCAGAGCTTGTGGAGCTTTTCTTCTTCGCACGCCGCCAGCGCGGGAATGTCCGGCAGGGCGGCGAGGAAGCGCTCATAATAGGGCAGCGCCGCCGAGACGCGGGTCTGCTGCAGCATGATCTCGCTGAGCCAGACGTGGTAGGGGCTGGGGTCGGTGCGGAAAGGCAGGATGCGCTGGTTCTTGTAGAACCATTCCAGCAATGCCGGGGCGATGTTTTCCACTTGTTTTGCTCTCCTTGTTGAAAATAAAAGAAAACCTCTCAGTCAAAGCCTGCGGCTTTGCCAGCTCCCCTACCGAGGGGAGCCTCTGGCGAAAAGGAAAAGTTTCCCGTTCTGCCAAAGCCTCTCCTCGTCAGGAGAGGTGGCATTGCGAAGCAATGACGGAGAGGTTGACTCACTGATCAGAAACCGTAAGCCGTGCGGGGGAAGGGCAGCACGTCACGGATGTTCTGGATGCCCGTGAGGTACATGATCATGCGCTCGAAGCCCAGACCATAGCCTGCGTGCTCCACGCCGCCGAACTTGCGGAGGTTCAGGTACCAGTCGTAGCTGGACTTGTCCAGACCCAGCTCGTCCATACGGGTCACGAGCTTGTCGTAGTCCTCCTCACGCTGGCTGCCGCCGATGAGCTCGCCGATGCCGGGGACCAGCATATCGGCTGCGGCGACGGTCTTGCCGTCGGCGTTCTGCTTCATGTAGAAGCTCTTGATCTCCTTCGGGTAGTCGGTGACGAAGACGGGCTTCTTGAACACCACCTCGGTCAGGTAGCGCTCGTGCTCGGTCTGGATGTCCACGCCCCACTCCACGGGGAACTGGAACTTCTTGTTGTTCTTCTTCAGGATCTCGATGGCGTCAGTGTAGCTGATGCGGCCAAACTCGCTGTTTGCCACCAGCTCAAGGCGCTCGATGAGGCCCTTGTCGATGAACTGGTTGAAGAAAGCCATCTCATCGGGGCAGTTGTCCAGAACATAGCGGATAACGTACTTGGTCATGGCCTCGGCGGTGTCCATGTAGCCATTCAAATCACAGAACGCCATCTCCGGCTCGATCATCCAGAACTCGGCGGCGTGGCGGGTGGTAAAGCTCTTCTCCGCGCGGAAGGTGGGACCAAAGGTGTACACCTTGCCGAACGCCATTGCCATGGCCTCGGCTTCCAGCTGGCCGGAAACGGTCAGGTTGACGGGCTTCTCGAAGAAGTCCTTGGTGTAATCGACGGTGCCGTCCTCGTTCTTGGGAACATTGTCGAGGTCGAGGGTGGTGACGCGGAACATCTCGCCGGCACCCTCACAGTCGGAAGCGGTCAGCAGCGGAGAGTGGGCGTAGACGAAGCCGTTCTCCTGGAAGAACTTGTGGATGGCGTAAGCGGCCACGCTGCGGACGCGGAAAGCGGCGTTGAAGGTGTTGGTGCGGGGGCGCAGGGTGGGCATGGTGCGCAGATACTCCATGCTCATCTTCTTTTTCTGCAG
>ENA-UEPV01000956-UEPV01000956.1-human-gut-metagenome-genome-assembly--contig:-NODE-956-length-19213-cov-3.171823_pt1 | contig 19213 bp, 19 predicted proteins | sample MGYA00242942_ERZ507925 | MGnify/ENA primary metagenome ERZ507925 (study PRJEB26167, sample SAMN06115453) | human gut metagenome | host: Homo sapiens | place: China:Fujian | collected 2015-08-26... | reverse complement strand
TGGGGGAAGGAACACTTCTTTTTACAGGATTAAGTATTTCCATTTCAATTGCATTAAATGGAATTGTATATGGATTAATTGGTTTTCTGCTATTACTGCCAATTCAGGTAAGGTTAGAAATAATGTATATGCAGAAGCAGGAAGATAGTGAAAAGAAAACAGAGGATGATGCGGAATAAGTATTGTAAATATGCCCCACCAGCGGCTGCTGATAGGGCATTTGTTGTATAAGGTTCTTAGCTTTCGCTGTATTTCTCTTCGCAGTATTTGCAGCGGTAGATCTCTTTTTTCTCATCGGAGAGGACAAATACGTGGGGCAGTCCCTGCTCGATGGAAGTGATGCATCTGGGATTGCGGCATTTGATGACGTTTTTGATCTGTTTGGGAAGTACCAGTTCTTTCTTCTCTACGATCTCACCATTTTTGATGACGTTGACGGTGATGTTGTGGTCGATGAATGCCAGCACATCCAGATCCAGCATATCGATATCACATTCTACTTTCAGAATATCTTTTTTGCCCATTTTTCCGCTGCGGGCGTTTTTGATGATAGCAACGGTGCAGTCTAACTTATCCAGCTGAAGGTGCTCATAGATCGAGAGACTTTTTCCGGCTTTGATATGATCGAGGACGAAGCCCTCTTCGATTTTTCCTACATTTAACATAGTAATCTCCATTCTGCAGGCACAGAGTGCTGCGTATGTTAACTTTTATATACGAATTCATAAGATAATTTTGCGGTCAGATGCCGGAAAATTATGCCAGACCCAGCAAAGTCAGGATCAGAGCCATACGGACATAGACAGCGAACTGTGCCTGTTTGAAATAGGCGGCTCTGGGATCGTCATCGATCTCCACGGAGATCTCATTGATTCTGGGAAGGGGATGCAGCACCAGCATATCGGGCTTCGCCAGTTCCATTTTTTCCGGGGTCAGTACATAGAAATCTTTCAGGCGGACGTAATCCTCTTCGTTGAAGAAACGTTCCTTCTGCACACGGGTCATGTATAAGAGATCCAGTTCCGGCATCACATCTTCGAGACGGATAACTTCCTGGAAAGGAATGCCTTTCTCGCGGAGCATGTCGGTGACATAGTCGGGGATCTGTAACTCTTCGGGAGAGATGAAGATGAATTTGATACCTTCGTAGCGCACCAGTGCGTTGATCAGGGAGTGTACGGTACGGCCGAATTTCAGGTCACCGCACAGACCGATGGTAAAATTATTCAGATCGCCGTGGAGGCTGCGGATGGTCTGCAGGTCAGTCAGGGTCTGGGTGGGATGCTGATGGCCGCCGTCACCGGCATTGATCACGGGGATCAGGGATTTCTCTGCGGCTACCATGGGAGCGCCTTCCTTGGGATGGCGCATAGCGCAGATGTCCGCATAGCAGGAGATGATGCGGATGGTATCGGATACACTTTCTCCCTTAGAAGCAGAAGAGGAAGCCGCATCGGAGAAGCCGATGACTCTGCCGCCCAGGCGTGTCATGGCGGATTCAAAGCTTAAGCGTGTGCGGGTGCTGGGCTCGTAGAAGCAGGTGGCGAGGATCTTGCCGTCGCATTTGTGGGCGTATTTGGCGGGATCCTTCTCAATGTCGTCTGCCAGAGCGAACAGCTTGTCCAGTTCCTCAACAGAGAAGTCAAGTGGGTTCATCAAGTGTCTCATTTTTTCATTTCCTCATTTCTGCGCTGCTATTTTCGACACAGTGACCGTACGGAATAGGGGAATCCGTGCCCACTTGTGTATGCGACATCATAAGAATACAGCGCTTTTCTTATGATGCGGGTAGAAACAGGGTCCGCACAAAGCGGACAGCTCATACCCTGACCAGAAAAAAGTCGAAGAGGAAAAACTCTTCGACTTTAAAATTACTGTTGATAAGATAATAGATCCGTTACGGGTTTCCGTTTGGGAGCAACGGGTGCTTCTGCGGGATAACCGATGGGGATCAGTGCGATCAGGTCCTGATTTTCAGGAATCTCAAGGAGATCAGCAGCTTCCTGCTGATCGAAAATACCCATGATCACGGTGCCAAGGCCCTGCTCGTAAGCAGCCAGGCAAAAGGCTTCGCTGGCAACACCGGCATCGAACATCTGCCATGCATCGCCTCTGGCGGTAGTGAAGGAGCCGTCTCTCTCGAAACCGCTTCTGCCCTTTATCACGGTTACTGCAACGACCATGGGAGCGTTCTCCATGATCTTGCCATTACCCGGGAAGGAGGAAGTACATGCTGCCAGTTTCGCTTTCTTTTCGCCTTCCACAGCGATATAACGAACGATTTGCGTATGCTTCCAGCTGGGAGCATAAGAAGCTGTCTCTACGATCTGAGCCAGAAGCTCATGAGATACCGGCTGATCCGTATACTGACGGATACTTCTGCGGCCTGTGATACATTCTTTTGCGGTCATTGTTTATCCTCCTGTTTTTTTGCATTTGTAATATAATAGCATTTCTGAAGGGTAGAATCAAGCAGGAAAAAGTGAAAAAATATAGAAAATTTGTGTGGATATGACAGAAAGGTTTTGCATTCCCGGATAGGATATCATATAATGAGGCAAAGAGAACTATATCGATGAAGCCGGTTGTGTAAAAGACGGTTCTACTGTACGTTACAGCGGCTGTGGAATACCGGACCAGGCAATAAAAGGAGGGCACTATGTCAGTAGAATTTGTGGAAAAGAAGCGCTGGTTATTTTTAGGATTACCTTTTACTTTTACCAGGTATGTGATCAAAGAGGATATGATCACTGTGGATACGGGTGTGTTCACCAAGGTAGAGAATGACTGCTATATGTACAAGGTACAGGATGTGGAGCATACGGCAAGTATCTGGGAGAGAATGGTAGGACTTGGCACCATTGTCTGTTATACCGGTGATACCACTCATCCCAAACTGTTGATTGAGCATATCCGCAATTCCAAAGCGATCAAGGAGTTTATTTTGAAGGAGTCGGAAGAAGCCAGATTGAAGCGCAGAACCGTGAACATGCTGGATATCGGTTCCGGAGAGGTCGGGGATATTGACGATTTACAGTAATATTGAGAAACAAGTATACATGTGTATAAGAGACGGGGCCTTCCGGGGCCCTGTTTTTTCGGGAGAAGAGATTTATGGAACTTGATATGACGAAGGGCAGCCCTTCTAAGCTGATTACAAAATTTATCATTCCTATTATCATAGGTAATATTTTCCAACAGTTATACAGTATGGTGGATACCATTATCGTGGGTCGGTTCGTAGGTGTGGATGCATTGGCGGCAGTAGGAGCCACCGGGTCGGTAAGCTTCCTGATCCTGGGATTTACCCAGGGACTGACCACCGGATTTACTGTGCTGACGGCACAACGCTTCGGAGCCGGGGACCGGGAGGGTATGCGCAAAAGTATCGGAAGCGCAGCCATCCTGTCGGTGATCGTGACAATCGTGATGACGGCAGTCAGTATGGCCGGCATGGACAGGCTGCTTCGGGTGATGAATACTCCGGAAGATATTTTCGATATGACGAAGGAATACATTATGATCATCTGTGCGGGAATTGCCTGCAATGTATTGTATAACCTGTTGTCCAGTATCCTGCGTGCCATCGGCAACAGTGTGGTGCCGTTAGTATTGCTGGTGATCGCTTCGGTGACGAATATTGTCTTGGATTATGTACTGATCGTTTACGGTCATATGGGAGTGGGCGGTGCAGCTTATGCTACCATCATTTCTCAGGGATTATCCGGTGTACTGTGTCTGATTTATATTATTAAGAGAGTACCTACACTGCATATCCGTCCGGAGCATTGCAGACTGGAAAGTCAGTGTGTGAAAAATCAGCTGACCGTGGGAATTCCCATGGCACTGCAGTTTTCCATTACTGCTATCGGTACCATTCTGGTACAGGCAGCACTGAATCTGCTGGGTTCTACCGTGGTGGCATCTTATTCGGTGTCCTGCAAGGTGGAACAGCTGGTGACACAGCCCTTTGCTGCAATGGGTGTGACTATGGCAACTTACTGTGCGCAGAACCGCGGCATCAATGATCTGAACCGGATCCGGAAGGGTGTGAAAGCTGCCAATATCATGTCCGGTGTCTATGCGGTGCTTGTCTACGGACTGGTATATATAGCACTTCCTTATATTGTACCGCTGTTCATCTCCGAACAGGTTGAGATGGTATGTGGATATGCCAGAACGTATATTACGATCTGCGGCATGTTCTTCATTCCGCTGGGAATGATATTTATCTTCCGAAATGCGCTGCAGGGCTGTGGCTTTGGCTTCATGCCCATGATGGGCGGTGTGGTGGAATTGTTGAGCCGTGGTATCGTGGCTTTTGCGGCAGCGCATCTGATGAGTTATGTGGGTGTGTGCTTTGCCAATGCCTCAGCCTGGCTGACCGCAGGTATTTTCCTCTGGATCGCTTATCATTTCCTCATGAAGAAGATGGTGAGGGACAAAAAGGCTCATGAGGAACGGATGCTGGCAGAAGCAATGCAGTAATGCAGTAAAACGGCTCAGGGCAGGATCTTTTCAAAAAACAGTCCTGCCAGGAACCACCAGGGAGCATAGTCCAGCCGGATGATCCGGTGGATGTGGAAACGGCTTTTACCGTAATCCCAGGGGCAGAGACCATGCTTCCACAGTAGGCGCCCACTGAGATATTCCACGGTGAAGATCATTGCCATATAGAACAGCCCACGCCTGGGACGACTGATGTGCAGGTGCGCAAAAAGCCGTTTGAAGGGTGCAAGCAGGCAGGCGGAGCCGTAGATAGGGAACATCCACAGGGAAGTATTACCGGTAAGACGCAGATCCCTGCGCCGAAGGGAGTGCAGCGCTGTGAACAGGATTTCCATGCACCAGCCGCACAGCCCGCACAGGAGAAAGCTCCTGCCGAAGGTTTTAAAAGAGTTTGCGAAGGATTTTGTCATTTTCATGGACATAGTATATGAAATTTTCAGCATATGATACGGGAGAGATTGCTATGAACTATCAGGAAGCAATGGAATATATGGAAAAAGTGGGAACCTACGGCATCGTTCCGGGGCTGGACAGCATCCGGGAACTGTGCAGAAGACTGGGAAATCCGCAGGATGAATTAAAATTTGTGCATATTGCGGGAACCAACGGAAAAGGATCCACACTTGCCTATATTTCCAGCATCTTACAGGCGGCCGGATACCGTGTGGGAAAATATATATCACCTGTTATTATTGAATATTGTGAAAAAATCCAGATCGGAAAGCAGAAGATCACGCATAAGGATCTGTGTGAAGGACTGGAGATCATAAAAAAGCATTGTGCTGCTATGGTAAGTGACGGCTTCCATCATCCGACGCCTTTTGAGATTGAGACAGCGCTGGCTTTTTGGTATTTCCGGGAAAAACAGTGTGATATCGTCGTACTGGAGACCGGTATGGGCGGCAGGGAGGATGCTACAAATCTGATCACGACCACGCAGGTGGCGGTACTGGCTTCCATCGGTATGGATCATATGAAATTCTTAGGTAACAGTCTGGAGGAGATCGCAGCACACAAGACCGGAATCTGTAAGCCGGGATGTCAGGTGGTCTCCATGCGGCAAAAGGAAGCGGCACAAAAGGTTGTGGAGCAGACGGCGGCAGAGCTTGGCTGTATACTGACCATCGCAGATGCGGCAAATGCAAAACATGTGAAATACGGACTGAAAAAGCAGACCTTCGATTATGGAAATTATAAAAAGCTGGAGATCACCCTTGCGGGGAAATTCCAGGTAGCAAATGCTGTGCTGGCGGTAGAAGCGGTGGAGGCTCTGGGGAAATGCGGTTATGAGATCAAAGAGACTGCCATTCGGAAAGGCCTGAAGGGGACTGTCTGGAACGGAAGGCTGCAAATACTGGAAGAACACCCGTTATTTATAGTAGACGGCGCACATAACGAGGATGCAGCCGCAAAACTTGCGGATTCCATAGAATTCTATTTTACAAATAAAAGAATTATCTATATAATGGGAATGTTAAAGGATAAGGAAGTGGACCGCGTGATCGCGCTGACGGAGAAGTATGCGGATCAGATTCTCACGGTGACACCTCCGGACAATCCCAGAGCCATGCATGCCTATGATCTGGCAACAGAGGTGGCAAAGGTACACCCCAATGTGACGGCGGTGGACAGCCTGGAAGAGGCAGTGGAGCTTAGTCACCTGCTGGCAGGACGGGATGATGTGATATTGTGCTTCGGTTCTCTCTCTTATCTGGGAAGAATCCTGAAGCTCATGGAGAAGAGACAGACAGCAGGGAATAAACGGAAAGCGAAGCGGTGAAAATGGTAGATCAGAAGAAAGTACAGGAAGCAATAAAGCTTTTACTGGAAGGAATCGGGGAGGATACCGATAGAGAGGGACTGAAGGAGACACCGGAGCGGATCGGCAGGATGTATGAAGAAATATGCGGTGGTATGGATCAGGATGCGGGAGAACATCTGTCGAAGGTCTTCTCCGTAGACAATAACGAGATGGTACTGGAGAAGGATATTACCTTCTATTCTATGTGTGAGCATCATCTGATGCCTTTTTACGGCAAAGCTCATGTTGCGTATATCCCCGATGGCAAGGTTGTGGGTCTGAGTAAGCTTGCCAGGACTGTGGAGGTATATGCCAGAAGATTACAGATCCAGGAGCGGATGACGGCGCAGATCGCCGATGATATCATGAAATATCTGGCGCCTCAGGGAGTTATGGTAATGTTGGAAGCGGAGCATATGTGCATGACCATGCGCGGGATCAAAAAGCCCGGCAGTCAGACCGTTACCATGGTGACAAGGGGAGTCTTTGCGGAGAATAAGGAATTGCAGGACAGATTTTTACAGCTGGTGAACCGGTAGAGATTACGGATGCGGAAGAAAGCTGCTAAGCGACCGGGATGAAATGATGGAGACTCCGATGGATCGAATTGATAAACCATTAAATCATGCTTTGTTTCTACATCACTTAGGACGAAACAATGCGGCAGAAGCAGACAGACGCTTCTGCCGTCATAGTATGGTACATTTTCTGGATGTAGCCAGGATCGGTACGATCATAGCACTGGAGGAAGGGTTTAAGATCGACCGGGAATGGATCTATGCGGCGGCACTGCTCCACGATTGTGGGAAACATGAACAGTACGAGAATGGCATTCCGCATGAGCAGGCCAGTGCCCGGATCGCACCGGAGATCCTTAAGGACTGTGGGTTTGACGATAAAGAAACGGATGTTATTGTAACTGCAATCTCACGGCACAGAGATCCCGAGGCCGCGAAAGAGAAGAACCTAAACGGCGTTCTTTACCGGGCGGACAAGGCAAGCCGTGCCTGCTTCGCCTGCGATGCGGAGAAGGATTGCAACTGGAAAGACGGCAAGAAGAACCTGACCATTAAGTATTGATTGGAGTCGGGAATATCATAAATAATATTTAAAAAACGTGGGGAGAAGACAAATGAAGATTGGCAACAGAGAGTTTCAGACGAAAGGACATACTTATGTAATGGGAATCCTGAATGTGACCCCGGATTCTTTTTCCGACGGAGGAAAGTGGAATGACAGAGACCGGGCATTGAAGCATGTGGAAGAAATGATCGCTGAGGGGATGGATATTGTGGATATCGGCGGAGAATCCACCAGACCGTGGGGTTATACCCTGTTATCTGATGAGGAGGAGATTGCCAGAGTCGTACCCATGATCGAGTCGGTGAAGGCAAATTTTGACATTCCCATTTCCCTGGACACCTACAAAAGCGGTGTGGCAGAGGCGGGAATCCGTGCGGGGGCGAATCTCATCAATGATATCTGGGGCTTGAAATATGATAATCGTATGGCAGAGGTCATTGCGAAGAGCGGTCTGCCCTGTTGTCTGATGCATAACCGTAAAGAAGCGGATTATCGGGATTTCATGCAGGATGTGGCAGCGGATCTGGCGGACACGATCCATTTGGCGGAAGCGGCAGGCATCGCGGATGAGAAGATCATCTTAGACCCCGGGGTGGGCTTCGGCAAGACCTATGAGAACAATCTGGAGATCATCAACTGTCTGGAAGAACTGAATATGTTCGGTTATCCGTTGCTTTTAGGATGCAGCCGCAAATCCGTGATCGGACTGACACTGGATCTGCCGGTGACGGAGAGAGTGGAGGGAACGCTGGTGACTACCATGTTCGGCGTCCAGAAGGGATGTATGTTTGTCCGGGTGCATGATGTGAAAGAAAATGTCCGCACCATTAAAATGTGTGAGGCTATTTTAAACAGTGGAAAATAAAAAGCTCTGAAAAGGTATCGGGAAAGGCGGAGTCAGCAAATGAGAAATGAGAATCGGAAAGATCAGATCCGTATCGAAGAACTGGAAGTATATGCGCATCACGGCGTATATCCGGAAGAAAATGAAAAAGGACAGCATTTTTACGTGAATGCCACCCTGTATACAAACACCCGCCCGGCGGGAATAGCGGATGATCTGCGCCTTTCCACCAATTACGGAGAGGTCTGCCAGTTTATTACGGAGTTTATGCAGCAGCATACCTTTCAGCTGATCGAAACGGTGGTGGAGTGGACTGCCTATGAGGTATTGCAGCATTTCCCGCTGGTACAGGGACTGGATCTGGAGATCCGTAAACCTGAAGCGCCGATTCCACTGCCCTTTGGCAGCGTGTCTGTGGCAATCCACAGGGAATGGCATGAGGCCTATATTGCCGTAGGTTCCAATATGGGAGACAGCAGAGAGCATATCGCGAAGGCACTGGGCCAGCTGGAGAAGCATAAGGACATACAGGTCACGAAAGTATCGGGACTGCTGGAGACATTGCCTTACGGCGGTGTGGAACAGGAGAATTTTGTAAACGGAATGTTTGAGATCCGGACATTGCTGACACCGGAAGAACTGTTGCGGGAACTGCATAAGATCGAGGCCTCGGAAGGACGGGAACGGAAGATCCACTGGGGCCCCCGGACACTGGATCTGGATATTATTTTCTATGATGACTTGATCTACAGCTCCGAGGATCTGGTGATCCCGCATGTAGATATGGAGAACCGTTATTTTGTACTGAAGCCATTAAGTGAGCTGGCACCGAATTTCCGTCATCCCATTACTCACAAGACCGTAGCACAGATACTGGCGGAGCTTCCCGTGGATCTCACGGAAGGAAGCGAAGCGTAAAGCGGGCACAGAGACCAATGAACAAACCGGTCACCAGACCGCTGAGAAGCAAAAACGGCAGATAGACAAGCACGGCGGGAACGGAAGTCAGCAGAAACGCCACTCCAATCTGCCCCAGATTGTGAAAAACAGCACCTGTCATGCTTGCGAGGAACAGGTAATTCCCATGCAACAGCAGCTTCACAAGCAACATGGCAAACAGGCAGAGTATACCGCCGGACAGGCTGTACAGGAGACTCATGGCCTGCCCGAAGAACATGGTCGCTAAAAGGATCCGCACCAGAAGCACGAAAAAGGCGTCTTTTGCGGAATATTTCCATAGAACAACAAGCGTTATTATATTGGAAAGCCCCAGCTTGATGCCCGGGATCGGGACAATGGGGGGCAGAGCACTTTCCACGGCATACAGCGCCAGTGCAATGGCCGCCAACAGAGAAAGCGTCGTCAGTTTTCTGGTAGTTACAGGTGGTTTCATAAAAATCTCCGTGTTTTCGTAATTCGTAAGATCTGCGGTGTTTTAGGGCCGTGGGCTTTAATACCGTGGAGGTTTGGCATCAGGGGGTTAGCACCGGATGATTTCGAGTTGTGGATTAGGGCATCGTGTGGTTAGAATCATGCAGGCAAAAATGGTATTCTGTCAATAGGTCACGCCGTCCGGAACCGGTGCAGTGTCATCCGGAACGGAAACCTCTTCTCTGACCCGGATCACCAGCCGATTGGGCAGACAGGTGATGGGGAGCAGGGAGGTGCTGATAAATCCCTGATGCACGCAGATCTGATCCGGACAGGACGCAGAGACGATGGCAATGCTGCCCGGACGGACACAGACGGTATTCGTGGCACCGGCATTCCCGGAGACCTCAAAGGTATATTCGGCGGTCACTGTATCCAGACGGATGGTCTGCAATAATTCGCCGTTCTGATAGAGATCGGCATAGAGAGCCTGACCGTTTTCTACGGAACTGTGCGAGACTACATAGATCCGCACTACGCAAAGGACAGCTATTACAAGCAGAGCGGTGGTAAGGAGAACTGCTTTTTTTCGATCATTCATGGAAAGATTCATAGGAATAAGGAACTCCTTTCTGATGAGAACAGTATAGCAAAAGGAATGAAAAAAATGAAGAAGTATTTGAAAATGCCGTGGGCGGTGCGCCTGGCAACGCTTTTTGCAATGATCCTGGCACTTTTTCTCGGAGGCTGCGGACAGCAGACCAAATGCGAAAAAAGCATAGATACCGCCATGGGAACCGTGATCTCCCAGACCGTTTATGTTACCGGAAATTCCGCAACCACAACAAATAGTAAAATACATGAGAAAATAACAGATGTTCTTTTACAAAAACTAAACGATCTGGAACAAAAAGAACTTTCCTGGAGACTGGAAAGTGCGGAAGTGGCGCGGATCAATGCAGCCGCTGGAGAAGGGCAGACCTCCGTATCTCCTGTGATGGCTGAGTGGCTGGGGAGATGCCGGCAGATCTCAGAGGAGAGTGCCGGGGCCTTTGATGTCAGTATAGGCCGGCTCAGCCGTCTGTGGGACATTGATACCTGGGCGGCTGCCGGAGATTCCGGGGATTATGAACTGCCGAGGCAGGAAGAGATCGCGGAGGCTCTTGCCACCACAGGCTGGCAGAAAATTCAGTTGGAACAACAGGCGGACGGGGATTCGGTGAGCATTCCCGCAGAAATGCAGTTGGATCTGGGAGCTATGGGAAAAGGTGTGGCGCTGGATGAGATCCTTAAGATACTGGAAGCGCATCCGGAGGTAAGTGGTGCCGTGATTTCCGTGGGCGGCAGCATCCTGACTTACGGAAGCAAGCCGGAGGGCGGAGCCTGGCAGATCGCAGTGACAGATCCGCTGGATCCTTCGGAAAGTGTGGGCGTGCTGACACTGGACGGAGGGCACTGTGTATCCACATCGGGAGATTATGAACGCTATGTGGAAGTGGATGGTGTCAGATATCATCACATACTGGATCCACGGACCGGATCACCGGCCCACAGTGATGTGGCGGGGGTCACCATTGTGACGAAGGACGGATTCTTAAGTGATGCCCTGTCTACGGCCTGCTTTGTACTGGGACAGGAGGAAGGCCAGCAACTTCTGGAAAAGTATGATGCGGAAGGATTGTTCATCGACCATGAGGGAACGATCACCATGACAGAGGGCATGCGGCAATATTTTCATTTGTCGAATTCGCAGAAATAGTGTATAGTAAATATAGTTAACCGTAGATAACAGTCAGTGCAGAAAACCTCTGTTGAGAGAGGGATCACAGAGTAAATAATGGAGAAATAAAATGGAAGAGAAGAACAGTTATCTTTCCGCAGATCCGGAAACCATCCGGCAGATCGATGAGAAGATGCCGCCGGAGGAGGAGTTACAGGATCTGGCAGAATTTTTTAAAGTATTTGGAGATGCTACAAGACTGAAGATCTTGTCGGTGCTGCTGTGCTCCGAAATGTGTGTGTATGACATAGCCACTCTGCTTGGTATGTCACAGTCTGCCATTTCCCATCAGTTACGGGTATTGAAGCAGATGGATCTGGTGAAGAACCGCAGAGACGGCAAGACGATCTTTTATGCACTGGCGGATGACCATATCATCACGATTCTGAATCAGGGCCTCAACCATATCGAGGAAGGTTAAAATCAATTTGCAACGGGAACGAAAAATAAGAGCCGCAGGCGGAATGTCTGCGGCTCTTGCTATGTTATTATTCTGTAACTATTCAGAGCAGTATTCGCAAAATCGCATCTTCGATGCTTTCTTTTTGCTCATACAAGCTGCTTCGCCAAAGAAATATGAGCGGATGCTCTTACAAATGCAAGCATTCGACGAACATCCGCTCATATTTCATGGCCCTGAATCGTTACATTATTTTTTCAAAGCATCCAGCGCGGCCTGTCTGGCTGCGTCAAATACGCTGTAGCTCTGACTGCCTAATGGAGAGTGATACCAGGAAGAGTCATCTCCGAACATCTGGAAATAGACATACTGGGATGTCATATTGATGGCGGTATAATTGCCTTCGGCAATGACCCAGGAGTCGCTTCCGTCATCCCGCATGCATTTCAGGCAGGCTTCTTCGCCGTTCACCTGATAGTACACATAACCGTAACCCACATTGAAGCAGTCGATCCGTTCGTTGGTCAGGACTTCGATCTCATTCCGGGACAGGGAGTAACGACACAGGCGGTAATCATTTTCCACATCCATATAGTAGACGTAATCCCCCTGCACGATGGGATACCACAGGTTGCCGTTCCACACCGTGGAGACTCCGTCCGTGGCGGTATCCATGGCATAGAGATAATGGTTGTCCTGTGTACCGTTGTAGTAAATGGTGCCGTTAACGGCGCTGGCGGGATTGATCTCGAAGTTGGCCAGCTCTGTCTTATCGGATTTATCGATCTTCATACGGTAAAATAATGGCCCGTTATCATCCACGGTCATAATATAGAGGTTGCTTCCCACCAGCTGGGCGGTGGAAATGGGATCTCTGGTAAGTCCTGTGACGTCGCTGCCGTTTAGCTTACAGCGGTTGAAGGAACGCACAGTTCGCAGAGCACCAATCCCGGCATCCCCGGAAGCTCCGGTCTGATAATAGTAGAGGAATTTACCGCCAGCCAGGATATTTTGTACGGAGGCATTTCCAAGTTTTTTGATATTCTGCTCCGAAGGATCCATGGAGTACAGGGTGTCGCTGTCATAGACATTGGCAAAATACACTTTTCCATCATACTCGCAGAAGTAGCCGGAATTGTTCAGATTTCCGGCGGTGTTCCCCACGGTCTCCGGGGGATTGTCAGGGATCCGGTCTCCCACGATGGCAAATGCACCGATGATGATCACGAACAGAAGAAAAGGAATCAGAATCAATAAGGCTTTTTTATCTTTCATAAGCAATCCTTCTTTATGTAAAATGAAATGTAAAGTTTTTGTAATATCTAATATTATACCTTGGTTCTTGCTTGCTAACAAGGGAAAAGTGAGATAAAATGTAACTATTCAGAGCCAAAGGGCGAATGTGGTTCTGAATAGTTACATTTGGAGTCAGCGGATTCCGAATGTTTGAGAATTGCGGGAGCTGCTTTGCAGCGGAGCAATTCGTGGATATCAGTTAAGTTAAGGAGAACAGCATGGATTTATCACAGTTGAGACAACAGATCGACACCATTGACCGGCAGATCGTGGATCTCTATGAGAAGCGCATGGATGTCAGCAGACAGGTGGCGGAATATAAAATAGAGACCGGCAAAAAAGTATTTGACAAACAGAGAGAGCAGGAGAAGATCGCCGGAGTCAAGGCACTGACCCATAATGATTTCAACAGCCACGGCGTGGAGGAACTGTTTGAACAGATCATGTCCATGAGCAGAAAGCTCCAGTACCAGTTGCTGGCAGCCCATGGCAGTGAAGGCAGACTCCCCTTCATCGGTGTGGATGAACTGGAGACCGAGTGTGCCAGAGTGGTCTATCAGGGTGCGGAAGGTTCCTATTCCCAGGCAGCCATGCGGAAATTTTTTGGCGAGAATGTCAATGCATTCCATGTGGAATCCTTCCGGGATGCCATGAGTGCCATTGATGAAGGCAGTGCGGATTTTGCCGTACTTCCCATTGAAAATTCCACGGCGGGCATTGTCAATGAAATCTACGATCTGCTGGTGGAATTCGAAAACTACATCGTGGGAGAGCAGGTGATCCCCATCGAACACTGCCTGCTGGCACTGCCCGGCACGAAGATGGAAGAGATCAAAAGAGTCTATTCCCATCCCCAGTCCCTGATGCAGAGCACCAGATACCTCTCCGAGCATGACTGGCAGCAGATCAGCATGCAGAACAACGCTTTCGCAGCACTGAAGGTGGCAAAGGACAAGGATCAGACCCAGGCGGCCATCGCCAGCGAATATGCGGGCCAGACCTACGGACTGGAGATTCTGGAAAAAGGGATCAACGATTCCGACAGCAACTCCACCCGTTTCATCATTGTGACGAACCAGAAGATCTTCCGCAAAAATGCCAACAAGATCAGCCTGTGTCTGGAAATCCCCCATGAGAGCGGATCCCTGTACCACATTCTGTCCCATTTTATCTACAACAATCTGAACATGACCAAGATCGAGAGCCGCCCGATCCCCGAGAGGAACTGGGAGTACCGCTTCTTTATTGATTTCGAAGGCAATCTTGCGGACAGCGCGGTGAAAAACGCACTGCGGGGACTCAGAGAAGAAGCCCGCAGCATGAAGATACTGGGCAATTATTAAGCATAACAACTATTCAGAAACCCATTCGCAAAACCGCCTCTGCGAGGCTTACTTAAATAACATGCCTGCATGTTATTTGCTCATGTGGTTACTTCGCCCATTGGCTCTGAATAATTACATTCTACAGTAATTTTCACAGACAGGCAACCTATTCCTGCGGCTTATCCTGCTGTGCATAGGCCTCGTTCAGACCGTTTTTCACCATGTTGTCATAGGCGTTGATCATGTGCTGGTGTGCCAGCTGCTCTGCCAGATCGGCATTGCCTGCCTTGATGGCCTCCATGATCTGCTCATGCTCTTCATTGGATTTGGGACCGCGGTTGGCACTGGCCAATGTTTTCTTGCGGACACGCAGGACATACTGATGGAAGTCCTTCAGCTGATGCTCCAGCATCTTGCTGTCACATGCCTCATACAGAATATCATGGAAACGATTATCTAACTCCGCCAGCTGCTCCAGATGCCCCTTCTGGGCATGGAACTTGGACAGATAGACATTCTCTTCCATCTCTTCCATCTGCTCCTTGGTGATATGTTCCGTAGCCCAACGGGCACACAGACCTTCCAGCAGGGAACGGATCATGTAAATATCCTTCACATCCTTCTGGGTAATACCGGTGACATAGGCTCCCTTGTTGGGGATGATCTGAATCAGTCCCTCCAGCTCCAGCTGACGGAACGCTTCTCTGACGGGGGTTCTGCTGACTCCCATCTCCTCGCCGATGGCCACTTCCTTCAATTCTTCATGTTCCTGGTATTTTCCGCTTAAAATGTCCTCTCTCAGCTTGTGAAATACCCGTCCCCGCAGGGAGAACTTATCCGTTACTTCCTGCTTTACATCATACTTACTCACTATAATCCTCATTTCCGGGCAGCAAAAAATGCCGCCATATTTTCTTACTCACCGATCTTCAGGTTCTTCTCCAGGCAGATACGGTTGACGCAGGCCACGATCTCTTCATCCGTAAGCACGGTGACACGTCCACCGGCGTACTCCTCGTCTACCCACTTTTTGATCTCCGCTACCAGTTCGGAAGTCTTCTGTACCTGCTTGTCTCCCTTTAACTTATAATAGGTGTTCAGCCAGTGTGCGATACCTGCCAGACCGGAGGTGTTGGAAATAGCGCACAATACCGGACGATTCAGGAATTTCTCGGTATCGAAAATGTTGTAGATCTCTTCGTTCTTCAGCAGACCGTCCGCATGGATACCGGCTCTGGTCACGTTGAAATTCTTGCCGACAAACGGGGTTCTGGGCGGGATCTGATAGCCGATCTCCTTCTCATAGTACTCTGCCAGCTCCGTGATGACACGGGTATTCATACCGTTCAGATCACCCTTCAACTGTGCATATTCGAATACCATTGCCTCCAGCGGTGTATTACCGGTACGCTCACCGATACCAAACAGTGAGGTATTTACACCGGAACAACCGTACAACCATGCTGTGGTAGAATTGGACACCGCCTTGTAAAAGTCATTGTGACCATGCCATTCGATCAGCTCATGCGGCACACCTGCGTGGGTATGAATTGCGTAAATGATACCCTGTACACTACGGGGAATAACGGCACCGGGATAGTTGACACCATATCCCATGGTATCGCAGGCCCGGACCTTGATGGGGATCTGATACTCCTTCATCAGTTTCATCAGTTCCAGGCAGAACGGAACCACATAACCGTAGATATCCGCTCTGGTGATATCCTCCAGATGACATCTGGGGCTGATCCCCTCCTCCAGGCAGTCACGGATAACGCTTAAATAGTGATCCATGGCCTGTCTTCTGGTCATTTTTAATTTCAGGAAAATATGATAATCGGAACAGCTGACCAGAATGCCAGTCTCCTTCATTCCGATCTCTTTTACCAGCTTAAAGTCCTCCTTGCTGGCACGGATCCAGCTGGTAACTTCGGGGAACTTGTATCCCCTTTCCATACATTTATAAACAGCGTCTCTGTCCTTCTTGCTGTACAGGAAAAATTCACTGGCACGGATCATTCCGTTGGGGCCACCCAGTTCATGCAGATAGTCATAGATCTTTACGATCTGCTCTGTGGTATAAGGTGCTCTGGACTGCTGTCCGTCTCTGAAGGTAGTATCTGTGATCCAGATATCCTTTGGCATGTTATGAGGCACGATACGATCATTAAAAGGTATTTTTGGGATTTCGGAATAAGGGAACATGTTACGGAACACGTTCGGCTTCTCCACATCATCCAGTATGTACATATGCTCTTCAATCTCCAAAAGGTTGTTCTTCGGATTCATGGAGACCGGACGATTCTGAAATGCATCACTTTCTCTCATTGGTATACCTCTCTTCCCTGACATTCGATATCTGCAAGATTTTATAATTTTTACTCTGCGCAGTAAAAATACATTTTGCAGTTCTCGTATCATTGTATACAATCATACCATTTGTGTCAATATCTTTGGTATTTATTTTATTGACTTATTTTAATCATATTTTTTATTTTTCCCAGTGATTTTATCCTTTTACTTGTTTTCTAATAATCTCCGTACATTAAGCATGCCGAAGCCCTGCTTGTTCCACGGCTCTCCCAGATCGGTAGCTGTAAGGGACAGCAGACGAACAAATTCTTCATTGGTAATTCCCGGATATTTTTCCATAGCAAGGGCTGCCGCACCGGATACAATGGGTGTTGCCATGGATGTGCCGCTTTTTGCTACATAGGGTCTGTAGATTCTGCCGTTCTGGTTCTGCCAGAAAGCATTACAGGACAGAATCCTTGTCCCCGGAGCCACAATATCCGGTTTACGGGTCACATCATATCTTCTGCCCCTGCCGGAGTACGTCTCACACCTTCCGGGATCATTTTTACAATATCTTCCGTCATGACAACCCACCGTCAGAACCTTTCTGCTACTGGCCATCTCCGAAATACTACCGTCCTCCGGACCGGTATTACCTGCAGCGCAGACCACGAGAATATTATGATCCCACAACAATTCCAGAGATTTTCGCAACATCTGCTCCTTGTAACGTTCCTTCAGGTCTCCGATCCCCACAGAGATATTCAGAACACGGATTCCATACCTGTTTTTCACCCGCAGTACCCATTCCAGAGCTTCCTGCATGGAATCACAGGAGCCCTCCCCCTGTCTGTCCAGCACTTTTCCCACCACAAGCTTTGCCTCCGGTGCCATTCCGCGAAATCTTCCTCCGGACAGTTCTCCGCTTCCGCATACAATCCCGCAGACATGTGTCCCGTGTCCATTATCGTCATACGGAAAGGAACGGCCTTCTACAAAGTCGGAAAAAGCAAGCAGCCGTCCTACCAGATCCGGATGATAAGCAATTCCGGTATCCAGCACAGCAACAGTCACAGATTTCACACGTCCTGCCCCACTATGCAATTGTTCCGGCACCTGTACCTGTTCCCTTACCCGCTGCATCTTGTTCCTTCCCCGTAAAATAAGACAAAACCGGCATAAGACTTATTCTATCTTATGCCGGTTTCTTATCCTGGTGTCGGTAAAATCTGACCCTTATTCATTTATAATTTCGATTCCCTCCGGGAATGCGCTGTCACCGATATTGGTGACACTTGCAGGCAAATGCACCTTTTTCAGTTCGGTATGACTGCGGAATGCTTCATCAGCAATCACGCGAACACCATCCGGTATGGTCACTTCGGGAAGGTCCCCCTTGTAAGCCACCAGAATGTCCCCGCTGATCAGGTAATCATCCATGCTGTTTTCTTCAAAATCATCCATCCATCCGGTATGCGTAAATGCCTTGGCTTCCACCCGGGTCACCGTATCTGGCAATATCACACTATTCAGATCATCACAGTGATAAAATGCTGCATAATCAATAGTGGTCACACCTTCCGGGAACGTCACACTTTCTGCCGAACTTCTGGAAAAAGCAAAGCGTCCGATCTCCGTGGTTCCTTCTGGTATACTCACTGCTTTGATCGACTGGTCACGATAATATTTCCACTCCGGAATCGTACCGTCTTCTGCCTCCGCAGTGATATCCTGCGTTTCTCCTCCGGTCTCCTGTCCTGCTACCGGTTCCGTATAGCCCTGTTGCACAGTTTCTTCTTCAGGCAGCATCATAACCATCGCATGATTTCCTACGACAAAGGTACTGCCGATCACATTTCCGGGCACCGGTGTCGGTGCAGGGGTCGGCGTTTCAGTGGGGGCAGGCTCTGTTGTTGCCTGTGAATCTGAAGTTCCGTCTGCCGCCGGTGTCGCCGTCGGCGCTGCCGTTACCAGAGGACTCTGACTTTTCTGCTCTGCCAGCTTCTGTGCAAACTTTTCAGCCACGCTGCCTTCGTCCGCATGAATCGTTACGTTATCACAATTTAAGAATGCATCGTCTGCGATGCTTGTCACCGTGTCCGGAATATAAATATCCGTAAGGTTCGTACATCCGGCAAATGCCTGTGCATCAATACTCTGTATATTCTCAGGGATCGTGATCTGTTTCAGTCCGGTGCATCCTGAAAAAGCATATTCATCCACTGAGGTAAGACCTTTGCCAAGTACAACCTCTTCCAGATTATCACAGCCCCAGAAGACATAGGCATCCATGCGCTTCACCGACTTGGGAACCACAACAAACTGTACCTTCTGATTGTTCTCAAAGGCACTCTCACCCACAACTTCCACTGTATCGGGAATCGTGACACGTTCATCGCTTCCTCTGTATTTTGTCAGTGTACTGCCTTCAATCTGAAAATCGGAGGCAGACGCTGCCGCATCTGCCTCCGACACAGGAAGATGTGTCAGGATCAATGCGGTAACTGCC
>ENA-UEPV01000954-UEPV01000954.1-human-gut-metagenome-genome-assembly--contig:-NODE-954-length-19227-cov-5.281514_pt1 | contig 19227 bp, 17 predicted proteins | sample MGYA00242942_ERZ507925 | MGnify/ENA primary metagenome ERZ507925 (study PRJEB26167, sample SAMN06115453) | human gut metagenome | host: Homo sapiens | place: China:Fujian | collected 2015-08-26... | reverse complement strand
CTGTTAAAATCTGTGCTGCCCTTCCGGCTGGAAGAAGACGGTAAAGGCTATGATTGTCTCTGGTATCTGTGTGTATTTTGCGCGGCGGCTTACCTGCGCCGATTTGGAATCCCGTTTCTATCAGGCCATTTCCCGTCTGCCGGAACAACAAAGAGAAATTCTCTTACAAAGTGCAAATGGAAAAAAAATCAGAGACATCGCTCTTTCGCTCGGTATCTCTGAAAATACGGTTAAGACTCAGAAAAAGAGAGCTTATTTCTTTTTGCGGGAACAGCTTGGCGAATTGTGGTTGTTCGTATTGCCTCTGTTGTTTAAATAACGATTCCATATTTTTTTTAATTTTTTGTCACCCGTTTTTTCTTTCGTGGTGTCTGTATGTACTTTTAAACCGAAAATGATGAAGTGGGAAGACATAACAGATGAAGCCCGAAAAGCAACAGAACAGGCACTGACCGATTTATTGACTGAAAACCGGAAAATATCCGGAGATCAGTTGTCAATCCGTCTGCAAGATCCGGCTTATTTGGAAAAAAAATCGCAACAACGGAAACGTTATTGCGGAGAAGAGGCTTTCAGGCAAATGAAACGTCGGGAGGCAAAACGCCGGAAAATCCGTTTATGGATCCGGTCTGCCAGTGCGGCATGCATTCTGATCGCCGGAATATTGGTCATTGTGCCGAAACAAAAAACAGAAGTCTTACCATTGGCCGGTCATTCTATTCCGGAAATCCGTTCTGCCGAAATGAAGGCTTTGCTGATTAAAACCGATGGAGAACAAGTGATGCTGGGAAAAGAAAGCCGGCAACTGAAAGAAAAAAACGGAATGCTTATTGCCATCGATTCCGGAGGACTGGAATATCCGCTCCAGAAACAATTTGTTTCCCATACCACCGATTACAATGAATTGATCGTTCCCCGGGCAGGAATGTATTGTTTAAGTTTGTCCGACGGAACCCGTGCCTGGCTGAATGCCGACAGTCGTCTGAAATATCCTGTGGTTTTTGCAGAAAACGAGAGGAGAATCCGATTGAGCGGTGAAGGCTATTTCAAAGTAGCCAAAGATACCCAGGCACCGTTTATCGTAGAGACCGATTTAGGCGAAATCCGGGTAATGGGAACAGAATTTAATGTAAAATGTTATCCCGACGAAACTATTATAGCTACTACCTTGGTGAATGGGAAAGTCAGTTTCATCAACTCAGAAGTTCCGGAAAGGATACTCGCCCCCGGTCAACAACTTCTTTTCGAAAGAGGGAACCAGGAAGCTGAAATCCGCCAGGTCAATGTCTGTAATTATATCGGTTGGAAAGACAATCAACTGATTTTTCATAAAGAAACCCTTGAAGAAATCATGCGGATCTTAGCCCGATGGTATGATATCGAAGTTGTATTTGAAAACAATGACTTAAAACAATTGGAATTCTCCGGGAACCTGAATAAATATACCGACATCGAAACTTTTTTCCGTTTATTCGGAATAGGCGCGAATGTCCGTTTTCAGCTTTCCGGCAGGACGGTGTATATCAAAAGTGCTGAATAAAAACAAAGAGTGCGGTCAGCGTCCAACTTTTCGCACTCTTTGTACATTCCATATTACTAATTTAAAATTTATACCTTGTACGACAAATTTATGAAAAAAAAGCACTGGAAAAAAACTTTTCTAGTAATGCGTCTGAGTTGCTTTTTGGCCTGCTGGCTAACTCTTTCTGCCTTCGGGACAGTCTTTTCCCAACAGAAGTTGGTAAATCTGAAAGTTGTCGCCGAATCGTTAAGTAATGTCTTGATGCAAATCAAAGATCAGACAGGAGTAAAAATTCTGTACAACGAAAATTTACTGAAAAATTACGAAAACATTAATCTGGATTTAAACAATGTGGAGGTTGAAGAAGCTCTGCGACAAGTGCTGGCAAACACCCGCTTCGAATATGAGGTGACAGACGGTGTCATTGTGGTGAAAGAAAAGAAAAACAGTTTTCCGCAACAAAAAACAGTACGGATACAAGGTAAAGTAAGCGACGAGGACGGGGCACCCCTCCCCGGCGTAACGGTTTTAATCAAAGGCACGACACTGGGAACTGCAACAGATATGGATGGAAAATATTCTCTGTCCGTCCCGGAAGGTAATTATATTCTCCTGTTTACCATGGTAGGTATGAAAACCCAGGAAGTAACCCTGAAAAATCAAACCGAATTGAATATAATCATGCAACACGAAACAAGCGAGATGGACGAGGTGGTGATAACGGGATACTTCAACCAGGCGAAAAACAGCTTCACCGGAGCAGCCCGTACCATTACGGCCGAAGAGTTGCAAGCAGGAGGCAACCAAAATATCCTAAGTGCACTACAAAATATCGATCCCTCTTTTGTCAAGCTGGAAAATAATCAGCTGGGATCGAATCCGAATGCCATCCCCGATTTCCAGATCCGCGGAGCCGGAAGCATCAGTGGCATGCGCGACGAGTATAGCGGTAATCCGAATATGCCGGTGTTTATCGTCGACGGTTTCGAAACTACAGCGGAAAAAGTATTCGATATGGATCCTTACCGGGTGGCAACGATCACCTTATTGAAAGATGCTGCAGCGACAGCGATTTACGGTTCGCGAGCCTCCAATGGTGTAGTGGTCATCACCACAACGGCTCCGGCCAGCGGAAAGATGGCGGTGAGCTATAATGGGGATGCTACATTTTATATGGCGGACTTAAGTGCCTATAATTTATGTAATCCAGAGGAGAAATTGGAACTGGAAGTACTGGCGGGATTGTATGATGTGGAAAAAAAGCAGTATTTCAATTATGGCAGTAAGTTTGCAGATCAAGCCGTCATGCAGAGAGCCTATAACTGGCGTTTGGCTAATATTAGAGAAGGAGTAAACACTTATTGGTTGGATAAACCACTAAATAGTCTGACCGTAGCACATAAACACTCTTTGCGTTTGGACGGAGGAAATGATTATATTCGTTATGCCATGGAGGTGAACTATAATAATACCCCCGGTGTGATGAAAGAATCCGGACGCGAACGTCTCGGATTGGGGTTGGAATTGCAGTATATTTACAAGAATCTGACTTTCCGCAACCAGTTGAATTATTCGCGGGTGAAAGCGACCAACTCACCTTATGGCAGTTTCAGCGAATATACCCGATTAAATCCTTACGTAAAATACAAAGATGAAGACGGTAATTATATTTATGAACTGGAAGCAGAAGACAGAAGAAGCAATACAGGAAGCTATAAATTTTTTATTTACAATCCATTGTATAATACGACATTGGATGTCAGAGATGAATCGCGCTATAATGACCTGACCAACCTGTTCGGCATCGACTGGCAGATTATCGAAGGGCTGCGGTTGAAAGGCAGTTTCTCTTTCACGTTGCAGAATACTTCGGCGGATGTCTTTAAACCGGCAAAGCATACTGATTTTGCTACTTATACTGGTGACGATTTTGACCGCCGGGGCTCCTATTCGGCTTCCCGCGGGGATGTGTTCGATTATGACGCTTCGCTGGTGTTGAGTTATTTCTGGCAGGCAAACAAGCATGTCATCAATGCCAATTTAGGATGGAACGCCAAACAGAGCCGGACGAAAGAGTTTTCCGTTATGGCGGAGGGCTTTCCGAACGAACGCCTGGATTACATCAGTTTCGCCACGCAGTACCAGAAGAACGGCTCTCCCTCGGGTAATGAGTACACCTCCCGTCTGGTGGGTTTCCTCGGCAACCTGAATTACAGTTGGGACGAGCGTTACCTGTTCGACCTCTCTTTCCGTGAGGACGCCTCCTCGCAGTTCGGTGCGGACAAGCGTTGGGCACCGTTCTGGTCGGCGGGTTTGGGCTGGAACCTGCACAATGAGCATTTCATGGAAGGCGTGGATTGGCTGCAGCAATTCAAAATCCGCGGTTCCTACGGTCTGACGGGTAGTCAGAACTACGATCCATACCAAGCAATCACAACGTATGAATACCTCACCCAAGACCGTTACCACTTTGCCGTGGGGGCTATCGCCAAAGCAATGGGCAACCGTAACCTGGCTTGGCAGCGAACCTGGCAACAGAACTACGGGTTGGATCTGACCTTGTGGAAAAACCGAATCGATATCTCTGCCGATTATTACATCAAAACCTCTAAAGACGTATTGACAGCTGTTACTTTAGCCCCATCTCTTGGCTTTTCTTCTTACATGGACAATCTGGGAGAGGTGGAAAACCGCGGATATGAATTGAGTTTGCGAGCTACATTAATTCGTGACCAGTCTAAGAAGATTTTTTGGAGCGTGAATGGCTCGGCTATCCACAACAAAAACAAATTACTGAAAATTTCGAATGCTCTGAAAGCTTATAACGAAACCTCGGATAGTGAACTGGATAAAGAACCTAACACTGATGGTAAGAAATCGGAAGTCAACCGTCCTCGGGTACGCTATGTGGAGGGGGCTTCTATGAACTCTATTTGGGTGAATCATTCTTTGGGAATCGACCCTGCCACCGGTAAGGAGATTTTTGTTGCCCGCAACGGTGACTTGGTGACTGACTGGTCGTCTGCCAATTACGTTATCGGCGGGTGTACCGATTCGAAGGTGGAAGGAACATTCGGAAGTAATTTCACTTGGAAAGGTTTGTCTTTGAACATGACATTCCGCTATCGTATCGGTGGGCAGATGTACAATCAGACTTTGGTGGATAAGGTACAGGATGTAGACCCGCGCTACAATGTGGATAAACGTGCTTTCGAACAACGCTGGCAAGAACCGGGAGATAAGGTGCGGTTCGCTGCTTTCCGCACTGAATTAAACGGAATCAATGTGGCTTATGTGACCCGTCCTACTTCGCGGTTTGTAGAAGATTACAACTATCTTGAATTGGCAACCTTGAATCTTTCTTATGAATTTGGCACAGCGAAATTACAGCGATGTGGCATTAAGCGGCTAAAGGCGATGTTTTATATGAACGATGTGTTCCATGTTTCCAACGTGAAACAAGAACGAGGTATCGATTACCCGTTTGCCCGGAATTTCAGTATCGGTTTGCAGGCAAGATTTTAATAGCATAAAAACGAAACAAGATGAATAAGAAATTGAGATATATGATGTTATGCCTGTCGTTGTTTGCCTTTGGATGCAATGACTGGTTGGATGTACAACCCAAATCGCAAGTAAAAGAGGAAGATTTGTTCAGTTCCGAATCGGGATTCCGCGATGCATTGACGGGTATTTATGCCTTGATGGGAAGGGTAGAAACCTACGGAGGCAACAGTACCATGGGATTTATGGATATGCTTGCGCAGACTTATAGCAAAGTGGACTACGATTATGAAGATGCCTTGAAGTATAATTATAAAGAAGAGCATGTCAAGGGGATTGTGGATACGATGTGGAGTTCCAATTATAATGCGATTGCTAATTGTAACTACTTGTTACAAAATATAGAAAAAAAGGGTAGCGTGATGAGCGAGCGTTTACGTAATGTCGTGGAAGGTGAAGCCTTGGCTTTAAGGGCTTTTCTGCATTTCGACCTGTTGCGAGGATATGCTCCTTCATACAAAATGGGCAAAGATGAACCCGCTATTCCTTATGTACGGGAGGTGACGAACAGTCCGGTTGTACAATCGACGGTAGCCGAGGTTTTGGAATACATTCTTACAGATCTGAAAACTGCTCAAGCATTGCTGAAACCGGTAGATCCGATCGGACCATCCTTTGCAGAATATAACGATAAACTAGAATACGGAATGGACGAGTACATCACAGATGACGGTTTTTGGCTTTATCGGAAATCGCGCTTGAACTATTACGGAGTGACGGCTTTGATGGCACGAGTGTATCTCTGCCAGGAAAATCTGACCGATGCGTTGGCATGTGCCCAGGAAGTGATTGATTCCAAGCGATTCGAGTTTATGAATGATTCAATCAACAACGTATACGCTTATAGGAACCTTTCGTATATCGAAAAAATGGCACGCCACGAGTATGTATCTTCCCTCTATGTATATGATTTGAAGGAAGGCCGTTCCGATTTGTTTTTTAAGAATCTCGCAAGTTGTGAATGTGTTATTGCAGAAGGACGAAAGGCTTCAATCTATTCCGGAATGGGTCAGGATCTGGATATTCGCAGCAAAAATTGGTTCGAAACGCCTGCCGGTTCTGCAACGGAATATGTAAACAAATACATGAGAGGGACCCAGATTCCTTTATTAAAACTCTCGGAAATGTACCTGATTGCTGCCGAAGCATCGGGGGATATCCGTTATCTGGAAACCTTGCGGGCCAATCGGGGATATGCTACCGATCCGCTACCGGCAGGGGCGAATTTACAAGACGAGATAACCAAAGAATATCAAAAAGAGTTTATTGCAGAAGGGCAATTGTTTTATTACTATAAACGCCGGAACATGGCTATTTTGCCTATCACGTCTACCAGCATGAATCGGGCTACTTATGTACTCCCCGTTCCGGATAACGAATTGGAATTCGGTAACTTTAAACAGAACTGATTATGAAAAAGATATTTTATTTAGGTATACTCCTTGGTTTGCTGTCGGCTTGCCAAGAGAATAAAATGGATGGTTTCGACAGCAATGGAGCGGTTTATTTTCAAACTAATCCGTCTGACTGGAACAATCTGGCGGATAGTGTGCTTTACTCTTTTGCCGGCAAAGATGTGACAGAAAAAACACTTAACTTACAGGTAAACCTAATGGGAGAGGCTGTCGGTTACGATAGGAAATTCCGCTTGGTTGTAGATCAGGAAAAAACGACAGCTAAAGCAGGAGTACATTACCGAACGTTAGAAGATTTTTATATCCTGCCAAAGGATGCCTATAGTGTTCAGATTCCTGTGATTTTACTTCGGGGAGATGCTCTTATGGAAAAAGAGATTCTTCAGCTGACCTTGAAATTAGAGGCTTCAGATGATTTGCAACCAGGCTTGACCCAACGGATTGTGACTAGAATATTGGTAACCGATATGTACATGAAACCTGCATATTGGGAGCGGCTATGGATGTGGGGAGATTATTCCGTCAAGAAGCATTCACTTCTCTTGGAACTATTTGAAGTAGATTTTCCGGAAACAGTGGATGAGTATTATGATGATTACTATCTCTGGTCAGCCCGTGCGAATATGATCAGCCAATATGTTGAAGAAAATTATCCGGTTTTAGATGAAAACAACCAACCGATAGAACCGTGGTTTGAAAGTTAAGAAATATGAAAAGAATAAAGGAAATAATAGGTGTATTGCTGTTGGTAACAGGAATCGCCTGCACAGAAGACAAAGGGAATTACAATTATACTCCTTTGAATGAATTAACCATTAACGGTATAAATAAGACGTATGTAGCAGAGATAGACTCCGTGCTTTCCATCTCGGTAAACATTATTGGTGAAAAAGGTTTCCGGGAAGACGATTACGAATATTTGTGGTATGCCTGGCGGACCAGTGATGCAAAAACTACGGATACGCTTTCGTTAAAGAAAGATTTGAATGTAAAACTATCGATTGATGTAGGCGAATACACCTTGCGTTATGTGGTTACGGAAAAAGCAAGCGGTGTTTTTTTCGAGTCTGAAATAGACCTGAGTGTTATCGATAAATATTCCAAAGGAGTTATGGCTCTGAGCCGGATTGAAGGAGACTATTCGGATATCACCTTTATCAATGTAAAGAACACGGTTACCCAACATGCCTATAAACAGGCCAATGGCAATTCGGTAGGACGTCACCCGAAAGGAATCTTTTATATTGGAGGAGAAGATGATGTTAAAAATGTAGTGTTGATATCAACAGAAGAAAGGACTATCACAGTGGAACCGAAAGATTTTACGGATTTTATGCCCCTTTCCGAATGGTTTTACGTCAAACCGGAAGGAACAATCGTGGAAGCCTTTGCAACAGACGCAGGTAAATGGTATGAATATCTGATTATTGATGGGAAGGCTTATAATCGACGTGTATTCTCTACCAGAGATCCTTTTTGGAAGTTCGATCCTAAAATCAAAGGAGATTATCATTTAGCTCCGTTTTCGCTATATGGTGCAGGAAAATTTTTCTATGAACGGGATAAAAGATGTTTCATATATGACCGCTATGGAACCATGATGGCTCCGGAAGCATTGGGAAGTGCATTCAATGCCAACGATATGCAGATGGATATGCTTTACGGTACAGCCATCGGAGAGAACTTACGTGCTGTCATGGTCGATGACAACGGTAAACGATATATGATTTCAGGCAAGGAAATAGACGATTGGGATAGGGTTACCTACGAAGATATTATTCAAATCGTTGCAGAGAAAAAACTCGAAATGAATTATACCGGTGCGGCAGAAGCCACTTGTTTCGCCATTTCGACAAAGGAACCCGACTTTTTGTATTATGCTTACGGAAATAAAATCAAATGTGTAAGTATGCTTACCGGTAACGAACTGTCGGAATATACAATGGTGCAACCGGTAGATTACATGGAATTCGACAAAAGTGAAAATCCGGACCGTTTGTATGTGGCCGTAAGTGACGGATCGGGCACTACCGGTAGCGGTTCGATTTATTACTTGCAAATGAATCCTCAAGGCGGAGGAGCATTACTTCCGGTCAAAGGTGGTGAATTCAAAAATGTGTGTGGTAAAGTGGTAGATTTCGAATATAAAAAATAGAAAATGAGATTTTTATTTATTGTATGGATATTGGCTGTTTGTTCGGGTTGTCAACCTGGACAGACAGTTCTAAAAGGACATATTGAGAATTACCGGGGAGAATCGGTGTTCGTGAGTTGTTATGAATCAAATCTACAGGATACGTTGAAAGTTGACGCTTCGGGAAATTTCTCTTGGACACCTTCCGGGACTGGCAGTCAGGAATACGGGATTCGTGTCGCCGGTTACCAACCGTGGAGGATTCCGGTTTATTTAACTCCCGGCGACCGGGAAGAACTGGATTTATCGCTCTTGCCGGATAAAACGATAAAAGTGAAATACGCCGGCAACCGGGCCACTGAAAACGAATATCGGTTGGCTTTCAGCAGACTGGACGAATTAAGGATTGGTTATGATTTGGAATCACGGAAGCTTTCTTTTGCTGACTATAAAGCTCAATTGGAGCCCATAGAACATGATTTGCAAATCTTGCTGGAGCAGATTGACGACCCGGAAATCAAAGCCCATTTCAGGCAGAAACAACATTTATGGTTTCAGAACAGACGAACGGTTTATGCTTCAGTATTAGCCATGAGGTTAAGGGAAGGTGAAGCGACACCGGACGAAAATTTCAATGCTTTTGTGCAGTCGTTGGATGTGAATGATCCGAAGGAATGTAACGAGTACATGGTTTATGAGATTATCTATTGGCAGCAGGCTCAGGATTCCGCATTCAGAACGGAAGAGCGGAAAATTGACTATCTCAACCGGCTTGACCATCTTGTCAGCAATCAAGAAATGAAAAATGAATTTGCCACCAAATATATGAAAATGGCAATCAGCGGTGAATTAGGACGACCTTTGGATAAGGAGATTAAACGGTATAACGAAATTTGTACCGATGGTACCATGCGCAATCAGATAGCTGAACAATACAAAGAATATTTGCGGGTATACGGCAATCTAATGCCGGGGAAACCGGCTCCCGACTTCGAACTGATCGACGACAAAGGGGAAAAGTGCCGCTTATCGGATTTAAAGGGCACCTACGTGTTTGTCGATGTCTGGGCCACCTGGTGTAAAGGATGTGTGATGGAAATTCCTTATATGGAAAAATTGCAGGAACATTTCGCTAATGACAAACGGATTACCCTGATCAGCATTTCGTGGGATTATACGCAAAAAGTTTGGTTGGATTATCTGAAAAAACGTCCGGCTACCTGGCCACAATATATGGTAGACAAGGAAAATATGGACGTGATGAAAAAGGAATACCGGATATCGGGTATTCCACGCTTTATGCTCATCGATCCGCAAGGCTGCCTGGTTTCTTATAATTACGAACGACCTTCGCACCCGGAATGTGTGAAGATGTTAGAACAAAATATGAAAAATAACAGATAAATAGATAAAATCATGAAATTTTTGTTTATCATTTTGGCTTTGGCAAGCGGATGGTATTGTCAGGCACAAGAAACAATACTGAAAGGACACATCCGGAACTATAACGGGGAAGAAATATTTATCCTGTGCAGGGAAACGGAATTTCAAGACACTCTGCAAGTAGATGCTTCAGGACACTTTGCTTGGTCACCAAAACTTACTGAAGGGCAGATTTATACCCTGAACGTAAAGGATTACGAAAGGGAAAGAATAGAAGTAAACCTTACTCCAGGCAATCAATCGGAGATAGAATTAACTCTTTTGCCCGATAAAAAAATGATAGTGAAATTTTTGGGCGACCGGGCTGCGGAAAACGAATACCGCATGGTTTTCAATCAGTTGGAAAATTCAAGCCCGTGGAACACTGCCGATATCAAGTCTCTGACTTTTCTCCCATACAAAAAAAAGATGGAAGAAATCGAAAAAGGAATGCGGCCTCTGTTAAAACAGGTGGAAGACCCGGAAATAAAAAAGCAATTCCATAAGGAGTTACATTTATGGTATCAAAGGCAATTGACCATATATGGCTGGAATTTGTCCGAACGCAAAGAAGGGAATAATAGAGATACCGACTATGATGCTTTCATAAAAAAGGTCGATTTGAATAACCCGGAAGAATGCGATGATTTTGTAATTAGCCGGGTGATCGACTGGCATCGTCAACAGGAACCGCAATTCGGTCATAAAAATAGATATACTAATGAGCTGGATTGGTTAGAGCGATTGGTTAGTAACCGGGAAATAAAAAATTGCTTTGCTACACAACAAATGGAAAGGCGTATTTATTATGCTTCCGGAGAATCGTTGGAAGAAATGATGAAACGTTACCGTCAAATATGTACCGACGATTCGGTACGCCAACAAGTGGAAGCCAAATACAAAAAATATGTACAAGCATTCGGCAACCTGATGCCGGGCAAAATTGCACCGGATTTTGAATTAATCGACCGGGAAGGGAAAAAATGTCGCCTGTCAGACCTGAAAGGGAAATACCTGTTTGTCGATTTTTGGGCCACCTGGTGTCACGGATGTGTGCTGGAGATTCCCTATATGGTTAAATTGCAGGAACATTTTGCCAATGATGACAGAATCGCTTTAATCAGTGTTTCTTTGGATTCAGACCAAAAACTCTGGAAAAAATTTCTGGAAAAAGATCCGCCGGAATGGGCGCAATATGTATTGAGCAAAGAAGCAATGCGTTTCATTCGCGAGGCCTACCGTATGCCCGGAATCCCCCGCTTCATGCTGGTCAATCCGGAAGGGTATCTGGTCAATTTCAAGTATACCCGTCCTTCCGATCCTCAATGTGCCGAATTAATTGAACAAGATATGAAAGATAACAAATAAAAGAACTGATTATGAGATATTTTCTTATTGGATTACTAGCATTATTATCCTTGGAAGCATCGTCGACAAATAGCGTAAATCCCGCACACATCCGAGGAGTTGTAAAAGATTTCAAGGGTGGCGATGTCATTATGATGATTAACCGTAAAAAAGAAGTCGTACAGGTAGATGACAACGGAGTGTTCGACTATACAACTACCCTGAAGGAACCGGGCAAAGCCATATTATTCTTTGAAAAGTATGAATATATTCTCCCGCTTTATATTGAAAATGGCATGGAAGCATCGCTTACCTTTTCTTTCGTAGAGAAAAAAGACAAGAGTAGCCTACTGCCTTACGACCTGGAATTAGAATATTCAGGGGATAATGGAGATTGTACTGAATTTATGCAGAAGTATGAAGCTTTGTCGCTCTATAATGTGTGGCCTTTTTCGCGTATCGATACGATGTCTTTTGCCCAATACCGGGAAAAATTCCTGGAAGACATGGACAGAGTCAAGTCGGAACTGAAGGAAGTAAAAAGTCTGGCATTCCGCCGGATGATGATGGCTGAGATAGACCGCAGTATTCCGGAGAGCTTGTTCCGTTTTGCCTGGTCGAAACTGAAAAATGATGCTGACTTCGAGCAATTTGCAGAATCTTTCGATCGGAACGATCCAGATAATTTGGGCATAGCCGCGAAATACCTGCGTCACTATTTACGTCATCATCCCGCACCGGAAAGAGAGAAAGATATCCATTACCTCAATAGTCTGAAACAAGTATTTTCCGATCAGGAAGTAATCAATGCCTTTGCAGATGAATATATCCAAAGCTATTTGAAACAAGCTCCGGACAATATGGAAGAGGTATATAAGCTTTATTCCAATATCTCCACCAACCCTGAAGCCCGAGCCTTAGCAGACGACATGTATGCCCATTACGTCAAGTTGCGCAAGGGGGCGCCCGCCATCGATTTTGAAATGACGGATGCCAAAGGGAAAAAGTTCCGGTTGTCCGACTTCCACGGCAAGGCGGTTTATATCGATGTATGGGCAACCTGGTGCGGTCCGTGTTGTGCAGAAATACCACACATGGAAAAACTGGCGGCCCATTATGCCAAAAATAAAAAAATCGTTTTGCTCAGTATCTCTTTGGACAAAAACAAGGCCAAATGGGAAAAGAAGCTGGCAGAGGACAAACCGCAATGGAGACAATTCATCTGCCTGGATGCATTTGACTCTGAAGTATGTAAAAACTATGGCATTAACGCCATCCCGCGCTTCCTGTTTTTCGACAAAGACGGCAAGGTAATTTCGTTGGACGCTCCGCGACCGTCATCTGCAAAGATAACCGAATATATAGACCGACACATCCGGTGAGCGGCAGGTTAATAGTGAGGAAACTGAAAAGTCGAATACTTTTCAGCTCCTCATTTTATCGACAATTTTACATTAAAATCAACCGCATCACAATTCATCGATTTCTTTTGCTGTCAAGCCCGTAGTTTGGATGATCACATCCAAAGGCAGACCTGTCTTTTTGAGATTACAAGCAATTTTACACCGCATTTCTGTTTCGCCTTTCGCTTTTCCCGCTTTCATGCCTTCCTTTATTCCTTCCTTTCTGCCCTCCTCAATTCCTTCCCTTATTCCTTCCTCCTTTCCCGCTTCTCTACCTTCCCTCAAACCTCTCCTCCAACCGCTTCCATATAACGTTTTTTCGACACTGATAATATCCCAAAATTTTTCATAGCCTAACAATTGGGCATCGGTAAAGGCAGATTCTTCCAGAACGGAAACTGCTTTTTTTATCTCCGGATTTTCCATTAATTCAGCAGGAATTTCCCGGGTTTGCTCATTGATTTCTGTCAAGTAACGCAACCACAATACCTGCATTTTCTTTTCAGAATAATTACAGGGATTGAATTTCGGCAACTCAACGAAAATCAAATGAAGACCGTCGATTACTTTTTCGGAATGTTCGACATGAACCATTTTATAATAATGATAGAATCCCTCTAATTCCGGCTCAAAGACTTCATTCACAAGATTAAGCGAATACACAAGCTGCAGCAATTCATATTCTTCTCCGGTTTTTACTTGCCGGACATACGCTTTCGATGCATTGAACAGCACTCGTTGCTGAAACTCCGGCGACCATACCATTTGCATCTCAACAAGGTACTGCCTTCCGCGTTTATCCTTGCAACGCACATCGACAATGCCGTTCTTCCGCAACGGGTTTTCGGGTACCAGCTCGGCAGGAAGATACTCGATCTCCATGACTTCTTCCTCCGGCTCCAAAGGCAGTAAGGCATTCAGCAGACTAATGACTAAATCCGGATGCTCACCGAAAACTTTTTTAAAAGTCAAATCAGCTTTAGGGTCTAAATATCTCATGACATCTAAATTTCATATCCATACAAATATAGGGAAAGGCAAGAACAAAAGCAACAAACTTGTTTGATTGATTTTACCGAACCATACTATATATTATGTAAATATACGAAATAATTTTAAATATACAGGATATTCTTCCCACGGCTCTTTCATTTTACCTGAGGCAGGATTGACTAAGACAGGGCAAGGGATGCGTAAAGGATTCGTATTCTTAAATCCATATTAAATACAGATCAATAGTTAAATAAACTGGTTTCAATTTGGATTTAATTAGTTTTATAATGGCTAATATATAGAGGAATCCTAAGGAAAGCATGGACAATGGAAGGTTAGCCTCTTTCTAATCGAAAAGCAGCCGGCCAAGGGCATAGAAGAACAGATTTTTCTGCACCGGACCCTATCCGCCTGGAATGGAATTTTTTAATTAACACGACTTTTTTAAGTGAAAGAACCGTGATATTCCCTCAAGATAAGATTACAAATAACAAAAATTTCATGTACATTTGTATTCAAATATCAGGAGAATGATCTATGGGAAAAATCAATTTTTTAATTCTATTGTTTGCCGCAGTACTTTGTTGCAATTCTTGTAAGCTTTATAAAGTAACATATTCCACGACAGGAGCTTCCATCAGTCCTGACGTAAAGACCTTTTCCGTGGATTATTTCCCGAATAAGGCTCCTCTGGTAGTACCTTATCTAAGTTCGCTGTTTACCGAGAAACTGACAGATTACATGCGTTCCAAAACAGGCTTGAGTCAATTGACCGATAACAACGGAGATATTCGTTTCGAAGGCCAGATCACCGAGTACAGCCAACGGCCCATCGATATCCAAAAAGATGAAATCGCAGCCTCCAACCGGCTGACGATCGGAATCAAAGTAAAGTATACGAATACGAAAGACGATAAATACGATTTCTCTTCTACGTTTTCCAACTATGCCGATTACTCGACCGACGCTGATTTCAATTCCATAGAGGAGAGCTTGATTATAGAAATCCTGGATAAGATTATCGACGACATATATAATAAGGCACTCGTCAACTGGTAATCGATCGGCAGAAGAATGAAAAGTGAAAAAATCATAGAATTTATACGTCATCCTGAAAAAATCAACAATGACGATCTACGGGAATTACATACACTCGTAGAACGTTATCCTTATTTTCAGACGGCTCGTATTCTATATTTAAAAGCTTTATATCTTCTGGGAGGTGTCAGATTTCGCAGCGAACTAAAAGCTTCGACCGTCCATCTTACGGATCATAAGCAATTTTTCAGGTACCTGAACAATCAGATCGGTTTCGAACCCTTGGGTTCCGGTACGGCAACCCCTAAAAATTCGCTGAGTCATATTGTCGACGAACGTATCCGCGAAATCCATGGTCATACCGTCGTTCACAGCCAGGGTATTCCGGTCTGTCAGACTACCGAAGAGACAACTACCGGATGCGAAGAAGACATCATACAATTCAATCTCCGGCAAAAGGGAAGAAAACGGCCGGAAAACGATGAGAAAGAAATCATTTCCAACCCTATCCGACTGGACGATGTACCGGGAATAATCGACGATTATTCCAACTCTACCCAAGAGGATAGGTCCGAAGCGAACCATTCTGCCACCCCGTATGCCTCCCCCATCCAGCCCATCGATCTGAGCGGAATACAGGGCATCGTAGATGAAGCCCCCCGTCCTGAAAATAATTTCTCTATCGATGTCGATCTGGACGAAGAAATAGCGGATGCACAGGAAGAAAAACCATCGGTCTCTCTCGATACTCCCGAAATCATCAGTGGCGGATACCGGCTGACCGACCAGCCTCATACCGAAGAAGCCGTCATAACAGAGAAAGAATCCCGGAAATCCCGAAAGAAAAAAGACGATCTCATCGAGCGTTTTATTCAGTCTGAACCCATCATGCCCAAAATCACTTCGGCCTCGACGGATAACAGGGATCTATCTAAAGAAAATCCTTATATCCAAGAGGAATTATTCAGCGAAACACTGGCAAAAATATATGTCAAACAACATCTGTACGAAAAAGCAATCTCAACTTATATAAAATTAAGTTTGAAATATCCGGAAAAAAGTGTTTACTTTGCAGACCGAATCGAAAAAATAAAAGAGAACATTAATAATAAAGAGTAATTATGTATACGGCAATTTCTGTTTTAATATTCATTATCTGCGTTTTATTGATATTGATTGTATTGGTACAAAACTCCAAAGGCGGAGGCTTGGCTTCTTCATTTGCTTCTTCTAACCAAATCATGGGAGTAAGAAAAACGACCGATTTTCTTGAAAAAGCAACCTGGACATTAGCCGGAGGAATGATGATCCTGTGTGTATTGGCCACCTTTTTTATCCCCAGAGGAGAAAATGCAGTAAAATCTGCTATCCAGGAACAAATCGAAGCTCAGCCTGTTCAGCAACAAACCATCCCGACTTTCCCGACCAATCCGGGAGCCGGCGAAAATGTTCAGGAAACAGGAGTTGCAACACCCGGAGAATAATTCCATTAAAACTTAAAATAGAATGTCAGTATGTCAGTCATACTGACATTTTTTTTGCTCTTCTGCCAAACCCTTTTCTCCCCTATTTTTTATCTTTTATCATTTTTCCTCTATTTTTCAATGATTTACATTTTCTTTCCTCCTCTTCCTTTCTGTCGTATTTTTTTTGGCACAAAATATGATAAGAAGGAAATGTTGTAACATTCAACCTTACAACGACGTTGAAATATTGCGTATTAATTTGAAAATAAAATCATATTATAAACTTTTAAATTTTTAACATTATGACACTGAAGACCGTACTTAACAAGGTAATTGTTGAGCCTGTTGAAGCAGAAACTGTAACTAAAGGAGGGATCATCATCCCCGACACAGCACAAGAAAAACCCCAGAAAGGTACAGTTATCGCAACTGGTAAAGGTAAAGCAGACGAACCGATGGAAGTAAAAGCAGGCGATACTGTTTTATTCGGAAAATATTCCGGTACAGAAGTTCATATTGACGACAAGAAGTATCTGGTCATGAACCAAAGTGATATCCTTGCAATTCTTTAATTGTAAATTGTAAGTAATCCCAAAAATTAAAATCTAAAACTAATTTGTTATGGCAAAAGAAATAAAATTCAATATCGAAGCTCGTGACCTGATGAAAAAAGGGGTAGATGAGCTGGCAAATGCAGTAAAAGTAACTCTGGGACCGAAAGGCCGGAATGTAGTCATCGAAAAGAAATTCGGAGCTCCCCATATCACCAAAGACGGTGTCAGCGTAGCTAAGGAAATCGAACTAGCCGATCCGTATGCAAATATCGGAGCACAGATGGTAAAAGAAGTTGCTTCTAAAACCGGAGATGATGCCGGAGACGGTACGACTACCGCTACTATCCTGGCCCAAAGTATCATCAATGTAGGGTTGAAAAACGTTACTGCCGGAGCTAATCCGATGGAATTGAAAAGAGGTATTGAAAAGGCAGTTGCTGCTGTCGTAAAACATCTTGAAGGACAAAAAGAAGAAGTAGGTAACAATTTTGAAAAAATCCGTCAGGTAGGTCGTATCTCTGCCAATGGCGACGAAACGATCGGTAACCTGATCGCCGAAGCAATGGAAAAAGTCGGCATCGAAGGAGTAATTACCGTTGAAGAAGCCAAAGGAACCGAGACAGAGGTAAAAACGGTCGGTGGTATGCAATTCGACCGTGGATATATTTCTCCTTATTTCGTAACCGACAGTGAGAAGATGATCTGCGAATTCGAAAATCCTTATATCCTGCTTTATGACAAGAAGATTTCTTCTATGAAGGAATTACTTCCGGTTCTGGAACCGGTAGCACAATCAGGTCGTGCCTTGTTGATCATCGCCGAGGATGTCGAAAGCGAAGCCCTGGCTACTTTGGTGGTCAACCGTTTGAGAGGTTCTTTGAAGATTGCAGCAGTAAAAGCTCCGGGATTCGGTGACCGCCGGAAAGAAATGCTGGAAGATATCGCTATCCTGACCGGAGGTGTTGTCGCTTCGGAAGACAAAGGAATGAAACTGGAAAACCTGACTATCGATATGTTGGGTCGTGCAGACAAAATAAGCATCGACAAAGAAAATACGACGATTGTCAAAGGGGCCGGTAAAAAAGAATTTATTCAGGAGAGAATCGAGCAGATCAAGAAATTGATTGAAAATTCGACTTCCGACTATGATAAAGAAAAACTGAAAGAACGTCTGGCAAAACTGTCAGGGGGCGTTGCCGTCCTGTATGTCGGTGCTGCTTCTGAAGTTGAAATGAAAGAAAAGAAAGACCGCATCGATGACGCTCTGCACGCAACCCGTGCTGCCAGCGAAGAAGGTATCGTACCGGGTGGTGGTGTCGCTTATATCCGCGCACAAGCAGCCCTGGAAGGTCTGAAGGGAGAAACCGAAGACGAAACTACCGGTATCGAAATCATCAAACGTGCTATCGAAGAACCGTTACGTCAGATTGCTTATAACGCCGGTGTCGAAGGTGCTGTCGTTGTCAACAAAGTACGTGAAGGCAAAGGCGATTTCGGATACAACGCCCGGAAAGATATCTATGAAGATTTGAAGAAAGCCGGTGTGATCGATCCGAAGAAAGTAACCCGGGTAGCCTTGGAAAATGCAGCTTCTATCGCCGGAATGTTCCTGACTACCGAATGTGTATTGGTGGAAGAGAAAAAAGATGAACCTGCCGCTCCTGCCATGGGTGGCGGAATGCCGGGAATGATGTAATAAAAAATGGTTCAATACAAGGAAGCTGTCTGCGTTTGCAGACAGCTTTTTTTGATTAATTACCCGTATATTTTTTGATTAGTATCATAATACCCACTACTATTCGTAGGTAATCTTTTCAATTCTACTCCTTGCCAGATAATTTTAAGAATAATTTCTCCATTAGCCGTAAAATTTATCTTATTCCCTGATTTATAAGCACTACCACTTAAATGATTATAACCAATAAAAGTATCCCAAAACCCCGTATTGTAAAAAGCACTATTAGTTACAGCAGGTACAGTGATATCCCAAACAACATCTACCCGGCCATCAGAATTGAAGCCAGAGATTTTAACAATCCTTTGCCCACCACTTTCATTAGTTGACTTTAAACGAGGTAACATGTCAAATTGTTCAGAAACTAGTGTTCTAATATTTTCAGATTGCATATTCTGAATATATTTCAACACTTTTTCTAGCTCTTCAAACGAAGTTATAGCTTTCAAATTTTTGACTACTGACTTGTCTTTCACATTTTTCCACATTCTCCCATCCATATTTGGAAAACAACTTATCGTACTCCATTATTTCTGAAGTGTCATCCGATATGTTTTTTGAACAAGAAATGGAAAATAGTGATATCACCATTAATACTAAATACAATTTTTTCATCATTTTTAAATTAATACTT
>ENA-UEPV01000932-UEPV01000932.1-human-gut-metagenome-genome-assembly--contig:-NODE-932-length-19447-cov-42.303459_pt1 | contig 19447 bp, 20 predicted proteins | sample MGYA00242942_ERZ507925 | MGnify/ENA primary metagenome ERZ507925 (study PRJEB26167, sample SAMN06115453) | human gut metagenome | host: Homo sapiens | place: China:Fujian | collected 2015-08-26... | reverse complement strand
CTTCTTTAACATACTGCTCACTCTTATGGTGTGACTCATCCGACATTCCTGCTACATCATGCTCTGCTCCGGCATCTTCAGAAACAACAGCTTCAACTTCTGCCGGCTATTCCTATACCGAACTCGGCCGCGAGGCGATAGACGTCGGCGAACGTTTTGAAATGCGCGGTAAAAGCTTTGTACTGAAGGAAGACGAAAACGGTTATCGGTTTTTGGAACCGTCTTTTCACAACCCTAATCTGCGGCTGGTGAAAAAGAAGTAACCGTCGCCCGTTGAGAATGATTATTTTGTTTTATAAAATGCCAAGCCTATGAAAGAAAAGAATTATCTGGAACAGCCCGGCGCGGATTGTCCTTTGTGGTCTTCCGCCGTTGTCGGGCAGTTGTGCCGGGGCAGGGGAATTTCTCCTTTGCAGCTTCCGCAGCCCGGTGTTTCCGCCCGGCCGGGGGACGAAGAAGGAACCGGTTTTTTCGTCTGGAACGTCAAAAGTCCGCAGGGAACGCATGTGTTTCCGCTGTTCAAATACGATGAACTGGCGAAAAGACGCGAACTGCTGACCTTTCGGCCGCTGGAAGAGGGAGAAATGTTCCTTTTCGACGGCCGGCTTTATATGGTAAAATTTGACCGTCGGCGCGGATTTTATCTGCGGCACGTTTTCTTTTTTTACCATCAGTTCTATGCCGGGGCGGAAGCCGCCATCCGCGGTTTTGCCGGCGCCGAGTTCATGCTCTGCCGCGTTTACGTGATCGGCAGGGTGAAGAAGCTTCTCGGCGTCTGCTGGATCGGCTGGGTGCCAGAAACGGGAGACACTTTGTTTGTCAAACTGTTTCAGGACGACGTTGACCGGTTTATGGCGTATGACCCGTTGGAACTGGCGCGCGAGGCGATAGACGAAGGCGAAGCTTTTTACGATCACGGCCGTTTTTGGAAGCTGTGCCGGGACGAAAACGACGCCTGGTACGTCGAAGAAACGGCGCCTTTGGCAAAAATGTCGGTTGTCCGCGGGTAGCGCGGCGGCCGTTTGAACAACAAAAACTCTTCCGCTTGCGGGCGGAAGAGTTTTTTGTTTGCCGTTTGTTTATTTTGCGTTAAGATGACAGTGCGGGAAAGGAAGATGAAATATGGCGGATCAGGCGTATTGGGAAGACAAATGGGTTAACAAATTTACCGAAGACGGCGCGGTGCCGGGCGGCTTTGTTGCAGAAACGGAAGCGTACCTCCGCTGCCGCGGGTTTAAAACCGTGCTTGATCTCGGTGCCGGCAAAGGACGCGGCAGCCTGTGGCTGGCGACCCGCGGATACAAGGTGACCGCTTTGGATATTTCGCCTTCGGCGTTGGCGCACATCCGCCGGCAAAATCCGGAGATTGAAACCGTTTGCGGCGACATTGCCGGCTTTGACGGCGGCCGCCGGCGCTATGACTGGGTACTGGCCGACCTTTCCCTGCATTATTGGGACGATGCGAAAACCCGGGCGATCGTTGCCGAAATTTATAAAACGCTTAATCCCGGCGGCTGTTTTTCGGTTGCCTGCAAATCCGTTTCCGATTTCGAATACGGACAGGGAACCGAGGTCGGACCGGATATTTTTGAACACGGTCATGTCCGCCATTTCTTCCGTTTGGAATATTTAAGGGAGCTGCTGCAATCCTTTGAAATTGCAAAAATCAATGAATGCGAAAGAAACGAAAGGCACTACGGGCGCTACCGGGCGGCGGAAGCGGTGGCCTTCAAACCGGGATAAAAAAACGGCTGCCGGACGTTTTGCCGCTTGCCTTGGCGGATAAAAATGCTATGATGAAGTCATAATATGATACTTTATGACGGAGCTTTTTAGACTATGGCTGACGAACTGATTGATATTTTTGACGAAAACATGAATCTGCTGGGAACGGCGCTGAAATCGCAGGCGCACCGGGAAGGACTGTGGCATAAGACTTTTCATTGCTGGCTGGCGCGCAAGAACGACGAGGGCAGGGTTATGGTGTGGCTGCAGCTGCGCAATAAGGACAAGTCCATTTATCCCGACATGCTGGATGTTTCCGCCGCCGGCCATGTCAAATCCGGCGAAGAGGTGAAGGACGGTTACCGCGAAGTGACGGAAGAACTGGGACTTTCCCTGCAGAAGGACGATCTGGTCAAAATGTTTACCACCCGCGAGGTTTATCAGGAGGGGGAAGTCTATAACCGGGAATTTGAAGTTTTGTATATGGCGGTGGTAGACAACCTGCTGGCCAAAGTGCGGCTGCAGCCGGAAGAGGTGGCGGGACTTTACGAAGTGGAGCTGAACGACTTTGTCCGCCTGATTAACGGAGACTGCAAGAGCATCGGCGCTTACGGCGTGCACCGCAACAACGACAATACCTATACCTGGGAGGTGATCACCGTTACCCCCGGCAAAGTCGCCGGACACAGTAAGGAATATTATCTGAAATCGATGGAAATGCTGGCGCGTTACATGGAAAAGGTATAGGCCGCCGGCGTTTTCGCCCGTTGCTTAAAATCTGAAAATACTGTATAATATTGCTTTACAAAGATCCGGCGGAAGGGTATACTGACCAATTCCGTTAAATTCGGTTGTCTTTTTTGTTTCGGGGTTGACAAAATGAATTTCAGCTATGCTAATGAATTAATTTTACGGGAAAAAAATTTTGAAATCGCCCATGGCCGGCCGGAAAATACCTGGTATTTGTTCCACAACCATGTGTTCGGCGCGGCGGAAGTGGCGCGGGTGGTGGCGGATCTGGCGGGGATGGATGCCAATCTGGCCTATTTTTCGGCGCTTTTGCACGACATCGGCAAAATCAGGGAAAAACACGAACAACGTTTCCACGGCGTGCTGGGCTATGAAATGCTCAAAGAGGAAAATGCCGACGTGGCGCGGGCCTGTCTGGTCCATACTTTCCCTTTCAACCGGCTGGAAAGTTTTGAGCATTGCCGCAAAATGTTTTTTGACCGCCGGGAAGATTATGAGACGACGGCCGCCTTTATCCGTTCGCATCCGCTGAACGATTACGATCTGCTGGTGCAGATGGCCGACGGGTTGGCCAACGCTTACGGTTTGGTGACGATCGAGGAGCGGGCGGCGGAATACGCCAGCCGCCACGGCATTGACGTTCCGCCGGGAATGCTCGAGTCGATGCATGAGCTGAAAGATTATTTTGACCGCAAAATCGGGGTCGACGTCTATACATTGTTTGACCGGGTGGCGGCCAAAGACATTTTTATTGCGGTGCCGGCCGGCGGCGGGGTGTTTTCTTCGGCAGGCTGACCAGAAGCACGCCGGCGACGACGACGGCGCCGCCCAATGCCTGTGACAAACTGATGTGCTCTTTTAATACGAAATGCGCTTCGAGCGCGCTGAACACCGGCAGCATATAATAAATGATGCCGGCTTTGACGTTGCCGATTTTGTTGAGCGCGGTGTTCCAAGAAAGATAGGAAACGACGGAATTGAAAACGCCGAGATAAACAATGACGGCGACGTCTTCTCCGCGAATGCTCTCAAGCCGTGCGGCGGGAACGGAAAAAAGCATTCCCGCGGCCAGGATCGGCAGCGCGACGATGACGGTGGCGCCGAGCATGGCGGATTGGTCGATTTCCGGCGGCCGCCGCGACTGCAGCAGGGAATATACGGCGAAGCCGAAGGTGTTGGCCAGCACGAAAAAATCGCCGCTGACCAGTTTGACCCGGGAAAGCCGGGTGAAGTCGCCGTCTAAAATGATGACGACGACGCCGATGACGGCAACGATCAGTCCCGCGAATTGACGGCGGGAAATTTCGGTTTTAAGAAAAATGCGCGAAAGCAGCACCAGAAAAATCGGTCCGGTCATGTCGAGCATGCCGATGTTGACGGCCGAGGCGGTATGTCCGGCAAAATAGATCAGGGTGTTGTCAAGCACAATGCCGGTCACCGCCAGCCCGACGACCAGCGGGGCATGTTTCAGCAGCAGCTTTCGTCCCGCCGCCAGCCTTTTCCATGCAAGCGGCAGCAGGATGCAGGCCGCGACCAGCCAGCGGCCGAAGGCAATTTCAAGCGGTGCCAGCGAAGAGGCGAAACCGGTAGCGACGATAATGTTCCAGCTCCAGAAAAAAATGGCGGTGACTGCCAGCAGATATCCCATGTCCGATCTCCGTTTTTTTTAGCCAATATAATGGCGGGGCGGACGAAAACAAGGTTTGCCTTGCGGTAAAATATCGGTTATACTCAGGGCACCGGAACAACGGCGGGAGAAAAAAGATGATCAGATACTGCGTGTGGGACGTGGGCAAAACGATTTACGATTACAGTCTGGAGCCGCTTGAACGCTGGATTGCCGCCCGAACGGCCGATCCGGAAAAATTCCGTGCCGTAGGCGGCCTGCGGGCATATGATTTTGATCCTTATATGCTGGGAAAAATTGATACGCGGGAAATGTGCCGGGAGATATGCGAACGTTTCGGCGTGCCTTATACCGGAGAAACCCCGGCGGCGGTCAACCGGGAACTGCACCGCGGGGTCGGTCGCTATTTTGTCGAAACCCGCAGGATGATGGCCTATATGCGGCAAAAGGGAATTGAAAACGCCGTTTTTTCCAACGCGATGCCGGCGCTTGCGGATACCGTCGGCTATCCCGAACTGCTGCATCCCGAAAATGTTTTTGTCTCGTATAAAGCCGGATTGTTGAAACCCGATCCGGCGGTGTATGAATATGTGCGTGCAAAATTGAACTGCCGTTTTGAGGAAATGATTATGGTCGACGACAAGCCGAAGAACGTCGAGGCGGCCCGTGCTCTCGGCATGGCCGGGGTGATTTTCAGACCGGAAACGGCGGAACATGAGCTTAAACGGATCGTCGGTTATGCCGACCGGGCGGAAGTGGAGAATGCCCTGCGGAATGCGCCGAAGGGAAAGGCGCGGGAAAAGATTCTGGCCGCCGGGGACAACCGCCGGCTGATTGCCGGCAGCGGCGCCAACGTTACGTTCTATGCCGGATCGGCGGGAACGGAAGGCGGCGCGTTGAAGCGGCTGCAAAGCGTTTGCGTCGGCGTGCTGCTGCGCCGTAATGCCAAAACCGGCAGACCCGACGGTCTGGGCGCGCTCGGCGGTCTGGCGGAAAGGACGGGCGCGGGAGAATTTGCCGCCGCGGACGAAACGACGCGCCGGAAGCTGGCGGCCGTCCGCGATGACGTGGTTGTTTCGGCCGGCAAAGCGGCGCTGATTTCCGACGAAGAGGAAATTGCCCGCCGCAACGTTTGCCGGGAAATGCGGGAAGAACTGGGCAACCTCGGCATTTACGATTTTGAACTGCCTGCCGCGGCGTTTGAGGCCGCCGACGTGCCGGGAGCCTGCGACGACAACTTTGCCGTCAACCGCTGGAACGGGGAAGGGCACGTTTGGGCCGTCACTCCCCGCTGCTTTCTCTTAAAAACCGATGCCCGGACGCTTGAACGGCTGCAGGGTTTAAGTGAAAAGGGGCGGCGCGAGGCGTTTTCCGAAGCGCGGGGATTTTGTAAAATTCGTCTGACAGAAGCGCTTTCCCGTTTCGGCAAAAAAGGCGGCGCCGAAGTTTCCGAAGACGGCCGCGACATGGCTTCCGACTATCGTTATCCGCACGAATGGATGGTTTTGTGGATTCTGGCCGCGCGCGAACTGCGGCATGACGAAAAACTGCTGGTTTCCCTGGCCGGGGAAGTGCAGGCGGCCTGCGCCCATCGTCTGGATCTGTTTGATGCCGCCGATCGCATGCGGGTCGGGATGGGCGAATTGGCGGCGGCTTTCGGCGTGTCGCCGCAAACGGTAAAGAATATGCAGGAAAACATGAACGTCGTCTGGCGGCAAAAATGCCGGCCTGAGCGGGAAGAATGCCGACGTTGAAGGCCGCCGGCGGGGCAAAGAGCGTTTTAGACATAAATAAACAAAATAAAAGATTGCTTTTCCGGCTTTTTTCAATTATATTAAAACCGTTTGAAATTTTATTGTCACTATGTTTATGTCCAATTTAAAAACTTTTGCTTATGGCTGATGAAAAGAAAGTTTTGAGTTCTCTGCTTGAGGCGATTCTGCAAATGGAACTTCCGAAAGAAGTTTATGCCGGATTTGCCCGGGAGATGATGACGCGTGCCGGACTTTCGCTTGACGACTGTTTCCCCGCGGATCAAACGGCACTGTTTCTGAAAAACGTCAGAAACAAGTGTGACGAACTGTTCCGATTGACGGAAAGTTCTCCTTTTTCCGCCGCCGCGGCCGAAATTCTGCCGTCGGCGTCCGAAAAGACGGAAACGGAGGAAATGCCGTTGGAAGACGAAAACGGTATTGTCGGCTATGTGCTCGGCGCCGGAGAGAAAAAAGGCGGGGCTTCTGCCGCGGAAGAAACGCCGCTGCCCGTCCCCCGTAAAGGTTACAGCCGCAACGGCAAAAAGCTGGGGCGGCCGTGCAAACGAAAGACGGTTGAAAACGAAAACGCCGCCGTTTCGGAACAGACGAAAACGGAAGAGGAAAGCGAGCTTCCCGTACCGGCGGAAACGGCGACGGAAACGGTGCCCGGTCCGCAAGAACCGGCGCGGCCGGAAAGCGGCGGAGATTCTCCAGTCGAAAACCCGGCGGTTGACGAAGACGGTTTTACCGCGGCGGAAAGGGAAGAAATCGAAAAGCTGAAAATGGGTAAAGAATATTCCATGGATATCCTTTACCGCTGGCGTGACCGGATGGTTGTTTCCGACCGTGTGCTTCAGGAAGGAACGCCGCTCGGCGTATTTGTTCCCTACAATCGCAAGGCGTTGGAGTATGAAAAGTTCGTTCTCTATTTCTGCGACGAAATTTCCGGCCTGCCGTTGAACAAGGCCGAGGCCTATGCCCGCAGCAAACTGCCGGCATACAAAGGGGAAAAATGGAAAGTTCTCGACAGCTGGCAGATTGAGGCGGCCGGGCAGGCGCAGCCGGAATTAAACCGGATTTTGAAAAAAATCGGCGGCGATCCGTTTGTCGGTTCTTACCTGACGCCCAAAACGGTTCATTACCACAAGATGCCGGACAAAATCCGTTATGCGGTGAACGTCCGCTGAGAAAGGCCTGTAAAAGAAGCGTCCCCGGGACGCTTCTTTTTTTGTGCCGCAAAGGGTTTACAAATGCCGGCAAAAGAGGTATAAAACAATCGGTTTGAAATTATTAATTAACTATGATGCATATGAAAAAAACTTTTGTTTTGCTGTTGTCGCTGCTGCTTTTTGCCGCCTGCGACAAAGAAGAGGAAAAGACAAAGCCGCAGTTTTCCCATCCGGTGGAGGAAGAAGAAAGCGCGGTGGTTGAAAAGCTTTATGCCGTCAGCATGCGACGGGAAGTTCCCTTTCCGTTTTCCGCGTACGTGCTGAGGTTGTCCGACGGCCGTGACGTTTACATGCTCCGCTACCGTTATAACCGGGATCTGCACGAAGGGGAAAGAATCCGTTATCGCGTTTTTTCTTTTTGTCCGGATGAAATCGCGGTGTTAAACGGGGTCGAACTGGGCGACGGAAGCGATGCTGCCGGCGAAGAAGGAAAAGGACAAAGCCGCGGGTTGGTGGCGAGTGATCCGATTGAGGCGGAAGTGACGGACATTTTTGACATGAAGATCCGTTACAGCCTGACTTTTCTGCCGATTGACACCTGGTTTATCGAGCTTGATGACGGCGGTCTGGTCTATGTGAAAAAAAGCAAGCTGAAGCTGGAACTGAAGCCGGGTGACCGGATCGTGTACAACGTTTACACGCTGTTTCCCAACGAAGTTCTGGCCATCAAGAAGCTGGAATGACGAAAAAACTCCCGGCCGGTCGGCCGCGGAGTTTTTTTGTGTCGGGAAAACGGGAAAAAGCGTTTGCTTTTTGCCGCTCTTGGGGTACAATCCGGCAGTAAAGGACAATAGTCGGATTTAAGGAACAGATGAAAAAGCATTTTTACATTTTTCGCCACGGACAAACGGTCTGGAACGCGGAAGGACGTCCGCAGGGCCAGCATCCCTATCCGGTTCCGCTGACGATGAACGGTCGCGAACAGGCGGCCTCTCTGGCGGAAAAGCTGGCAGACAGGAAAATCAAAAGGCTCATCAGTTCGGACCTTCTCCGCGCCGCCCAGACGGCGGAAATCGTGGCCGGCCGGCTGGGGCTGGAAATTGAGTACGATCCCCGCCTGCGGGAAGTGGATTACGGGAAGTTAAACGGCATGTACACGATTGAACGGGAAGAGAAATATCCCGATTTTCGCAAATGTTATGCCGATTACGGGGCAAAATTTCCCGATGGGGAAAGTTTCGGCGAAGTGGCCGAGCGGATGAAGGCGGCAATCCGCGACGCGGCGCAAAAATACAGCAGCCGCAACATTGCGCTTTCCACTCACGGCAACGCCATGACGGTGTTGATCAACGTTTTGTTCGGCCGCAGAATCTATCGTCTGGCCAACTGTGATTTTATTCATATAACTTATGATCCGGACAAGGATTTGTGGCAGGCCGTCGACATTCCGCCCGAACAGCCGTCGTTTGAACCCTCGTTTTTGAACTATTAAAGGAGTGCAGACCATGGGATTGTCGATCACGGGAGAAAATAACCGCCTGATAATCGTCGAAAACGGAAAAGAACGGGAATTGACGGAAGAGATCCCCGGGCTTGACATCGTCGTTAACGGAAACGACAATCTGGTCAGGATCGGTTTTCCGCAGGATTTTCAAAATTCGCGGCTGGAGATGTTCGGAAACGGCAATTGTTTTGAAAAGCAACGCAGCGGGGCCAAAACGAGCGGCGTGTTTTTTCATCTCAATCACGGAAGCCGGATCATTATCGGCCGCAATTGCCTTTTTAACGGCAATATATCCATTCTGGCCAAAGAAAAAAAGGCGTTTCCGTCATTCTCGGCGATAACGTGATTATGGGAACCGGCTGCATCATTCGCACCGGCGACGGCCACACGATCGTTGACAAAGGCAGCCGCGATCCTTTGAACGAGCCGCAGGACGTCGTTATTGACCGCCATGTATGGATCGGCGCCCGCTGCATGTTGCTTAAGGGAACGAAAATCCGTGCCGATTCCGTCGTCGGTGCAATGTCCTTGGTCAACAGGAAATTTGAGGAGAAAAACCTGCTGATCGCCGGCGTTCCCGCCCGTGTGATTCGCGAGGGGATAGACTGGGACATATGCGATTACATTTCTTATACCGAAGTTGACGAAACGCCGAGTCCTAAACGGGAAACGTTGTTTTCATCAATTTTCAAAAAGTGAGAATAAAAAAATAAAACAGTTTTTTCATACGGTTGAGGACAAAATACAAAAAAAATCGCCAAAAATATTGACAAATTACGGAGAAAGGCGTATACGTCTTTTCTGTAGTTAACTATTATTTATTCACTTATTTATTTTTCAAAACATATGGAAAAGTTCAAATTAAACAATGGTGCGACCATTGTCATTGCCGAGTGTTCATCAAAAGAGTTGTCAGTATCGGTAACCGTAAACGTAGGTCATGTCAATGAACCGAAACTCGGAATTGCCGCTCTGTACGAAAACGTGCTCATGAAACAGGTTAGCCGGGTGCAGACCGTTTACGGCGGAACCGTCACCAGCTTTTTCACCGGATGTGAAAAAGAAGAACTGGAGATGACCATGTCGAAGATGGCAAACCTGATCAAGGCTCCTCATCTGGGAAGCGATCTGATTCAGGCCGCCGCGTTCGACATCGTGGAACATACCCGTGACCTGGCTCCGTTGGTAAAACGACAGATGAAGCTTCTCTACAAACACACCGCGTTCGGCAAAAAACGCGTTTTGTGGGATGCCGAAAGCTACATCAATGCGATTGAGAGCTACGGTGCTCCGGATCTCAAAGAGTTTGCCGACAAATACTACACCGGAAAGAATCTGGTGGTTGTGGTTGCCGGCGGCCATGTCGGAAAAGACGAGGTCAAAACTCTGGCGGAGAAATATTTCGGAGACATTCCGGCCGGCGAACGCCAGCGCGTGCAGAAGTCGATCTATACCGGCGGTTACAATCTGATTCCGTCGGACGGAAGTTATCGTCAGATTCTGCTGGGATGGGACGTAACCGAAATCAAAGGTTCTTCCAGCGCCAACGTAATGATGTCGATGCTCTCAAAACGTCTGGAACGTTCGTTCAACGAAGTGTACGATCCGGTAAGGAACGTGAAGATTCCTCGGCCGACGGATGCGCAGATTGAGGTGAAAATCGCCGGTTATTACGGACGCCGCACGCTCCGCATTTCGGTGACTTCTTCCCAGTTGTCGACCAACGAAATGCTCGACATCGTCTGCCAAAACGTTTCCCGTCTGCAAAATACGGAAGCGTCGGAACGACGGATGGAAACCTCTAAGCAATGGGCAATGAGCGAAAAACTCTGGCTTTTCTCACAGCCGCAGCCTGCCGCCGTGGAAACTGCCTGGCAGTTGTTCGGAAAAGGCGAGATGTACGACATCAACGACCGGATCAATTACATCTGGAACGTGTCGGCTCACGAAGTGAAAATCATCTCCCGCGAAATTTTCGCCGCCCCGCTGACAATGGTGCTCTACACCAATGAGCCTCACTATTCCTATAAGGAAGTGCAGGAAAAGCTCAAATAAGTGAAACTTTTTCTATCAAAAGGAGTCTGCGTGAAGCAGACTCTTTTTTTTATGGTTTGAACCTAACACTGCCCGTGTAAACAGGTAGACGGCAGACATTCCGGCCCAGCCGTAAGGCTTGCGTAGCTTTGGGCGGACGGATGTAGTTCGGAACAGTTAATACCACTTGCGTCAGCTGGTGGAAGTTTATTGCTTGCTTAACGGAAACCCCCGGGTTCGTTGGAGACTGAACGCCTTAGTTCCGGAACGACGCCGTTTTGTACCTTGGATCATGATCAGTTACGTTTGCAGCCGTTCAGGCCCCGGGTTGCCGGGGAATGACTGTTGTCCCTGTCGAAGCGGCGTTGGGCGTTTTTTTTGCCATTGGCCGTTTTTTGCTGTTGCATATCCGGCAAAAGGCGCTATACTGAAAAAGCCTATAAAATTATTCAAATATGAGATTATTTTCTTTTCGCAAGCCGTTATCGCTGAATGTGATGGACGGAACGTGTGTTGTCAACGATTTGGCGCGAAATTACAAGTATGTCAGGGTGCATCATCCTCAGCTCGGAAACGTTTTGATGTATGAGGATATTTTGATTCCCGGCACCAAGGCCTACTATACCGCCAAGGGAAAGTTCATCCTGCTGGAGAAAAGGTTCGTCAGCCGTTGTGAAGATCCCGGCTCTCCCGGAAAACCCGGCAAAGTCGAACGTATTGTCTTTACGCAGAGGTATCTGGCAAACGGTGACTGCTGTGAAACTCACCGCGTTTACCTTACCAACGGGACTGTTGCCGATCGGTTGACGGAACGCAGTTTTACGTTGCAAATCGGCGCCGAAATTTATGTTTTGAAATCCCGGCTGACAAACGGCGTTTGGCAGAGAAAGGGCGAACTTCCCGCCGCTGCCGTTCTCCGCTGGAAAAATGCTCTCCGCGCCTGTTGCCGGCGCTGATGTCTTTAATGTTCCCGAAACCGCTGCCGGTTTCGGGAACAAATTTTATGCGGCGACGGACATCCGCGCTTGTATATTTGCAAAAAATGGCTTACGTTATTTCCATGTACAATTTTTCAAGGAGAAAAGCACATGCGTTTAGCAACTTGGCTGTTAATGGGCTGTATGGGGTTGTCCTCGGCGGTTTCGGCCGCGGAAAACATTGTCGGCGAAGACAAGAAGACGGAACTGGAAATCAGCATTTACAACAACGATCTGGCTCTTGTCAAAGAGCAGCGGAAAGTTGAGTTGAAACAGGGCGTCAACGATATCGCTTTTGAAGGCGTAGCCTCCCGGATCAAACCGGAAACCGCGCTGTTGGACGCGCCGGGAATCAAGGTGCTGGAGCAAAATTATGACTATGACCTGCTGACGGCCAACAACATTATCGACAAATCCGTCGGAGAAAAAGTGAAAACCGTGACGGTCAATCCCGCAAACGGCGAAAACATTTTTGACAGTGCGGAAATTGTCAGCGCCGCTTACGGCCAGCCGTTGCTGAAGTTCAGCTATGGCATTGAAGCTCATTTTCCCGGTCGGCTGGTGTTTGAAAAGCTGCCGGACAGCCTGCGCAGTGAACCGACGCTGATTGCCAAAATCGACAGCGGCGAAACGGCGGCGAAAGACATTTCTCTGGCTTATCTGACCGGCGGTATCGGCTGGAAGACCAATTATGTGGCCAAAGTCGTTTCCGGCGAAAAACTTAACCTGACCGGTTGGGTGACGATCAACAACGAGTCCGGCGCCGACTATAACGATGCCAAAGTGCAGCTGATTGCCGGCGATGTCAATCAGGTTGCGAATGCCGGCGGCGTCCGTCCGCTGATGATGATGGCCAAGGCAAGCCGTGCCATGGACAGCTACGCCGCGGCCGAAAGCGCTCCGGCGTCGGAAAACTTAAGCGGCTATCATCTTTACAATCTGCCTTTGAAAACCGATATTAAGGATAAGCAGACCAAACAAATCAGTCTGCTTGAGAAAAACGACGTTGCTTATAAAAAAGAAGCGTATATGCGTTCCCCGCTTTATTTCAATTATAATTCCGCGGCAGAATTCAAACAGGTTCATCCGGACATGGTTTACGTACTGCAAAATACCGAAGCCGGCAACCTCGGACTGCCGCTGCCGTCGGGAATTATGCGTTTTTATGAAAACGACAATGACGGCAGCATGCAGTTTATCGGCGAAAATTCGATTTCTCATGTTGCCAAAGGCGAAGAAATGCGCTTAAACCTCGGCAGCTTTTTCAATGTGTTTGTCAGCGGAAAAATTGCCAAGATCAGCAAACTTTCGGAAAACAGGACGCAGGAGGAAGGCGAAGCCTGTGCCACTCTGACCGCGCGTTACGCCTATGACGCCGAAGTTACCTTCAACAATGCCGACCTTCATGCGCAGGAAGTGGTGTTTGAACAAAATCTCGGCGGTGAGGCGGAAGTGGAAAACGAAAGCCTGAAGGGCAGTCTGAAAGATGCCGGCACCTATGTCTGGAAGGTTACGGTTCCGGCGGAAGGAAAGCAAAAGCTGACTTTCCGCGTCGTTGCGCCGTACAAGACCCGGAGCTGCCGGTAAACGGCGGCCTTAAAAAACGCCGGGTATGCGCCCGGCGTTTTTTTTATCGGAAAAACTGCCGTCTGGGCCGGCAGAGTCCTTTTGTGCGTTTTCCGACAGATTATCTGCCGAGTTTCAAGTGCAAAATCGGAAACGGATTGTCCTGATCGTCAAGCGGACTGCGGCCATCAACGGCAAAACCGTGCTTGCGGTAAAATTTCAGGGCGGCGAGATTTTGCTCGTTGACGTCAACCGACGTGACGCCGTGCCGTCTGACGGTAAAAGCCGGCAGTTCGGAGCCGATTCCCCTGCCGAAACAGTCCGGCGAAACGAACGGCCTTACCGTCGGCAAGGCCGATAAATCCGAGAATTTTTCCCCGTTCCGAAAACGCATACAGTTCCGGAATCTGTGCCAGAGCGGAACGGACTTCGCTTTCAAGCGCGAGAATGTCCCGTTCGCTCAAAAAATGATGCGTAGCTCTGACGGAAGCCTGCCACCGGCGGACCAGTTCGTCCGTCTGCCGGTCGTCGGGCCGGGTGATGTCGATAATTTTTTTTGTTTGTTCGGTCATGCTTACATCCTTTGGAGTATTTCCTTGAAATAATTTATCACCGCTCGCACCCGGGGCAGGTCCTTGACCCGTTTGCGGCTGAAAAGGTAGATGCTTATATGACTGTTCCAGTCAAAATTGTCGAGACAAATCAGGCCTTCCTCGGCAAAGCGCAGCGGCATGATGCAAATGCCGGCATTGTTACGCACGGCGTCGATAACCGATCCGCTGGAGTTGGAAATGTAACGGACGTTTTCCGAGTTTTTCAAAATCTCCCGGTATTGCTTGTCATAATAAACGGGATCGGACTTGCAGACGATACGGTGGTTTTTGATAATGTCTTTGATGTTTTGCGGGTAGCCGTATTTTTTCAAATAAGCGGGAGAGGCAAACAGTTTGCATTCAATGTTTTTGACGGCAAGGACAGTCACGTCCTTTTCCTTCGGCTCGCAGTAGGAGATGCCTATGTCCAGGTTGTTGTATTGCAGCTGCAGACTGTCCTGAAAAATGATGCTTTGTATCTGGATGTCGGGAAAGCGGGAGAAAAAGGCGTCTATGTCGTAAAACATCAGGTTGCTGCTGATGCCGACGTCCATTCCGACCTTGACCGGGAAGAAATTTTGGGTGTTTCTGCCGTTTTCGGCATACATTTGCTGCAAGAGTTCTTCCATCCGGGAAGCGTTTTCGGTGAATTTTACGCCTTTGGGCGTCAGGGTGCAGCCGTGTTCCGAACTGATGACGAGCTGCAGGCCGAATTCCGCTTCCAGGTTGCCGATGTATTTGTTCAGGGTGTCTACCGAGGCGCCGATGGCTTCCGCCGCTTTGCGCTTGCTGCGACATTCTCCGAGGGTGGAAAGCATAAACAGGCTTTCTATGTTTTGTAGGTCTTTGCGGTTTATCATAAAATATCTTGCCTTTAATAATTGTTTTTAAAAAAAACATTACCTTGAAGTTGTAATTAGCATCATACAATTATACCTTGTACAGTCAACAATAAAATTCTTCTTTTGTATGTTTTTCTATAAAATTACAACTTTTGGGTTATGATAAATAAACTTCCACTGACTAACGCAAGTTGTATTAACCATTCCGCACTTCGTTCGCCCAGCCAGAATCTACACAAGCCTTATAGCTGGGCTGGTATGTCTACATCTACCTGCTGACGCAGACGTTCGAATCGTAAAAAAAACGGACGCAAATGTCCGGTTTTTTTAAGTTTTAGCGTCTATTTTAAGATGGAAACCGCCAGCTCAATGTCCGCTTCGTTTCTTTCCCGGCTTTCCCGTTCGCAGCGCAGGTTGGTAAAAGCCGAAGCGCGGTCGATCGGCACGTTGTCGTCGGCGTTGAACGTACAATAGTCCGGAATCAATCCTATCTTGTCGATTTTCTGGCCGGAGGGGGTATAGAAATGCGCCGTCGTCAGAGCCAGTTTGCCGCCGTTTTCAAAACTGTACATTTCCTGAATGCTGCCTTTGCCGAAGCTGTTGGTGCCGACCAGTTTGGCCTGAACCTGTTCGCTGAGGGCGGCGGCCACCACTTCGGCGGAGGAGGCGGTGTTGCCGTCGATCAGGATGACGACCGGCAGGTTAAAGCCGGTTTCCTCGTCGGCGTTGTAATATTTGACCGCGCCATTGTCCCTGCCTTTGACCGAGGCGATGATGCCGCCGTCAATGAAAATGCCGGCCACGTCGATGGCAGCCGTTAGCAGACCGCCGCGGTTGCCCCTGAGGTCAAGAATCACGCCTTTGGCCGCGGGATAATCCTTGAGGGCGGAAAGCACGTTTTGTTTGGTGGCGCCGTTAAAGCTGCCGATTCTGATGTACAAAACGTCGCCGATCATCCGCCGGGCAAAAAGCCTTAAGGGTTTGGGAGCATCATTCTCCGTTTCGTCAAGCTCCGAATAATAGCGGGAATTGTCGTTAAGGCTTTCCGCCGCGGCGGCCATTACTTTTTCGATCAGTTCAAAATCCCGTTCGGCGGCTTTCGGCGAGTTTTTGACGGCCGCTTCCGTCACCTCCAGGGTGATTTTGGCCCAGGCATCAATGTCATCGGGGTTTTCCGGTTTATGCCACAGGTCGACCTGCTGCCTTTTGTAATAGAGATAAACCATTTCCCTGCCGTCGGCGAAAAGCAGATCCCTGTCGATTGCCGTCAATCCCTGTAAACCGTTGACGGTCAAACGTTCGGCTGTTATCGGTTCGGCGTGTTTTTCGCCGATGGTAGTGTAGAATGCGGTAATCAGCGAAAGCTCGTCGGCGCGGACGTTGCCGGCGGCAAACAGGGAGATCAGCAGCAGGAGCAGTTTTGGCATCGGTATTCAGGCTTTCTTATCGGGGCGCTTAGTGTTTTTTTTGCGTTCTTTGTTTTTTGTCTTGGTTGTTTTTTTCTTTTTTGCCTTGCTTGGGCGGGCGGGTTTTTCTTCCCTGACGGGGTCTTCGCCCGCATAGCGGAAGATCAGGCCGCCGCTTTCCGGCGAGGCTTCGCATAAGACGACGGCAAGCTTTTGTCCGAGACGGAACTTCAGTTTGTTTTCCGTTCCTTTAAGACAGCTGCCGGCGTCAAGCAGGGTATAATAGTCTTTCGGCAGCGAGCGCATCGGAATCAGCCCTTCGGCGCCGAGGCTTTCTATTCTGACAAAAATTCCGGCGTTGGTCAACCCGCTGATTTTAACTTCAAATTCGGTTCCCGTCAGCGGCTTCAGATAAAGCGAAAGATAACGGGCGGTTAAGTCCCTTTCCGCCGCCGCGGCCGCGCGTTCGGCGGTGCAGAGATGATCGGCGGTTTCGGCAAAGGCGCGTTGGGACGGCATTTCTTCTTCCATCGGGGAAAAGGCACAGGCGTTGACCAGTGCCCGGTGGATCAGTAAATCTGCGTATCTGCGGATCGGCGAGGTAAAATGAACGTATTCTTTCAGACCAAGTCCGAAATGCCCGATGTTTTGCGGAGAATACTGCGCCTGACATTGCAAACGCAGAACCAGATCGTCAATGCCGGCGCCGCGGTCCTTTTGCCGGCAAAGTTCGATAAGGCGGTTAAAATGTTCCGGCTTTAACGCCTGACAATCCGGAAGTTTTAGTTTAAGACTGTCAAGCAGCGGTTTGATTTCTTTTAATTTTTCTTCTGACGGACGGTCGTGGACGCGATACATGACCGGTTGTTTGGAGAGCTGCAGCCGGCGGGCGGCGGCCACATTGGCGGCGATCATGAATTCTTCGATGATTTTGTGGCTGACGAGGCTTTCCCGTTTTTCAACCGCAGCCACGTTTCCGTTCTTGTCAAGGCGGATTTTGACTTCGGTCGTTTCCAGCTCCAGCGCCCCGCGCCTTTTGCGGGCCAGAGCCAGCGCCTGATAAGCTTCGTAAAGAGGCGTGATCGCCGTTTTGAAAAGCTTTTTGGTCCGGCCGTTGAACTCGCCCCGGATTGCCGCTTCCGTTTCTTTGTAAGTCAGCCGGGCGGCGGACTTGATGACAACCCTTCGGAATTCCCAGTCAAGCAGGTTTCCCGCCCGGTCGATCTGCATGAAACAGGCGATTGCCGGGCGCTTGACGCCGGGGTTGAGCGAGCAGAGGTCGTTGCTTAGGATTTCCGGCAGCATCGGGATCACCGTCTGCGGCAGATAAACGGAATTGCCGCGGCGGCAGGCTTCACGGTCGAGTGCGCTGCCCGGACGCACGTAAAAAGATACGTCGGCAATGGCAACGATCAGCCCGAAACCGTCGTCGGTGCGGCAGGCGTAAACGGCGTCGTCAAAGTCTTTGGAGTCGTCGCCGTCAATGGTGACAAACGGCAGTTCGCAGAGGTTGACTCGTTCGGAAGCGGCAAAATCGGGAAATTTCCGGCATTCGTCGGTTACGTCCCGTTCAAATGCCTGCGGCAGTTTGTATTTTTGCGCGATCAGCACTTCGTTTAACTTTTCCATGCTAAACGGGCCGAGGTTTTTAACCACCGACGCCTGTCGGGCGGCGCCGCTGCCGCTGACGGCGATTTCGACGAAGTCACCGTTTTTCAGAGTTTTGTTTTCGCCAAGGACGATCGGTTTGGCGCCGCGTTCCACCGGTGTTACAAGGCAAACGTGGTTTTGCCGCTCAATCGTTCCGAACAGGTTTTCGCCCGTTTCCGTCCGTTCTCCGGCAAGGCGGGAGACTGCTTTGACGCAAAATCCTTCCGCCGTTTTCTGCAGTTTTCCCAAAAATTCGTCGCCGACGGCCGGTGCCGGCAGCCGGCGGCTGCTTTTAAGCGGAAAATTCCGGTTTTTGTATTTTCCGTCGAGGGCGGCGGCCAGCGGTTCGCCGTCTTCGTCGACGGCAGTTATTTTGAACGGAACGTAACGTTCGTCCGCCTTGTCTTTATGTTTTCTCATGGGCGGAACTCGGCAACAAGGGCGGTATGGTCGGAGGGTTTGGGCGCCAGCCGTGGGCTTTTGTCGACGGTGCAGGAAAGCAGCCGGTCAACCGCCGGCGCGTTCAGAAACAGATAGTCTATCCGCATGCCGAAATCGGCGGCGAGGGCGTTGCCGGTATAGTCCCAGAAGGTATATCCCGGGTCTTTCGGATGCAGGGTGCGAAACGCGTCGTAAAAACCGCCGTGGCACAGGGCGTTCAGCTTGCGCCGCACTTCCGGGAGAAAAAGGGCGTCGTCGGCAAAGGGTTTCGGATCATAAACGTCGTTTTCGGTCAAAATGACGTTGAAGTCGCCGCCGAGAACCACCGGACAGTCAAGTTTCCGCAAATCTGCGGCATGGCGGAGAAAAGCGTTCATCCATTCCAGTTTGTAAAGATACTTGGAACGGTCGGCCGCGTCGTTGTAAGGCGGGTTGCCGTTGGGCAGATAAATTGAGGCCAGCCGCCAATTCTGCCCTTGTACCGAAACTTCCGTTTCGAGATATCGGGCGTTTTCGTCGTCAAAATCCGGCAGCCCTTCGCGGACGACGGAAAGCGGGTGCCGGCTCAGCACCGCCACCCCGTTGTAGCTCTTCTGTCCGAGCATTTTCGCCTCGTAGCCGGCGGCGCGGAGCTCAAAGAAGGGAAAGTTGTTGTATTCGCTTTTTATTTCCTGTACGAGAACGACGTCGGGCGCCGCTTTGGCAAGCCATGCGGTCAGGTTTTCGATCCGGGCGTTAATCGAGTTCAGGTTGTAGGCGGCAATTTTCATAAATTTATACCTTTACTATTTGATCTTTTATAATGTATATTACTTTTAATTTGATTGAAAGCTAAAAAAACGCCTTGGCGCATAATATATGTTTTGAGGCGGAGGTAACAGGAGAAAAGATGATGTTAAACGGTTTTCCGGACAATTTCCGAATGGGCGACGATGATGTTTTAAACGAGTTCCGCCAAAAACAGGCAAATTTTGATCTTGAGGAAAAACGCAACGAAATCAACAATTCCCGCAGTCTGTTCATCGGCGCGCTGGCCGGTCTGGCAATGGCGGCCGTGGTCGGCTGGTTCGTGCTGGCGCCGCAGTACCAAAGCGGCGAAGAAGAGGAAGTGCCGGTGATCCGCCGTCCGCAGGAAGAAGTGAAAATTCCGCCGGTGGAACCCGGCAGTGTGGAAATTTCCAACCAGGAAAAAACCGTCTACGACATTATTGAGCGCAAACCCGAAAATCCGGAGGAAGCCAACGTCCTGCCGCCTTCCGAACAGCCGAACGCCGACGCCATTGAAGCGCTGGTCGAAGAGGTAACCGCCAAAGAAAACGCCGCGCCGGCTGCCAAAACAAACGAGATCCGGGCGGAATCGCTGGCCGCGCCGGCCAAACCGGCAGAGGTAAAGACGGAGGCGGAAAAAG
>ENA-UEPV01000911-UEPV01000911.1-human-gut-metagenome-genome-assembly--contig:-NODE-911-length-19670-cov-4.150870_pt1 | contig 19670 bp, 11 predicted proteins | sample MGYA00242942_ERZ507925 | MGnify/ENA primary metagenome ERZ507925 (study PRJEB26167, sample SAMN06115453) | human gut metagenome | host: Homo sapiens | place: China:Fujian | collected 2015-08-26... | reverse complement strand
GAGGTTCTGACAAAACCCGAATACAAATAAACAATACCCCACACTTATCCGTATGTACTTTGACGATACATCAACAGACAAGTGATGAGTGTTTGTATTGATTATCCTTGTATTCTCGAAATTGTCAGATTTCCTGTCAAGGATAAAAGTGAAACACTTTCATCTTTAAAATGCTATCCTGTAAAGGACGCAACAAAGATATGAAATGTTTTCGATACTCACACTTAGGGGTATTGTTTTAGTTCAAGATTGAGTAAGAACAATTTTATTTTTCTCCTTTTTTTGTTAGAAATACAAACCTTTCCCGGAGACTGCTCCTTCCGAGCCTCCCAGAAATGATATTATTCCGACTTATAAGGTGATTTTTCGTGACAAATATAATTATTATTTCAGGATTGTCAAATGAATCGCCTGAAAGTTTATTCGGTTCATCCGGCTAAGCGATGGGTTGGTACGGATAAAGGGAGAGGGGGGGAAATCAGAGATCAGACTTAAAAGATGGATAAAATTCGTTATTTAATCGAAATAAATTCCGGTTTTGTCGAATATTTTTGTGGTTTTGTCAGGTCTTTTTTACTTTTATCCGAGTGAAAAGAAAAAATTGTGCGTATTATTCGATTTATAGGAGTTGCCTGTGTCATTGGACTATTTTTTTGGTGTATCGTAGCCATCGACGAGGTTGGGGAGCATCCGGATAAAATTTGGTTGCATCGTTGCAATTCGATGGAAAAATTATATGAACACAGTGAAAGGTATAGTAACTTTGAAGTAGATATCGTCTTTCGGCAGGATTCGGTATTCGGTGTGACATATGATATAGATACTAGTTTTAACCTGTCTATAGAACCTTATTTTGGCTATATTCAGCAAAATGGAGGTAAATTGTGGTTGGATATTAAAAATCTCGATCTGCAAAATGTTTCGGCTATGTTAACTCAGTTGGCTGATCTGACTTCCCGGTATGACATCGACAAAGAAAGGTTGATCATTGAAAGTCGTAATTGGCAAGCTTTGCAGCGATTTACAGAGGAAGGATATTATACTTCTTTGTATATCGGTTGGGAAAATCCGTCTCGGTTGGAATCCGAAGAAATCGATTCTTACATGGATAAATTAAGGAAAGCGGTGGACCATAAAATAGTCCATGCTTTATCCTTTCCGGGTTGGTGGTATTCGACCATCAAGGAAAATTTGAACCGATCTATCGATTTGTTGACCTGGAAACATCGGACAACCCAATGGCAATTGCTGCTTACCCCTAAGGGGCATAAAATGCTGGACGATCCGGAACTGAAGGTTATTTTAGTGAAAGATAAGGGACAATATCATCGTTAACGATTATTCTCTGCCTGATCGGTTACTGTATTGCTCTGTCCATAAAAAAATTGTATTTTTGCTGGAAAGAGCTTGGGAGGAATATGCAGAAAAGGGAAAGTAAAGAATTTAAGGAATTTTTCGAACGTTTTTTTATTCCGGTATGTCACTTTATTAAACGATATACGGAAGAGGAGGAAGTGGCCGATATTGCGCAGGAGGTATTTGTAAAAGTGTATGAAAAATGGAATGAATTCGACTCTTTAGGGAATGCCAAGGCTTTTCTGTATATTGCAGCCCGGAATCTTTGTTTAGATTTTATCAAACATAAGAAAGCCGAAGCTAATTATCTGTCTGAGTACATGCATGGAGAAGAAGCGGACGATCCTGTATTCCTAAAAGAAGTTACCCGGCAAGAGACTTTCCGTATCCTGCATACGGCGATCGACAAGCTGCCTGCTCAGAGTAAGCAGATTATTATGCTGAGTATGGAAGGGCTCAGCAATGCCGAAGTAGGAGAAAAACTAGGTATCTCCGTGAATACCGTCAAAACATTGAAAAAGAATGCTTATGCCGTATTGCGGCAGGTTCTTTCGAAGGAATATCTGCTTTTATTATTTGTTATCTTACGTGATTATTCTGCTTAACCACACACCGATCGATCCGAAACAAAAATGAGGAGCTGAGTATTAATGGAAGTAGCAATAAAATATTAATTGCTTTGGAATTAACAAAAGTTAATGGTTCCGGCCGGAAAGTTTATAACTTTAATTTTTAATAAATTTTCTATCCTCATTCACCCGTTTAAGAAGAAATGTCGTCTTTTATATAAATGATGTCAAAAAAGGCGTCGGTGTAAAAGTGAAAATTTATGGATGATTTACAACATCGTTTACTGGTTTCTCAATGGATAGCCGAGGAATTTGCCGGAATTATCGATGAGGACCGCCGTGCGAAACTGGAGGCCTGGAGGAAAGAATCGGCCGGCAATGAACAGGAATATCAGGAGCTTTTGCAAGAATTCCGCTCAGGCGATATTCTGGAGCCTTATCCGGAAGAAGAAATCGGTCGGCAATGGAAAAAATTCAGTAAACGAAACCGGACTATTCATCCTGTTTTTAGATACTGGTATCGTTATGTGGCTTTGATCGTGTTATTATTGGGAGCTGCGGGAGTGTTGAAGTGGCAGTTGGATGAGACTCGTAAAACGAGTGAAAGGACTACTCAGACGATTAGTTTGGCTCAGGGAAGTCCTTTGTTGGTATTGGCCGATGGCAGAACAATGTTGTTGAACGATTCGGTGGGTTGGGGCCGGGAAGCTGATTTGCAACAGGTCCGGCTCGATGAGCAGGGCATTACTTATCAGCAATCGGATAGTCTGGAAAAGGAAGAAGTATTCAATACCCTGATTATCCCTAAAGGCGGAGAATTTCAGATTCAGCTGGCCGATGGGAGCCGGGTGTGGTTGAATTCGGAAACCGAGTTGCGTTATCCGGTCAATTTTACCGCTGAGAAACGCCGGGTATTTCTGAAAGGAGAAGCTTATTTCGAAGTGGCGAAGAATGCACAAATCCCTTTTGTGGTAACCACTTCCGCCGGTAGAGACGTGAAAGTATTGGGAACGAAATTTAATGTGGCTTCTTACGAAAACGATGAGCAGGTTACGACAACGTTGGCGGAAGGGAGTGTCGAAGTGGGAGATGAGAAAGGTTCTGTGCGGCTGAAACCGGAAGAACAAGCTCTGTTTTGTAAAGGCGATCGGTCGCTTCGGGTACAAAAAGTAGATGTCGGTATGTATCTGGCTTGGAAAGACGGGAAATTTATATTCGAAGAACAGTCGTTGGAGCAAATTATGAAACAATTGCAGCGTTGGTATGAAATGTCTGTGTTTTATACCAATGAAGAAGTAAAACAATATACCTTCAGTGGTGATTTGAAAAAATATGATGATTTTGACAAAATTATCCGGATGCTCGAGGAAGTGTCCGGTATAAAAATCTCTATAAAAGAGAATTGTGTTGTGATAGGGACGAAATAAAGAACGGAAGGCATCCTACCTCCTTCCGTTCCCTGTGAACTTTCGTCCACATTATTAATTAAATATATACAAATCTATGAAAAAAAATCGAATGTATGCTCTTCGTCCCGGAGAGTATGTGTTAAAATTCCTAAAGATTATGCGACTTGGGATTTACTTGGTTTTACTGACAACATTTACAGTCAGTGCTAACGGCTTTTCTCAAAAAGTTAAGGTGACGCTCAATTTAGAGCAACGGTCGATACTGGAAATTATCAAAGAACTGCGGAAAGTTTCGGATTACCAGTTTTTGTACCGGGTGGATGAACTCAGGAAATGTGGGAAAAGAGACCTGAAGGTACAGGATGCAGGAGTCGAGGAAGTGATGAGACAATTGCTCGACGGTACTCATTTGACCTGGCGTTTGGACGATGATGTAATTCTGATTAAGACGGCACCGAAGACGGCGGCACCTGCAGTTCCCCAAAAAGTGAGAACGGTACAGGGAGTTGTGTCGGATACCAAAGGGGGAAAACTACCCGGGGTTACGGTGATATTGAAAGGAACTACGCTGGGAGGTGTGACGGATGCCGAAGGAAACTTTAAATTCGAAATTCCCGATCAGAAAGATATGATCCTGGTATTTTCGTTCGTCGGTATGAAAAAACAGGAAGTGAAGTATACCGGACAGGAAAATTTGCATATAGTCCTGGAAGACGATATTGCCGAAATGGAAGAGGTGGTGGTGAACGGTATTTTTACCCGTAAAAAGGAGAATTTTACCGGATCGACGACTACTTTTACTTCGAAAGAACTCAAAATGGTCGGGAATCAGAGTGTATTACAGAGTTTAAAGACCCTCGATCCTTCATTTGCCATTATCGAAAACAATGAGTTCGGTTCCGACCCCAACCATTTGCCCAATATCGAGATTCGGGGTAAAAGTAGTATCGTAGGCTTAACCGATGAATATGAAACCGATCCGAATCAGCCTTTGTTTATTCTGGATGGATTCGAATCCGATTTGGAGACTATCAACGATTTGAGTATGGACCGGGTACAAAGTATCACCGTATTGAAAGATGCTGCAGCTACAGCCATTTATGGTTCGAAAGCAGCTAACGGTGTCGTGGTCGTCGAGACTAAATTACCTGCCATGGGATCGCTTCGGGTAAACTATAACGGTAATCTGCAGTTGACTTTTGCCGATCTGTCGGATTATAATCTGATGAATTCTTATGAGAAACTGACTTTCGAACGCCTGGCCGGTTGCTATCGTTTGATAGACGATGAGGGAAATATTTTAGACGAAGAACAGGATCAGATCTATAATGACCTGATGAAAGAAGTGGCTCGCGGAGTAGATACCTATTGGATGAACGAGCCTCTGCGTTTTGCTACTACGCATAAACATACGCTTTCGATTGAAGGGGGAGACGCTACTTTCCGGTATGGTGCCGGATTAAGCTATGGCAAGACCGAAGGGGTGATGAAAGGCTCTGACCGGGAAGTGATGAATGGAAATATCCGTTTGATCTACCGTAAGGGAAAATTATCTTTTACGAATAATCTGAATATCAATTATTCGAAAGCCGATCGGGAACCGGTTGCTTTTTCTGAATTTGCCAAGGCAAATCCTTATTTCCGGAAATACGATGAAAATGGTGAGTTAAAGAAAATATTGTTTCAAAACTATGCAGCAACTTACTATAATCCGCTGTATGATATGAACCAAACCAATTTCGAAGAAACCAAGACAACCGGTTTTACAAATAATTTTGAAGTAGACTGGAGAGTGATCGATGAGTTAAGGGTGCGGGGACGTTTCGGCTTGACCAAATCGAACGAACAGATGAAAAAATTCCGGTCTCCTTTCAATACAGAATTTAACAGTCAGGCAGATATTGCGAATAAAGGAAGTTATGAAGAGAGAAATACTCAAAACTTGAATTATGATGGTGATTTTAGTTTGACATATGGGAAATTATTTAATGAGAAACATATGGTAAATGTGGTCGGCGGAATGCGTCTGAGTCAGAATGGATCGAATAATAGTGCTTATAAAGTTCAGGGCTTTATCGATGATGAATTTTCCAACCCTGCTTTTGCATTAGGTTATCAGAAAGACGGTAACGCTACTTATCAGGATTCTAAAAAACGGGCAGTCAGTTATTACCTGAATTTCGGATATGCTTATGACGACCGTTATTTGCTGGATGTGAATTACCGTTCGGACGGTTCTTCCGTGTTCGGTTCGGACAGGCAGTTTACGAATACCTGGTCTGTGGGTTTGGGGTGGAATATTCATAAAGAAGCTTTTTTCAGTGATATAGAGGGTATTAGTTTGTTGAAACTGCGGGCTTCTATCGGTAATCCCGGGAACCAGAATTTCGATGATTATATCTCTACCCGGATTTATACCTATAATACCGACAATATGAATATTTTCGGTTCGAGTGCAATCGTTTCGAATCTCGGAAACCGCAATTTGGAATGGCAGAAAACCTTGGACCGGAATATCGGTTTCGATATTATTTTCCTCGACAATCGTTTGAGGGTCAATTTCGATTATTTTAATAAAAGAACCGACCCGTTATTGGTACAGATAGGTACGGCTTCTTCGACCGGTGTAAAGACGCTTCCCCGCAATGTCGGAAAACAAATCACCGAGGGGATAACCCTGACGATGAATTATTCTATCATACGTAGAGAAGATATGTTTTGGTCCGTGAATATGAATTTGCGTCATCAGACATCGGAATATAAAGAGGTGAGCGAAGTATTGACGAAATATAATTTAGATAACCGGAACCGTAATCTGACCCGTTATTACGACGGTGGAAGTCCTTCCGATTTATGGGCGGTGAGATCTTGTGGTATCGATCCGGCAACCGGGCGTGAAATTTTCCTGGATAAGAACGGAGAACAGACTTTTGTGCATAATTACGATGATGAAGTCGTAGTCGGAAACAGTGATCCGAAAGTGGAGGGGGTGATCGGTACTTCTTTCTATTACAAAGGTTTTTCTGCTTCTATTAATTTACGCTATCGTTTGGGTGGGCAGATTTTTATGCAGACCCTTTATGATAAAGTAGAAAATCTTTCTTCTTCAAAGAAATGGGAAAATCTGGATAAGCGGGCATTGTACGATCGTTGGAAACAACCCGGTGATCAGGCTAAATTCAAATCTATCGCCAGCAGTGAAGTGACGCCGATATCTTCCCGTTTTGTCGAAGATAATAATGTGTTGTCGGGAGAATCGATTTCGTTGGGATACGAAAGTACAGCTCCCTGGTTAAAACATATCGGAGCTTCTTCGATGTCTGTCCGGGCTTATATGAACGATATTTTCCGGATTTCGACCGTAAAAAATGAACGTGGTCTGAGTTATCCTTTTGCCCGTTCGGTGTCCTTTTCATTAGGTGTGACGTTCTAAAATGTAATATTAACTGATTGAGATATGAAAACGAAAATAAAATATGGTTGGCTTTTATGCCTGTTGGTTTTCAGTGCCTGTAATTCCTGGATAGATATAACGCCCTCCGATCGTTTGAATGAAGATATGCTTTTCGAAGATAGACAGGGATTTGAAAAAGCGATTAACGGTGTATATGTGGGATTGGTCGATCGTTCGCTTTATGGCCGGAATTTGAGTGCCGGGGTGATCGATTTGATGGCTCAGTATTATAAATACGGGAATGGGTCTGATTTTAATTCCATGCTCGGCGCTTATAAATATGAGGAGCAGAATGTCAAAGATGTATTTCAGGTTATCTGGGAAAAGGCTTATGCGCTGATATTGAATTGTAATATCATTATCGAAAAATGTGATGAACGGCAAGACGTTTTACCCGGTGTATATTACGGTTTGTATAAAGGTGAAGCGTTGGCTTTAAGGGCGATGCTCCATTTGGATATGTTGCGTCTGTTCGGACCTGTTTACGATGAAACTTCTAAAACGGCCGAATGTATCCCCTACGTAACCAATACCGATGCTCAGATTTCTCCTTTACTGTCTGCTGAAGTTGTTTTGGAGTCGGTGATCGGAGATTTGAAAACTGCTCTGAATTTACTGAAAGAGTCCGATCCGGTTTTGACGGATGGGGTACGGAACGAGGGAAACAGTATCGGAGATAATGCATTGAATTACCGTCAGTTCCGGTTGAATTATTATGCTGTAAAAGCTTTGTTGGTCCGGGCTTATGCCTGGGGACACGATGAAAGTAATGCGTTGGTTACTGCCGAAGAGATTCTGCGTGAAGTACAGGTGGAAGGGGCGGAGATATTCCCTTTTGTAACCCATGCGGCAGCTACCGATGTTTCTAAACCTGACCGGGTATTTTCTTCGGAAGTGATGTTTTCGTTATATGATTCCTACCGGGGTACAGAGATTCAGGATAAGTTGTTCCTGCCGACCCTGGACCAGATATATACTTTCACGGGTAAACGTTTGGAATTGGGGAAAGACTATTCTTTTTACGCTTCTGAAAACGATTATCGTCGTAATATTTGGGCAAGTTATAGCAATGCCGGAAAACTGATCGACTATCATCGGAAATATGAAGATATAACAACGAGTGGGGCTGAGTTATTGAATAAGATGGTTCCTTTGATCCGGTTGAGTGAGATTTATTTGTTGGCTGCTGAATATACCGATGACTTTGTAACCGCCAAAGGGTATTTGGATCGGATACGGAATAGCCGGAATTGTCCTAGCTCGGTGGCAACCGAGCCGACCTTGATGGAGGAGATTACAAAAGAATGCCGGCGGGAATTTTTAGGGGAAGGACAAATGTTTTTCTTCTATAAACGGAGGGCTGAGCAACAGCTTCCGAACGGAAGATTCGAGACAGATAACGATAAACAGTGGATCGATATGTCGATGAGTAATTATGTGATCCCACTTCCTGATAGTGAAACCGATATGAGATTGAACTAAAATAATGAATTATGAGAAAATTATTATATATCTGGATATTGCTTCCCTTATGTATCGCTTGTGAGCGGGATTTAATGTCGTACGAGGGAGAAGAAGCTATTTATTTTGCTGTACAGAGTGGTCATTCCTATGCCTCGGAAAAGGATTGGCCCTATATGCCTTACACGCTGGCTGAATTCGGTAAAGTTCAGGAAGATACTATGGTCGTTAATATCAAAGTGATGATTACCGGGCCTGAAAAAGATTATCCGCGTCCTTTCAGGGTCGTAGTCAATCCGGATAGTACGACTGCCCGGGAAGGAATCGATTATAGGGCGCTTGTAGGTGAATATACGGTAGAAGCGAATCGTTCCTATGCTTATATTCCGGTATTGTTTTACCGTCAGCCTGAGATGAAAAACGATACGGTAACCTTAGGACTGAAACTGGTCGCTAACGATCATTTTTCTTTGACTTTTAAGGAATTCGACAAAATGGAAGGTTTTACCAGCGGGAGTGTTGTGTTTGAACAATTCGACGCTACAATGCATAAAATCTTAGTAACGGATATTATGCCTAAGCCTTCACAGTGGTCGGATTGGGAATTCGGCACCTTTACTCCCGAAAAGTTGAACCGGATATGTCTGGAATTGGGCTATACCTATGCTGATTTTCAGAATCCCCAAAAAATAACTATGGTGGAACAAATGGTGATCTCAAGGAAATTCTCGGAGATATTGAATAAAGCTTATTACGATAAAAAACCAATTTTGGAAAACGATGGTCGGTTAATGTGGGTCAGTGGTTGTGTTTATGCGAACGGGGCATATCCCGAAACGAATGAATAGTAAGTTTGACCGTGATAAAAATGAATATGATGAAACAAATTTTATATATATTGCTGGGAATTATGCTTTTAAGTATAGTTTCCTGTTATGATGATGAAGGTAATTACGATTATCATGATATCAACGAGGTGACCTTTGGAGAGATCAATACCATGTACAATGTATTGTTGAATATTGATACGCTAAAAATTGATGTCGGAGATTTTGTAGAGATGAGTCAGGGAGACCTTACCGATACAGATCGTTTTGAATATTTGTGGGTGATTTTTTCTCCGTCTGATAGCCATGTGAAAGATACGATTTCTACGGATCGGGTACTCAGTTATCCGGTTACTTTGGCTCCCGGAACTTATAATTTGTATTTGAAAATCCGGGATAGAGTAACAGAGGTACAGTGGAAAAAGCAATTTACGGTGACTGTCGGGACTCCTTATTCCCGGGGAATTTTACTGATGGGAGAAGATGCAAATGGGAATGCAGATGCACAGATGATTTCTATGGCGGGTATAGATACACTGATTCTTAAGGATATTCTGAAAAACAGTGGATTACCTACTTTGCATGGTCCTGTTTCGTTCTTGCATACTGGTAAGCAAGGTGAAGATTACAGACAGATTTGGGTACTTACTGAATCGGGTTCTTATTATTTAGACCGGGAAACCTTACAGGGTTCCGAGTCCAATGTATTCGATAATTTTTTACTGGAGTCTTACAATGAACCTATGATTCCGGTTACAATCGTTCCGCAGCCGAGTGATATAGATGGAAAAGTTGAAAGTCAAAGAGCTGTTGTATGTAGTAACGGTAAGTTGTTTTACACCTCTTTATCTATCCTGGCATATGGTATGTATTCTTTTCCTTTGAACTGTTTGAAGACTGATATGACTAAATACATTCCTGCCAGTGAATATCTTTTTTATAGTATTCAATCTTTTAAAAAGTTTATTTGGTATTCCGGAGAGACCAATCGTTTTTATAAGACAGAGAGTTATTTATATCCTTATTCTGATACATTGGAACAGAAAAGTACGGATGTATTCCCTTGGGATCAAAAAGGTACAGGGCGTACATTGATATATGGGGAAAATACCTGGAATGAAGCGAAAGTGTGGGTATGCGACGGAAATTCATTCGCACTTATGGGGGATGGAACGAATGCGTATATCTACAAGTTTTATGTGAACAATATGGAGACTAAGAGTATGTATGAGATAACTTCTAATGTCGCTTCGGATATTTTGACGGCAGATTTCTATGCTTTCTCTTCGACCCGTTCGGTTTTGTTTTATGTAAAGAACAATGTTTTATATGCTTATAATTACGACAAGGGGAATGAACGGGTAGAAACCATCCCTTTGGAAACAACGGATCAGATTACGATGTTGAAATTCGATCTGACGATGGAACCGATGAAAGATGCCTTGTTTATCGCTACTTACAATACTGCCGAAGGAGGAACTTTACGGAAATATTATGTGGGCAATAATCCGGATAAGGTAGAGTTGAAAGCAGATCCGACGGCAGTTTGGAAAGGTTTGACCAAAGTGAAAAATATGAGTTGGAGGGCAGTTTTGTAAATGCGTCGGTGGGGGGCTTTTGAGGACATGAATTAAAATTCTGCCGTGTCGTTTCCGGTACCGATGGTGTATTGGAGGTTGGGATTTGAGGTTTGTGGATCGATAAACTGTCGGATACCGGAAACATAGTATAATGGTATAAATGAAAAATAGTATGAAAAAAATATTCCTTTTTATTGCATTTTTATGGATAAGCTTGGTTAGCTTTGCGCAGGATGGGGTGAATTTTGAACACCTGAGTTTTAGGGAAGCGTTGGACAAGGCGAAGAGTGAGCAGAAGTACGTGTTTATGGATTGTTATACTTCCTGGTGTGGGCCTTGTAAGAATATGACTCAAAATGTGTTTCCGCAGAAAAAAGCCGGAGATTATTTCAATCCGAAGTTTATCTGTGTGAAGTATGATATGGAAAAAGGAGAGGGGCCTGAATTGGGGAAACGGTTTGAGGTACGGGCTTATCCGACTTTTTTGGTGTTGGATGCAGAAGGCCGGTTGCTTCATAAAGTAATCGGTTCGTATAGTGTGGACGAGATCATCGAACGTATAGAAGAGAGTTTCGATGAAGAGAAAGCTTATGGTTCTTTGAAAGCGAAGTATGAAAGCGGTAACCGGGAACAGGTATTTATGGTGAAGTACCTGAAAATGCTGATTCGGTATTATGATCCGGCGATGGAGGCCGTTGCTGCCGAGTTGATAAATACGCTGAGTGATAAAGAGAAGGTGGAAGAGGCCTATTGGTTTGTCTTCAGCAATCCGAAACTGACTCCGGAAGGTTCGGCTAATGAAGCCTGGCTGTTGAAAAATCACAAGCGTTTCAATAAAACGGTCGGTAAGGAAAAGGTGGAACAGGAATTGGATAAACGGTATACCGAAAAGCTTTTGAAAGTCCTTTCGCAGAAAGAAAAAATATGGACTGAAAAACAGCTTGCCGCTTTGGGACGTGAGATTGCAGCTTTGAAGCTGAACACGAACGAGGAATTGCAAGCCTATGTAACGGTGGCGAAAACGGCTTTGAAGAAGGGGGTGGAAGAGTTGATTTCGGTTTGTGAAACTGAATTTCCGAAATTCAAGACCAAGGAAATTCCTTATATTCAGTTTTGCGACCGGATTGTAGCCGAGGCTTCGCCGGCCGATAGGGCGAGATACATTGCTTTGGGAGAAAAACTATATGCTCAGGCGAAAGACGAACCGGCAAAAAACACCTTCAAATTTGTTTTGGAATATTTGAAACATCATAATAAACAAAACTGAAATAATTTTTGATAGATGAATAGAAACTTACTTACAATGGCGTTATTGATATGCGGATTATCGGTAAACGGTCAGAAGAAAATCGATTATGTGGATCCGTTGATCGGCACGAACGGCATGGGACATACTTTCCCGGGGGCCTGCGTACCTCATGGTTTGGTACAGCTCAGTCCGGATACCGATACGATTCCGCATAATATAAACGGAACCTATCAACCGCGGGTATACGAGTATTGTGCCGGCTATCAGCACCGGGATAGTTCTATTGTAGGGTTTAGTCATACGCACTTTAACGGAACCGGGCATTCGGATTTAGGCGATATCCTGATTATGCCGGTAACCGGAGATATTAAATTTAACCCGGGAACGGCTGAAAACCCCGATAGCGGATATCGTTCCCGTTTTTCACATGCCACAGAAAAAGCCTGGCCGGGTTATTATTCCGTGATGCTCGAGGATTATGGGGTGAAGGCAGAATTGACAGCCACCGAACGGGTAGGGATACATAGATATACTTTCCCGAAAGGAGACGGACATATCCTCCTCGATCTGAAACATGGTATTTATAATTACGACGGAAAAGTGCTTTGGGCCAATCTGAGGGTAGAAAACGATACTTTGCTGACCGGTTACCGGATTACAAATGGTTGGGCCCGGGTGAACTACACCTATTTTGCGATTACTTTCTCAAAACCGATCCGGGGTTACGGATATAAAGAGATGAAACCGATGCTGTATAACGGAATGTGGCGGAAATTCGATATCTACCGCAATTTTCCCGAAATCGGAGGACGGAATGTCGTGGCTTATTTTGATTTCGACTTGTCGGACGGAACGCCTTTGGAGGTGAAAGTTGCACTTTCACCGGTGAGTGCCAGCGGTGCATTGAATAATCTGCGGATCGAGACTGCGGGTAAAAATTTCGGGCAGTTGTGTGCGCAGGCCGGACAGAAATGGGAAGATGCGTTGAGTGTGATCGATGTAAAGGGGGATTATGATCAGGTTTGTAATATTTATTCTTCCATGTATCACACCATGATCAATCCATCGGTGTATATGGATCATGACGGTTCTTACCGGGGATTGGATCAGGAGATCCATCAGGCGGATCAGTTCACGAATTATACGGTATTTTCTGTTTGGGACACCTATCGGGCTCTGCACCCTTTGTTCAATTTGTTCTATCCGTCACGTAGTAAAGATATCGTGGCATCGTTTCTGGCTCATTATCGGCAGAGTGTACATGGTTTGCTTCCTATCTGGTCGCATATGGCCAATGAAAACTGGTGTATGATCGGATATCATGGGGCTTCGGTCATAGCCGATGCTTACGTGAAAGGTATTCCGATGGATGAAAAACTGGCCCTGGAAGCTGTCGTGAGTACTTCTACCGTTCCATACCTCGAAGGATTGAAAGAGTATATGGAATTGGGGTATGTGCCGATGGAAAAGAGCGGTAGTTCGGCATCGGTCACCCTGGAGTATGGTTATGACGATTGGGCGATCTATCATATGGCGAAGAAAATGGGCGACCGGGAAGTGGCCGATACTTACCTGAAGCGGGCCGGAGCCTATAAACATCTGGTGGACGAGCGTTTGGGTTTTATCCGGCCGAAGAATGCTGCCGGACAGATGAAGGAAAAATTCGATGTGCTGGATACTCATGGCCAAGGGTTTATCGAAGGTAATTCCTGGAATTACTCTTTTTATGTACCTCAGGATGTGAATGGCCTGAAGGCTTTTATGGGAGGAGACAAACGCTTTATCGAGCGGTTGGATTCTTTGTTTACCATGGAATTGCCGGCAAAATACTACGAAAATACCGAGGATATTACCAAAGAAGGTTTGATGGGTAATTATGTGCATGGTAACGAACCCAGCCAGCATATTCCTTATCTGTATATGTGGACTTCTCAACCTTGGAAAACCCAATACCGCCTGCGGGAAATTATGGATCGGATGTATCGCAATAATATCGACGGGTTGTGTGGTAACGATGATTGCGGGCAGATGTCCGCCTGGTATATTTTTACGGCTATGGGATTCTATCCCGTATGTCCCGGATCCGACCAGTATGTACTGGGAGCTCCTTATCTGAAGGAAATGACCGTACATTTGGAAAATGGGAAAGATCTGGTGATCAAAGCTCCGAAAGTCAGTGCTAAAAACCGTTATGTCAAATCAGTGAAACTGAATGGACGGGAATACGATAAAGCTTATCTGACTCATCAGGATATTTGTAACGGTGGAGAGCTCTTTTTTGAAATGAGCAGTACGCCGAATAAGAAAAGAGTGTTCACCGAAGAACAAAAGCCCTATTCGATGACGAAATAGAAACGGATAAAATGTTTTATATGAAAAAAGTATTGCAATTTATGGTTACCGTCGGCGGATTGTTGGCTTTTGCGACGGTGAGTGCACAGCAACAGCCTTTGATTTCTTATGTACGGCCGCTGGTGGGTACTTCGGGGTATGGAAATACCTATCCCGGGGCACAAATTCCTTTCGGAGGTATTCAGATCAGCCCGGATACGGATGCCGATTATTACGATGCGGCAGCCGGATATAAATACGATCATAAAACGCTGTTGGGTTTTAGCCTGACTCACCTAAGCGGAACCGGTATCCCCGATTTGGGCGATTTTTTGTTCATGCCCGGGACCGGAAAGATTCATTTCACACCGGGGACGCATGAAAATCCGGATACCGGTTATCGTTCCCGCTATAGCCATGAACAGGAATGGGCCAGTCCCGGCTATTATGGCGTAGACCTGCTGGATTATGGGGTAAAAGCAGAAATGACTTCAGGGATTAGAAGCGGAATCCTGCAGTTTACCTATCCCGAGTCGGACAGTTCTTTTATCCTGCTGGACATGAACCATACCTTGTGGCAGAGTTGTCCCTGGAGCAATCTTCGGGTGGAGAACGATTCGACCCTTGTCGGTTATAAATTGGTAAAAGGGTGGGGACCGGAACGGCATGTTTATTTTACGGCTGTATTTTCTAAACCTTTCCGGGATTTTGGAATTATGCAGGATACTATTCCGGTGAAATACAATACTAACCGTTTCCGGAGTAGTCTCGAAGCCTGGGGAAAAGACCTGCGTTTCTGGATGCGTTTCCCGACCCGCCAGGGAGAAATGGTTACGGTGAAGACCGCTGTCTCGGCAGTGAGCAGTGATGGGGCGAAACTGAATATGCAGGAATTGGAAGGAAAAACTTTTGCAAGCCTGAAAGCTGAAGGCGAAAAACTGTGGGAAGGGCAGTTGTCGAAATTTAAGATCGAGGCTACGCCCGAACAGAGGGAGACTTTTTATACGTCGGTCTATCATGCTTTCCTGCATCCCTTTATCTTTCAGGATGCAGACGGGAAGTTTAGAGAGTTGGATAAAAATATCGGTCAGGCAGAGGGTTTTACCAATTATACCGTCTTTTCTTTGTGGGATACTTACCGGGCATTACATCCCTTATTCAATCTGGTGCAACGGGAAATTAATGTCGATATCGTCAACTCGATGCTGGCCCATTATGACAAGAGTGTCGAACATATGTTGCCGGTCTGGTCGTTTTATGGCAACGAAACCTGGTGTATGATCGGATATCATGCTGTATCGGTGATTGCCGATGCCATCATGAAAGATGTGAAGGGATTCGATTATGAACGGGCTTACGAGGCGATGAAGACTACGGCGACTAATCCCAACTATGATTGTCTGCCGGAATATACCGAGTTAGGTTGGGTCCCTTTCGATAAGGAGAAAGAATCGGTATCCAAGAGCCTCGAATATGCCTATGACGATTATTGTATTGCTCAGGTGGCTCAAAAGCTTGGAAAAACCGAAGATTATGAATTTTTCATGAAGCGGGCTTTATCTTATAAAAACCTGATCGATCCCGGGACGAAATATATGCGTGGCCGGGATAGTAAAGGCAACTGGCGCACTCCTTTCGCTCCGATCGCTTATCAAGGTCCGGGATCTGTCAATGGCTGGGGGGATATTACCGAAGGTTTCACCTTACAGTACACCTGGTATGTTCCTCATGATGTGCAGGGGTATATCAATGAAGCCGGAGAAGATTTGCTCCGGGAACGCCTCGATTCGATGTTCGTTACCCAGATGGCCGATAATATCCCCGGAGCACACGATATTCAGGGACGGGTAGGGGCTTACTGGCATGGTAATGAGCCTTGCCATCAGATCCTGTATTTCTATAATTACCTGAAACAACCCTGGAAATGCCAGGAGAAGGTGCGTTATATCATGGATACCTTTTATGGGAATAAGCCGGATGCACTCAGTGGAAATGACGATTGCGGACAGATGTCGGCCTGGTATATATTCAATACCATGGGATTCTATCCGACGGCTCCGTCCAGTAATGTGTATAACCTGGGGTCTCCCGGGCTTGCTGCGGTCGATATGAAGATGAGCAACGGTAAGCATCTTCGGATGACTACCGGGAATTGGTCGGCCAGAAATGTGTTTGTGAAAGAAGTATATCTGAATGGGAAGAAGTACGATAAGTCGTATATAACCTATAATGATATTAAGGATGGAGCGGATTTACACTTTGTGATGAGCAGCCGTCCGAATTATAAACGAGGTGTGGCCGAACGGGCGGTCCCTCCCTCTGTTTCAGAAAAACGATAAAAGGCAGAAGACGATGAAGATAGTATGGTTGCTTTGTCTGCTGTGCTTGGGAGGCAGTTTAAAGGCTCAGGTATTGTCGGATTCGGTCTCTTGCCGTTTATCGGGCAGAGTGGTCAGCGGAGAGGATGGGAAGCCTCTCCCTGGCGCTCATATTTTTTTAGGGATAAAGCGAATTTTGGTAGCTGTTACAGATTCGCTGGGAAAATTCGATGTCGGGAAATTACCGGCTGGCGAACAGTGGCTGAAAGTCTCTTTTGTCGGTTTCCGGCCGTTGGAACAAAAAGTTGTGTTGGAAGGACATACTGCTGTCGGGGACATTTCCCTGAAAGCACTTATTCTCGACGAAGTGGTGGTATCGGCACGGCCTCCGCTCACTGTGCAGAAAGGAGATACCTTACAGTTCAATGCGGCGGCTGTCCACTTGGCTGAAGATGCCGATCTGGAAAAACTGTTGAAGAAATTGCCGGGTTTCGAGATTGTAGACGGGAAAATTATGGCCCAGGGGCAGGAAGTGAAAAAAATCACCATCGATGGGATGGAATATGCGATCAATGATCCTGCTGCGGCTTTGAAGAATCTTCCGGCTAAACTCGTTGCCCGTATAAAAATGTACGATGATAAAAGTGAGGAGGCTAAATTCTCGGGTTATGACGATGGGAGTAAATCACGTACATTGAATATCGAAACCCGGAATCCCAACCAGATGAAGGTGTTCGGACGCGGCGAACTGGCTTATGGGCTGGAAAAGGTGAAAGATAAATCCTATTCTGCTTCTGTATCGTTGAATTTATTCGACCGGAAACGAAAGATTACTTTTAGCGGAAATGCCGGCCGGATGGCCTTGAACGACTTGCCGGATGCCCGTTACCGGGATGAAGGGAACAAAAATAAGAACCATGGACTTTGGGGTAATTATTCGTCACAGATCAATAAGAAACTGCAGGTGAGCGGAAATTACCGTTGGAACGCGAACGTAAATAATTCTGCTTCCCTTTCCCGTCAGGAATATTTGCCTACCGGGAATTATGAAAGCCGCGTGTACGATAATGAGAGTCATTCGAACTCGGATAATCAAAGTCATGGAGTTAATTTTAGTCTGGATTACAAGATCAATGACAAGAACCGGATCCGGTTCAATCCCGATTTTACTATTTCCCGGGGAAATCAGGAGAGTTTGTCCTGGAATAGCAGTATGGAAAACGGGGATACCTTAAATCGAACAGAAACGAAAGCCATCAATAAAAACGATAGTAAACGGGCAGGAGGTAATTTCTCGTGGATGCATGCTTTTAAAAAGACAGGACGTACCTTGACGTTTCAATTCAGTGGAGGGTATAATGAATCGAATTCCGGTGATTATCAGCATATACACGAGAAAATAACCGAGCGGGGAGATAGTTTGCGTTTTCAGAAAAACGATAATGAACGGATAAACTATTCAATGGGTACCGGATTGTCTTATTCCGAGACTTTGACGAAGTTTGCGCGTATTAGCTTCAATTATCATTTCCTGACGAGTAAAGATCAGTCGGACCGGCATAGCCTGGCTTACCGGGATGCCGTATTCGAAGAGCTGATCGGGATAGATACGGCCTTAACGAATAAATCGATCAATAAACAAGTCAGTCAGAATTTCGGGGTAAATTATAATTATCATAAAGAGAAAGTTACGCTGAACGGGGGTGGTTCGTTGCGTCTGATGCAGATGGAAAACCGGAACAGGTTTATCGGAAAACCCGATTCTTTGGTCGGATCCAACTATCTCGATATTTCACCCCGGGCAGAGCTATCCTACCGGATGAGTGAAAAACGGAATGTCAGTGTCAACTACAATGGAAATACTTCTTCTCCGTCGGCCGTGCAATTGCAGGATGTATTGAATGTCAGCAATCCCTTACAAGTATCTAAGGGAAATCCTGGATTGAAAAAGTCTTATTCGCATCATCTTTCGATGAGGTATACCAGTTCGGAACCGATGAATTCCCGGTTTTTCTGGGCTAATTTCGATGTACAGCAGACGATCAATCAGATCTCTTCCAATGTAAAATTTATCGGTAAAGACACCTTGATCGATGGATATTTGGTGTCGAAGGGAGGTTCGTTGACCATGCCGGTGAATTTGAATGGGATGTGGAGTATGAATGTACATACCAATTATTCGATGCCGGTGAAAAAAATCCATTTGGATTTCGGGGGAGATTACAGTTATTCGCATCAACCCTCGATTTACGATGATCAGCAGAATGTCACTCAGATGCATCGGGGACAAATCAGTATCGGCGTCAATACCGACTTATCGGAGAATTTCGACTTTTATTGCCGGCATGCTACAAGCTATTCCCATTCCCGGAATTCATCCACCGGTAAAGCTCAGAATCTCGAAGAGACGGTAATGGCCAATTGCAGGTGGCTTTTCTGGAAAGGTTTTTTTGTGGGAGGAGACTATTTTTATACTTATTATTGGAACAAAACAGGGACAGTGACCAGCCGGTCGAATAATCGTCTGAACCTTGAATTGGGTAAGAAATTCGGTAAAAAGAAACAGGCCGAATTGGTATTCCGGGACAACGATATCTTCCGTGACCGCAGTCAGGTGCACTATTCCGTGACCGATTTGTATACCCGGATGAATAGTTCGACCAGTACGCAGGATTATTATATGCTTTCCTTCTCTTACCGTTTTGACCGGATTGAAAAAAAATAAAGGACCCGCTAACTGCATTCTTTATTCGAATTTTCTTTGCATGATATTGAGTTTTTCTGGCCAGATTTAACAATTCATGGGACAAATATAGGACAAAACTTTGTGTCAAATGTTTCATTTTCCCAATAATTAAACTGATCTTTATTGCTGAATATCACCTGATGGTGTAAAAATTGAAAACAAACTGATGGGAATTCAGGAGAAAATAACGTAAAAAGAAAGAGGCTATCATGTAAGTAAATATATTGTTATAATTATCACTAGGTGAAGATTATATTGTATAAATGAGTGAGAATATTGAGAGAATTATAAATTACAATATTATGAAAAAATATTTATTAGGATGATTGGACAGAACGAAGCCTTTTCTACAATTGCCGAATGTTTACCG
>ENA-UEPV01000903-UEPV01000903.1-human-gut-metagenome-genome-assembly--contig:-NODE-903-length-19784-cov-60.797788_pt1 | contig 19784 bp, 19 predicted proteins | sample MGYA00242942_ERZ507925 | MGnify/ENA primary metagenome ERZ507925 (study PRJEB26167, sample SAMN06115453) | human gut metagenome | host: Homo sapiens | place: China:Fujian | collected 2015-08-26... | reverse complement strand
TTTCGTCCTCAGGAGATCAGCGAACAGGAGAAAGAAAAGTACCGTTGCCGGGAACCCGGCGCGCATAACCGGTCAGGAAAAGCCGGAGAGAAGGAAGAACTTTCTCCGCCGCAATTGTTGTAAAACCGAAAACCGTTCCGTTTTACCGTGAAACGGCCGGTTCGGAAAAAGCGCAACGATACGCAAAGGAAAAGCGCCGGCAGTTTGTCGGCGCTTTTTGTGATTCGAAGTCTGCGTAAACAGGCAGATGCAGACATACCGGCCCGACCGTAAGGCTTGCGCAGCTTCGGGCCGGGCGTTTGAGTTTCGGAATGGTTAATACCGTTTGCGTTAGTTAATGAAAGTTTATAACAAGCTCCCTTCCGGCCGAGCCTGCACTCTTTGCCCCCTGCATGCGAGCAGTCCGGGAGAATCTTTTTTGATTCTTCGTCTGCCAACAACCGGTATGTTCGTTCCGTCTTACGGAGCGGCGCTCAGTCATTGTCGGCATACGGATTGCCGGTTTTGCGCACGGTAATCCGGATCGGTACGCCGCCGAAATCGAAAGTGTCGCGCAGGCTGTTGGTCAGATAGCGCAGATAACTGTCCGGCAGACCTTCCGGGTTGCTGGAGAAAATGAAAAATGACGGCGGCCGGATTTTGGCCTGGGTAATGTAACGCAGCTTGATCCGGCGTTTGTTTTTGCCGAGCGGCGGCGGATAGTTGCCGGTAACGTCGGCAAACCATTTGTTGAGCGGCGCCGTCGGCACCCGGCTGTTCCAGCGGGTATAAATTTTTACGACCGCGCTCATCAGCTTGTCCAGCCCTTCGCCTTTGAGGGCGGAAATGGTGACCGTCGGGATCCCTTCCACCTGGGTGAGCGAGGTTCGCAGCCGGTATTTCAAACGTTCGATGGCTTCTTTCTTGTCGGCAATGTCCCATTTGTTGACGGCAATGATCAGTGCCCGCCCTTCATCCAGCACGCGGGACGCAATCGTCAAATCCTGCTTGTCGAGAACCGCGTCGGCGTCTAAGACCAGCACCACCACCTGAGCCATGTTGACGGCATAACGCGATGAAGCGGCCGACATTTTCTCAAGTGAATCGCTGACTTTCGATTGTTTACGCAGCCCGGCGGTGTCTACCAGCTTGAATTTTCTTCCCCGCCATTCCCAGTCGGAAGCGATGGCGTCGCGGGTAACCCCGGCTTCCGGCCCGGTCAGCATCCGTTCGTCCTGCAAAAGGGCATTGACCAGCGTCGATTTGCCGACGTTCGGCCGGCCGACGATTGCCACCTGAATCGGGCGTTTGTCGTCATATTCTTCCCCGTTGCCGGCGTTTTTCTCCGCGCTTTCTTCGTCCGCCTTTTCCCCGTTCGGCGCGTCTTCCGGATAATAATGCTCTTTCAGCGCGTCGTATAAGTCAAGCATTCCCAGTCCGTGTTCGGCGGAAAAGGGGATCGGCTCGCCGAGCCCCAGTTTGTAGGCCTCGAAACGGCTGTCTTCCTGCTGCCGGCCTTCGCATTTGTTGGCCAGCAGAACCACCGGTTTGTGCGAGCGGCGCAAAATGTCGGCAAAGTGTTCGTCATAAGGCTGCAAACCGGCGCGCGCATCATAGAGAAACAAACATACGTCGGCCTCGTCAATGGCTTTTTTGGTCTGTTCCCACATCCGCGCTTCCAGGTTGTTTTCGTTGGAATACTCGTATCCGGCGGTATCAATGATGACAAGCGGCAGGTCGTTTAAGCGGGCCTGCGTTTCCTTGCGGTCGCGGGTAACGCCCGGTTTGTCGTGAACGATCGCCAGCTTTTTTCCCGCCAGACGGTTAAACAGCGTCGATTTGCCGACGTTCGGCCTTCCGATAATAGCGACTTTGAGCGGCATCGGGGCAACCTCCTTTTACTGATATGCGATAATGTCGGCGTCAACGGTGGTGATGATCACCTGGCTGCCGGCCGCCACCGGCGGCAGCGACGAACCGTCGCCGTTTTCGATATAGCCGAGGATTTTCCCGGTATAGGGCGAAACATAAAAAGTATAGCCGTTCGAGGTGTTGACCAGCAGCCGGTTGTTAATCAGAAGCGGACCGGCATAAGTGACGCCGACCTGGTCGGAAACGTCGTTGCCGGCCGGGATTTTCGTATCCCAGACGATTTTGCCGCTGTCGGCCTGAATTGCCATCAGACGGGCGTCGTTTGCCAGCAGGAACAGATATTTGCCGGCCAGCCAGGGCTGGTTGCCGCTGCCGATTTCCCGTTCCCAGATTCTCTGGCCGCTGCGCAGGTCAATGGCCACCAGCAGGTTGTTGCTGCCGGCGGCAAAAACGATGTCGCCGGAGATGACCGGGTTGGCATGAATGGTGTTGATGTCGTCAAGCGAGTTGGTGCGGCGGGAAGAAACCAGATAATCTCCCCACAAAGGCGAACCGGTGCTGGCCTTGAACGCGCGCAGTTCTCCGTTCGAGAAGCCGGCGATCAGCACGTCGGCCGATTCGCTGAAAGCTGGAACGGCGCCGCCGACTTTGGTCGTTTCCTCGCTCGGGGCGGCATAGCGCCATATCTCGCTGCCGGTTTGGGCGTTAAGCGCCAGCAGCACGTTGTCGATCGTCTGCACGAAAATTTTGCCGCCGCCGACGGCCGGCGCGATCCGAACCGGAGTTTTGGCAAAATATTCCCATTTGACTTTTCCGTCGGCGGCGTCAAGCGCAAATATGCCGCCGAAACCGGTCGCGGCATAAACCGTGCCCTGACGGAAAGCCAGGCCGGCGCCTTTTAAGGACACTTCCTTGTCGTCGCGCAGCCGCGGCTTGAGACGGCGCTTCCACAGTCTTTCCCCGTCGCTCTGGCGAAAGGCGCTGACTGTGGCGTCGGCGTCAATGGTAAAGACGGTGTTGTCGGCAATCACCGGTGCGGCGATCAGGTAGTCGCGGCCGGAATTGCCGCTGCCGAAGCTGCTGCTCCAGGCCTTTTTCAGATTGTCGCCGCTTTTTAAGTGCCCCATGTTGTGCGAAGCGTTGCCGCCGCTTTGCGGCCAGGCGGCGTTGACCGCCGGTTTGGGCAGCACGATCTGAATGTCGCCCGCCGTATAGTCGGCGGCAATCACTTCCCTTTCGCTCAAAACCGGGATTCTCTCGCCGTCGATTTGCAGTTTTTCCTTGCCGAACATTCCGCATCCGGCAAGAGCCAGACACATGGCGGCAACGGCGCTTTTCTTGTTCAATCGCATGGGCTTCACCTCTGATAAAATTGTTATTGCGGCAATACGGATATAATGTCTTTGATCCGCGCTTTCATCACTTCGGGCGTTTTGCCGTCGGCCAGAAGACGGTTATAGATTTCCTTCGCCTCGGCGGTTTTGCCGTCGCGGAGATAAGCCAGCGCCAGCATTTCGTTTGCCGTCGGCTGCCAGCTGTTGCCGCCGTCGGCGGCAATGCCCCCGATCAGCTCTTCGATTTCTTCCGCCGGCGCATTGTCCAGCTTATAGGAGGCCAGTTTCAGGATCGTCGTGTCGCGCAGCTGGGGGTTAAACGACTTGTCTTCGATAATTTCGTTCATCAGTTTGAAAGCTTCGTCGTTTTTCTTCTGCTCAAGCAGAATGTTTGCCTTCTGCATTTTGGCAAGGTCGGAGAATATGCCGTAGTCTTTGCCGGCGATATAGTCGAAGGTGTCGATGCTCTCGTCATACTTGCCCTGGTTTTGCAGGCTGAGCGCGTAGGCGTAGGAATCCGACCAGGTTTGCAGCTTTTTCGTATACCAGGCCTTGATGGCCTCGAAGCTGACGGCGGCGGTTAAGGCGGCAATCACCAGAATGATGATGTAAAGGCCGTATTTGTCCCACATCTTCTTCATCGATTCGTTTTTCAGGTCCTCGTTGACTTCTTTAATAAAGGCTTCTTGTGCGCCGGTATCAATTTCTCTCATTTTTCCACTTTCGTTTTAAGTTTGCGTTTGTTTGAAAAGTTATAAACAAATCTCGGCATTTGGCAACCAAAATATGCGGCGGCCGCCAAAAGCCTCAACGCGTCATCGTATAGATGACGAAATCCCTTATCCACTGCAAGGCTTCCGTCGGCACCCCGCGGCCGAAAGCCAGCATGTTGTCGTCGGTGATAATTGCCAGATAGTAGCTGTCTGCCGCCGGGTTGTAGACCGCCTGAATGTCGCGGATGCGGCTTAAGTCCGCATATTCTTTGTTTGAGATAAACAAAAACTTGTGTACCAGAATCAGGCGTCCGTCCTTTAGCACGATTTTGTCTTTTTTAAACATCAGGCCGATGAACAAAACTGCCAGCAAAAAGGCGGCGGCGAAGATAACCGCGGTCTGCGCCGGCGAACCGATCATCCTTTCCACCCGGGAATAGTTGAAGGCCGCGGCGGCAAGCACCAGCAGGTAAAAACACAGCCAGAACGCGCCGAGCAGACTGAAAATGTCCCAGAACATCCGCTTCGGCCGGATGACGGTACGATCCGCCTTTTTGATGCAGACGATGTCGGCGGGCGTTTTCGGCGCTTCTTCGTAAACCGCGATCAGCCCTTTGGCAAACAGATACTCTTTCAGGCTCTTGTCAAGTTCCGGCACTTCCCTTTTCACGGTTCCCTCGTCGGTGTCGATGACGGTCGGCATGTTGAGGCGTTTGGCGTAATAATACCAAATCTGGTAAATGCCGGTGCCGTCGGTCGAAATATAAAGCGGAATGGTTTTTTCGGGGTCGCGGTGCACCAGCTCGACAATGTATTTGTTTTTGTTTAAAATGCCGAACTGGAAAAATTCCATTCTCAGGCGGACGCCCTCGTAATTGCGCAAAAATTCGCGGAACAGTTCGTTTTCGCCGAATACGCCGCGCAGATCGACGGAAAAGGTCTTGCCGTTGAAAAAGATTTTCTTGTAACGGACGTATGACACGATCGAACCGATGACGATGCCGAGCCCGATGATGATGAAAGCGGCGTCGACCGCGGTGTGGCTGAACAGCGGCGCGCGGGTGTCGGCGTCAAGCGTATAGCCCAGGCCTTCGGGATCGTACATGCCGCCGGTCAGTTCAAAACAGCCGAGGACGGCCATCAGCAGGCCGAGAATAATCCCCGGCATCACCACTTTGAGCGGCATCCGGTCGTCGTGTTTGGTCGGCACCTCTTCCAGTTTGAGCTGATAATCATAACTTAAGTGTTTGGGAAGTCTTCTCCGCATGGCCCTCGGTCCTTGTTGATTGCGCATAAGTTGAAATATGGCTTATGTTATAGCATATTTTTTAAATAATCATCTTTTTTTTATAAATATAATTAACTTTTATCATATTTTAACCAATAGCGTTTTAGGATAAGCGCGTAACGCCGGTAGATTGGGGGAATATGTAATGGATTGCAGTTTGGCCAGTGTTTGCGGAGGGTGCTCCCTGCGGCATCTGGACGAAAAGGAATATCGGCAACGTAAATGCGCTGTGGTGCAAAAAGCGCTGCAATCCATTACCCGGCAGGATTTTGTTTTTTCCGAACCCGTTTTTATCAAAGAAGGCTGCCGCCGCCGCGCCAGCTTTGCCTTTCGTCGCGCCGGAGGCGGAATTGTGCTCGGTTTTAACGCATATCGCAGCAATGAAATTGTTGATCTGCCCGGTTGTCCGCAGCTGACCCCGGCTCTAAACCGCGGTCTTGAGTTTTTCCGCGGCCTGTTGTCCGAATTGTGCCGGGTGCCGCTGACGGTTAAAGAAGGGCGGAAAGGCAGGGCCAAAACCGTTTACGTCGAAAAAGGCGACCTGTGGCTGACGGAAGCGGACAACGGTCTTGACGCGGTGCTGGAATTTGACCGCCCGCTTAATCTTGAGCTGCGGGAGATTATATTTGAACGCGTTTCGGCCGCCGCCGATGTTGTCCGCGTTTCTCATCGCTTTGCTCCCGACCGGCCGGCGGAAACAATTCTGGAAAAGGGGCGTCCGTATATTGAAGCCGGCGGCGTCGGCGTTTTTATTCCCGCCGGGACTTTCCTGCAGCCCTCGAAAGAAGGGCAGGCGGCACTCACCGCTTTGGTGCTGAAGTATTTGGGGAAAACTTCCGGCAAAATTGCCGACCTGTTTTGCGGTGTCGGTACTTTTTCTTATCCGCTGGCGCAAAAGCCGGGCAACCGGGTGCTGGCCGTCGATGCTTCAAAAGAACTGCTGGAAGGTTTTAAAAATTCCGTCAACCGGCAGATGATCGCCAATATCGAAATCGTGTGCCGCAATCTGTTCAAATATCCGCTGGAAGGCGCCGAACTGGAAGAGCTGGCGGCGGTTGTTTTCGATCCCCCGCGGGCCGGCGCGAAAGAGCAGGCCGCCCGGCTGGCGGCACTGCCGGCGGGGAAACGGCCGCGGAAACTGATTGCCGTTTCCTGCAATCCGGAAACTTTTGCCCGCGATGCGGAAATTCTGCAAAACGGCGGTTATCGCCTGTGCGAAGTGACACCGGTCGATCAGTTCGTTTATACTTCCCATTGCGAACTGGTGGCGCTGTTTGTCGACGAAGGTTTGCTGTAAACAATTTTTTGCCGCCTATTTACAAATTGAAAGCCTTTCTTTATAGTCTTTGCTATGTCAACCGAACAACAAGGAATGTTTTAATGTCGAAAAAAATGCTTTTGGCCGCGGCCGTTTTGGCGCTGGCTTCCTGCGCCGCCGAAAAAGAGGCGCCGTTTTTCCGCTATTGTCCGAACGTGCAGCTGGTGCCCGAGTTCAGCCGCATGACGCAAATGGCCGGCAAACAGGAAGAGGCAAAAATCGAACTGATCGGCTACGAAGGTTACTGCCGTACCGATCTGCGCAATCAGACCAAAGCGGTGGTGGCGCCGATTTTTGAAGTTTCCCGCCGTACGGAGGCTTCAAACGAATACGTGCGTTTCAGCTATTATACCGATACCGGCGATAACAAGGTTGCCCTGATCGGCAGGGAAAACCACCCGGTCAGCGTCAAGGTGCCGAATGTCGGCGAAAAAGTGATGTATCAGGGCGATTATGTGGAAATGAGGATTCCCGACAACGAACCGGGGTTCGTCATCAAAATGGGACTGGTTTTGAGCAATGCGCAGTACCGCTATAACCGCACCCACGGGCTCAAGTAAAAGTTTAATAAGGAGAACAAGATGTCTTACGATCATCAGAAATTGTCTTCGCGGATGGCGCATGCGATTCGCTTTCTGGCGGCCGACGCCATTAACAGGTCAAAGTCCGGGCACCCCGGCATGCCGCTCGGCATGGCCGACGTTGCAACCGTGCTTTTTTCCCGCTACGTAAAGATTAATCCGGCAGCGCCGCGCTGGTTTGACCGCGACCGTTTCGTCCTTTCCGCCGGCCACGGTTCAATGCTTTTGTACTCGCTGCTTTATCTTTTGGGATATGAAGATATTTCGCTTGAAGATATCAAAAATTTCCGTCAGCTCGGCGCCAAAACCGCCGGCCATCCGGAATACGGTCATCTGGCCGGGGTGGAAATGACTACCGGACCGCTCGGACAGGGGATTGCTTCGGCAGTCGGCATGGCAATGGCGGAACGGCGCCTGAATGCCCGTTTCGGCGACGCGCTGTGCAGTCATTACACCTATGTTATTGCCGGCGACGGTTGTCTGATGGAAGGCATTTCCGAAGAGGCGATCGCACTGGCCGGACACTGGAAATTAAACAAGCTGATCGTTTTCTGGGACAATAACAACATCACCATTGACGGCACCGTCGACAAAGCCAGTTCCGTCGACCAGATCAAACGTTTCGAAGCCGCCGGCTGGAAAACGCTGTCGGTTGACGGCCATGATCAGGAGGCGGTAGCCGCGGCGATTGAGGAAGCGCACAAGTCCGACCGCCCGGTTTTGGTGGCCTGCAAAACCGTCATCGGATTCGGCGCGCCGGCCAAACAGGGGACCAGCGCCTGCCACGGTTCGCCGCTCGGCGACGAGGAACGGGCGGCAATGGCTGCCGGTCTACAATGGCCGTATGCCCCGTTTGAAATTCCCGCCGACGTTCTGTCCGCCTGGCGCGAAGCCGGCCGGCGTTCTTTGTCCGCTTATGACAAATGGTGCCGAAAGGCGGCGGCCGCCGGTGCGAAATTTGACGATGTTATCAACAACCGTCTGCCGAAAAATTGGGACAAAGCTCTGAACGCGTTAAAAAACGAGGCGATTCGCGAACAGACCAAAGCAGCCACCCGCAAGGCTTCGCAGATGTGTCTGGAAAAAATTGTTCCCCATGTACCGGAAATTATCGGCGGTTCGGCTGACCTGGCCGCTTCAAACCTGACTTTTGTCAAAGGCATGAAAACGATCACCGCCGAAGACTATGACGGCAACAACCTGATGTACGGCATCCGCGAACATGCGATGGGCGCGATTATGAACGGTCTGGCGCTGCACGGCGGCGTGATTCCCTACGGCGGTACTTTCTTTGTCTTTTCCGACTACGTCCGGCCGTCGATCCGGCTGGCGGCGCTGATGGGACTGCGCGTCGTTTATGTGCTGACCCACGATTCGATCGGCGTCGGCGAAGACGGCCCCACACATCAGCCGGTGGAACATCTGGCCTCTTACCGGGCAATGCCGAACGTGCTGATGTTCCGTCCCTGCGACGTGGTGGAAACGGCGGAGGCCTGGCAGCTGGCGCTGACGACCGAAACCATGCCGAGCCTGCTGGCGCTGAGCCGGCAGAATCTGCCGCTGCTGCGCGTTTCTTCCCGTCAGAACCTGACGGCGAAGGGCGGCTACGTTATTTCCGACGTGGCAAAGGGCAGCCGCCGGCAGGCGACGATCATTGCCACCGGGTCGGAAGTCTCGATTGCCGTCGAAGCGCAGAAAAAACTGCGGGAAGAGGGAATTGAAGTTGCTGTGGTTTCTATGCCCTGTACCGAGTTGTTTGACCGTCAGGATGAAAAATACCGCAACAGGGTTCTCGGCCGTGCGCCGCGGATCGTGGTCGAAGCTGCCGCCAAATTCGGCTGGGAGAAGTATCTCGGCAGCAAGGGCGAAATCATCGGCATGGACGGATTCGGCGCTTCCGGTCCGGCGTCCGGGCTTTATGAGCATTTCGGCATTACCGCCGACGCGGTGGCGGCCGCGGTCAGAAAATACCGCAAATAAAAGGGGAGGGGCGAAAGCCCCTTCTTTTTTGCGAATAATTTTGCGGGGAGATGAAAGAACGGGGAGATTTGCGGCGAAAGCTCTTTTCTTTTGGGACAAACCGTTTCCGGTCGGCAGGGAAAGTTCCGGAATATCCCCCGCCGGCAGAAAAAACTTGAAAAAAAGCCCCGGCCGACTATACTCTGGGGTAAATTCGGATTTAACCCAATTTCATTTAAGGAGAAAATATATGCCCTTAGTTACAATGCGTCAGATTCTGGACCACGCGGCGGAAAACGGCTACGGCGTTCCGGCTTTTAACATCAACGACATGGAACAGGTGATTGCCGTTCTGCAGGCGGCAAAGAAAGTCAACGCCCCGGTCATTCTGCAAACCTCGACCGGTGCCCGCAAATTTGCCGGCGACCCGATGATCCGTCATATGGTTGCCGCCGGTATCGAAATGTTTCCGGAACTGCCGATCTGTATTCACCAGGATCACGGCGCGTCGGTGGATATCTGCCAGTCGGCGATCGTCAACGGCTATTCTTCCGTTATGATGGACGGTTCGCTTGAAGCCGACGGCAAAACCCCGTCTTCTTACGAATACAACGTCCGCGTTACCAAAGAAGTGGTTGCCCGCGCGCATGCGGTCGGCGCTTCGGTCGAAGGCGAACTGGGTGTTATCGGCTCGCTTGAAACCGGCAAGGCCGACAAGGAAGACGGTCACGGTGCCGAAGGCACGCTGGACAAGAAACGTCTGGTAACCGATCCGGACGAAGCCGCCCGTTTTGTTGCCGAAACCAAACTGGATGCGCTGGCGGTTGCCGTCGGCACTTCGCACGGCGCTTATAAATTTACCCGCAAGCCGACCGGTGACATTCTGGCAATTGACGTTATTGAAAAAATTCATGCCAAACTGCCGAATACCCATATGGTTATGCACGGTTCCTCTTCGGTTCCGCAGGAATTGCAGGATCTGATCAACGCTTACGGCGGCGCCATCCCGCAGACTTTCGGCGTTCCGGTCGAAGAAATCGTCCGCGGTATCAAATCCGGCGTGCGCAAAGTCAATGTTGACACCGACTGCCGTATGGCCATCACCGGTGCCATCCGCAAACTGTTTGCCGAAAATCCGAAAGAATTTGACCCGCGCAAATATTTGAAGCCGGCAATTGAAGAAATGCAGAAGGTCTGCGAAGCCCGTCACATTGCTTTCGGCGCCGCCGGCCATGCCGATCAGATCAAAGCCATCCCGATGTCGGAAATGGCCAAGAGATATGCGAGCGGCGAACTGTAATCAGGTGCCCTGAAGCAGATTGTCTGCTGTTTGAAAAAAATCTCCCGTCCGTCCGGGCGGGAGATTTTTTTGTGGCAAGAAAGCCCTGTACCTGGCGGAAGATTTTTCTGTGGCAAGAAGACCCTGCGCCGGGCGGAAGATTTTTTTGTGGTAAGAGAGTCCCGCGCTGGGCGAGAGGTTTATTTGTGGTAAGAGAGTCCCGAGCCGGGCGAGAGGTTTATTTGTGGTAAGAGAGTCCCGAGCCGGGCGGAAGATTTTTTTGTGGCAAGAAGACCCTGCGCCGGGCGGAAGATTTTTTTGTGGTAAGAGAGTCCCGCGCCGGGCGAGAGGTTTATTTGTGGTAAGAAAGCCCTGTACCTGGCGGAAGATTTTTTTGTGGCAAGAGAGTCCCGAGCCGGGCGGAAGATTTTTTTGTGGCAAGAAGACCCTGCGCCGGGCGGAAGATTTTTTTGTGGCAAGAAGACCCTGCGCCGGGCGGAAGATTTTTTTGTGGTAAGAGAGTCCAGCGCCGGGCGGAAGATTTTTTTGTGGCAAGAGAGTCCCGAGCCGGGCGGAAGATTTTTTTTGTGGCAAGAAGCCTCTGCGCCGGGCGGGAGATTTTTTTGTGGCAAGAGAGTCCCGAACCGGGTGCAGGCTTTGATAAAACTTATAATTTTTTTAATTTCTTCTTTTCCGTTCCTCCGTTCTCCCTTCTTTCTCTTCCTTTTCCGTTTCTCCGCTCTCCCTTTCTTTCTTCTCCTTTTTCCGCTCTTTCGTTTTCGCCTTCCTGTTTTTTTCTTCTCCTTTTTCCGCTCTTTCGTTTTCGCCTTCCTGTTTTTTTCTTCCCCTTTTTTCGCTCTTTCGTTTTCGCCTTCCTGTTTTTTTCTTCCCCTTTTTCCGCTCTTTCGTTTTCGCCTTCCTGCTTCCCTTCCTTTCTTTTTTCCTTTTCGTCTCCGTTTTTTCTTTCGTCATCTTTGTCTCTCGTTATTTCTCTGAACTCGTTTTCATTTTATTTTTGCATTGTAGCTCTCCCTTCCTGCCGCTTTTCCTTTCTTTTGTCATTGGGAAGCGACGAGCGGCAAAAAACGGAAACGACGGGCAGCAAAAAAACGGAAACGACGGAGAGAAAAAAAAGAAGCGACGGGCGGCAAAAACGGAAACGACGGACAGAAAAAAAGAAGCGGCGGGCAGAAAGAAACGAAAGCGACAGGCGACAAAAAACGGAAGAGACGGGCAGAAAACGGTAAAAAATCGGATGTTAAAAAAATTTTTCCGTGTTATAAAATGTAAAAAAACAACAATGATTACGGAATCAAAAACAATGCTGCGCATCAGTAATTTCAAACTTCCGTTCGGGGAAGACGAAAAAGGATTGCCGGAAAGGCTGGCGGCCGAACTCGGCTGTCCGGTGACGAACGTCAGAATTTTGAAAAAGGCGGTTGACGCCCGCAGCCGGTCGCGGATATGGGCGGTTTACACTTTGGAATTTTCCGTGGCTGATGAAGCGTCGCTTTTAAAACAACGGCTTTCTTTTATTGAAAAAAGCGAGCCGGAACCGCGTATCGGCCTGCCGTCGTCCGCGGCTTTTCCGACCCGTCCGCTGGTTGTCGGCAGCGGTCCGGCCGGCATGTTTGCGGCTTTGACTCTGGCTCGTGCGGGAGCCCGGCCGATTGTGCTGGAACGCGGCAAGGCGGTGCCCGAGCGGCAGCGCGACGTGGAAAGTTTCTGGCGCGGCGGCCGTCTGCAAACGGATTCCAACGTTCAGTTCGGCGAAGGCGGCGCCGGTACTTTTTCCGACGGCAAACTGATGACCGGCATCAAAAAGGATATGTACACGGCCGAAGTTTTTCGTGAGTTGACGGCCGCGGGAGCGCCGGAAGAGATTTTGTATCTGGCCAAGCCGCACCTCGGCACCGACCGGCTGGCGCAAATCGTGCAGAATATTCGTGCCGAAATTGTTTCTCTCGGCGGCGAATACCGTTTTCAAAACCGGTTGGAAGATTTGCTGGCTGACGATGACGGTCTGAAAGCTGTCAAAATCCGCGACGCCGGCGGCAGCGTATACGAAGAGCCGGTTTCCGCCCTGGTGCTGGCGATCGGCCACAGTGCGCGTGATACGTTTGAAATGCTCTTCCGCCGCGGGGTGCCGATGACGTCCAAAGCTTTTTCCGTCGGTGTCCGTATCGAACATCCGCAAAGCCTGATCGACCGTGCGGTTTATCATGATTTTGCCGGACACCAGAAACTGGGAGCCGCCGATTACAAACTGGCCGTTCATCTGCCCAACGGGCGTTCAGCTTATACCTTCTGCATGTGTCCGGGCGGTGTGGTGGTGCCGGCCGCGTCCGAAGAGGGAAGAGTGGTCACCAACGGCATGAGCTATTATGCCCGCGACCGGGAAAATGCCAACTCTGCGCTGTTGGTCGGCGTCGGGCCGGAAGATTTCGGCAGCGATCATCCGTTAAGCGGAATGTATTGGCAGCGGCGGCTGGAGAAAAATGCTTTCCGGGCCGGCGGCAGCACTTATGCGGCACCGGCGCAAAGAGTGGAGGATCTGCTTAAAGGCCGGCCGTCAGTCAAAGGCGGCGAAGTGGTTCCGAGCTATGCCCGCGGCGTGGTCTGGGGTGGTTTTGAGCATGTTCTGCCGGCGTTTGTCACGGAAACGCTGCGCCTGTCGATTGCGGAAATGGATCGGAAACTGCATGGTTTCAACTTTCCCGATGCGGTGATGACCGGGGTCGAAACCCGCAGTTCTTCGCCGATTCGGATTTTACGCGGCGATTCGCTGCAAAGTCCGCTGACGGGGCTTTATCCCTGCGGGGAAGGAGCCGGTTATGCCGGCGGCATCGTTTCCGCCGCGGCGGACGGTATCCGGGTTGCGCTGGCGGTGCTGCAAAAACACGCGGAATAAAAAAATAAGAAAAAGGCGCCGGAATTTGATCCGCCGCCTTTCTTTCGTTCCCTAAAACTATTATTTGGAGTATCTGACTGCTTAGGGACAAAACGCCACCATCGGTTTCGTTTTGTCTCATTTTGACTTTTTTTGTTTTATTTGTCAAATATTAAATCCGAACTCCCGCAAATAATCGGGATAAAAAAATAATTATTCAGCTTTGTCAGACGGTTGCTTGTTTTTTGCATATTGAGCGCCGGTCTTGATATCTTGCAGAAAATCTTCCCAGTCCTGTTCGTGGTCCAGTTCTTCGTGCAGAATTTTGCGGGAAATGTGGAAAGTTTCAAAATCTTTTCCCCAGCACATGTCGCATATCTGCTGATAACGTTTGATCGCGCAGCGTTCGGAATCGAGGTTTTGCCGAAGCAGCGTGACGTCAAACGGATCTTCGGGGGCAAGATATTTGCAGGATGCCGTTTTTTCCCAGTCGGCGGGATTTAAAATCGGCGTGCCGCCGAGCTGGATAATGCGGACGGCCAGCCATTCGGCATGTTCCAGTTCTTCTTTGGCGTGTTTCATAAATTCTCCCTGGATTGAAGTGCGCATCGGACCTTCGATTACCTGAGCGCCGATCCAGTACTGATAATAAGCCAGCCATTCTTCGGCAAAAGCCTCGTTTAAGACTTTCAGCAGTTCTTCGTTGTCGATGTTGCTGATTTTTTTGGCCATTTCTCCCATTGTGTTTCTCCTTTTGGTTTAATAAGATTAAAGACTAAAAGGCTAGATAATTGCTGTTAAAGAAAAATCAACCTGTTGCCCTTACAATAAAAGCAATAACGGTTTGTCGAACGAAAGGAGAGAAAAATGGTTTTGATCGCCCCCAGTCTGCTGGCTGCCGATTTCGGTCGGCTGGCGCTGGAAACCGCGGCGGTGGCCGATGCCGGCGCCGACTGGCTGCATTTGGACATAATGGACGGACACTATGTTCCCAACCTGACTTTCGGCCCGGCGGTGGTCAGAAGCCTGCGCGGCGACAGCAGGCTGGTGTTTGATGCTCATCTGATGGTGGAAAATCCCGATAAAATGATCCCCTGGTTTGCCGAAGCGGGCGCCGACGTCATTACCGTTCATGCGGAAACCTGCCCGCACCTGGACCGAACTTTGCAGCAGATTCGCGCCCTCGGCAAAAAGGCCGGCGTTTCGCTCAATCCCGCCACCCCGGAGAGCGTGCTCGAGTATGTGCTGGATCGTCTGGACCTGGTATTGGTGATGACCGTCAATCCCGGTTTCGGCGGACAGGAGTTTATTCCCGCGCAGTTGGAAAAAATCCGCCGGCTGAAAAAAATGATTGCCTCGCGTCCGATTCTGATTGAGGCCGACGGCGGCATCAATGCGGAAACCGCGCCGTTGTGCCGGGCGGCCGGCGCCGACGTGCTGGTGGCCGGCAGCGCCGTTTTCGGCGGCGGCAATTATGTTGCAAACATTGCCGCTTTGCGCTAAAATCAAAATTAAGTTAACCCCGGCACAACAGGAGAACCGAGATGGCTTTGGTGATGGTGATCGAAGACGAAGAAGCGTTGGCGCTGCTTTTGAAGTACAATCTGGAAAAGGAAGGTTTCGACGTGGTGTGGGAATCTTCGGGTAACCGGGCATTGGCGGCAGTGGAAAAATACTGCCCGTCGGTGATTCTGCTTGACTGGATGCTGCCCGAACTTTCCGGCGTGGAAATCTGCAAGATGATCCGCAACAAGCCGGATATTAAGGATATTCCGATCATCATGCTGACCGCCAAAGGGGAAGAGGAAGACAAGATCAAGGGCCTGTCGGCCGGCGCGGACGACTATGTTACCAAACCGTTTTCGGTGCCGGAACTGATGGCCCGGGTGAAAACCAACCTCCGCCGTGCGCCGGAGCTTTTGCCGCAAAAGGAGCTGGTGTTTGAGGATATCCGCATGGATTTGGCGGAAAAAAAGGTTTTTCGCGGCGACAAGTACATTCACCTGGGGCCGACCGAATTCCGGCTGCTGCGGATGCTGATGGAAACTCCGGGCAAAGTGTTTTCCCGCGAATTTCTGCTCAAAAACGTCTGGGGCAACAACATTTACGTGGAGTCGCGCACGGTTGACGTGCATATCCGCCGCCTGCGCAAGTCCTTAAACGAATTCGGCCCCGATTATATCCGCACGGTGCGGGCGACCGGTTATGCGATTGACAACAGCCTGGGCGAAGAAGACGCCGACGGGGAAAAATAAGTTTTGCCCAAATGTTGACAAAAATTTGGAATTGCCTATAATGGAAAATAACAGAGATTATTTTCACTAAATTTATACGATATGACAAAAACAAAAGCTAAAACCGTTACCTGCTTTCTGCTGGGTGCGGAAGGTGCCGGTGTTCTCGCCGCTTTCGTGGTAAGTGTGTTAACGATTGCCGAATGGGGCGGGGCGTCAATTTCCGGTTACGGCAAATGGATCGTGTGCAACGGATTTTATCTGCTGTCCGCCATGGCGCTCTTTTACGGGTTCGTTTTCCGTCCGATCCGCCGCAAGGCCGTTGAAACTTTCAGTTCCGTCATTCATTTCGGCCGCTGGACCTTCTATGCGGAAGGCGCTGCCGTTCTGACGTTTGCGCTTTGCGGATATTTGCACTGGTTCTGGCTTTCCATGCCGGCGCTTGCCGTTTATTCGGGCTGGAAGCTGATAGAGATTGCCGGCGACAGCCTGCTGCTGAACCGCTGCGGTGCCGTTTCCTGAAAGAACGGACCGGCAATGGAAGAAAAAAGGTTAGCGTAATGAAACGCTAACCTTTTTTGTGTGTCCGGCGGGGTCATTCGGCGCTTCCGGCAACGATCCAGGCGTTTCCGTTCAGGTCGAAGGCCACGGTTCGTCCGTCGGCGGCGGAAATTTCGAACATTTTGCCGCTGCGGGCTTTGCCGGCGTTGAGCGCGGGCAGAAGCGAAAGGCAGTAGCGGCTTCTTTCCTGATATCCGTCGCCAAAGCGCTTGACTACCGTCAAAATGCCGTTTTGCCGGTCGAAAGAGGTTGCTTCCACTTGCTTCAGTTTGCAGTTTTCGATTATTTTCAAACGCTGAGCCTGAATTTTTTCATCCGAGCGGGTGGCATAACTGACGGCAAAAAACGCCGCGAAAAACACACACATTATCCAAATCATCAGTTTGGAATATTTTCTGTTTTTTCTCATATTATAAAAATTAATAATTATTGTTAACGTTATGATTATAGCTTCGATCGTTTCTTCTGTCTATGAAAAATGTTTAAATCCCTTGCTAAGCGCCGACTTTTGCGGCATTATAAACGAAAAATCATAAGGGAAAAATAAAAAGATGAGCTTGAAATTTGAAATTCTCGGCCGTTCCGGCAAAGCCCGCCGCGGACGTCTTCATACCAAACACGGAATTGTCAACACCCCCGCCTTCATGCCGGTCGGCACCTGCGCCACGGTCAAGGCGATGATGCCGGAGTCGGTGGCGGCAACCGGCGCGGAGATACTGCTCGGCAACACTTATCATCTGATGCTCCGTCCGGGCGCCGATCTGGTGGAAAAAATGGGCGGCCTGCACAAGTTTATGAACTGGCCGAAGCCGATTTTGACCGATTCCGGCGGTTTTCAGGTCATGAGCCTGACCGGCCTGCGCAAACTGAGCGAAGAAGGGGTGGAGTTCAGTTCTCACGTTGACGGCAAAAAATATTTCCTGTCGCCCGAAGAGTCGATGAAAATCCAGCATAAGCTCGATTCCAACATCACCATGTGTCTGGACGAATGCGTCAAGCTGCCGGCCGCTTACGAAACGGTGAAAAAATCGGTCGAAATGTCCATGCGCTGGGCCAAACGAAGCAAAGACGCCTGGATTAACCGCGAGGGATACGGCATTTTCGGCATCCAGCAGGGGGGAGATTATCGGGATTTGCGCGCCTGGTCGGCGGAACGGTTGAAAGAAATCGGCTTTGACGGTTATGCCATCGGCGGACTGGCGGTCGGCGAAGGGCAGGAAAAAATGTTTGAAGTGCTGGATTATGCGCCGGGAATGCTGCCCGACGACAAGCCCCGCTACCTGATGGGCGTCGGCCGGCCGGACGATATCGTCGGTGCCGTTTTGCGCGGGGTCGACATGTTCGACTGCGTGATGCCGACCCGTTCCGGCCGCACCGCCCAGGCGTTTACCCGTTTCGGCACGATCAATATCCGCAACGCCCGCCATCGTGAAGATCCGCGGCCGTTGGAAGAAGGATGCGACTGCCCGCTCTGCACCAACTATACCCGGGCTTATCTGCACCACCTGCAAAAAGCCAACGAAATTCTGGCGGTGATGCTGCTTACCTGGCACAATATCCGTTATTATCAGCGGCTGACGGCGGGGCTGCGGGCGGCGATCGAAAACGATGCGCTGGAAGATTTCGCCGCTGCGTTTTACGCCGATCAGGCCAAAGGCGACATTGAGGAGGTATGAACATGACGAATGAGGAAAAAGGCTGTGTCCGTTCAACCAAAAACCTGCGGGTCTGCGTTTCCGGCGGACACTGTGACGGCAAAGATCCCGCCTATGTCGAGGAATGCTACAAAATGGGAGCCAAAATCGCCAAAATGGGCTTCCGCCTCGACTACGGCTTTTCCAATTCCGGAGTGATGGGCGCGGTTGCCCGCGGCGTGCTGGACAACTGGCGGGAACGTCAGGACAAGTATTACGGCGACGTCACGCCGATCGTCGGCGTTACCACCCGCGAATATTACGAACTTTATGAAAAAGACGAAGTGTTGCAGCAGATCAGCGAGGTCGTGGTGGAAGATACGCTCGAAAACCGTAAGATCAAACTGCTGGAAGCCGACATCGTGGTTTTTGCCCCCGGCGGCGTCGGCACTCTGGACGAACTGGCTTACGACTGTGTGGCAATGCAGGACGGTTTTTTGAAAACCAAGCCTTTTATCATTTATAACGTCAACGGTTTTTTCTATCATATTCTGGAATATCTAAAAGTCCTGGCCGCAAGCGGTTTTGCCTCGCCGGTGCCGTTTATTGTGGTGGACGACAGCGAAGAGCTGGAAACGGCCTTTCGTCTGCTCCGGATGCGCTACAACAACTGCGCCGACGCCAGAGAAGCTTATGCCAACGCCCGCCAGCTGGCGTATGAACTGCCGTATTTTTTGAAAAAGAAAACCGACAGCAGCGTCCATGTGGAAGACATCTGGGCGGAAATGAAGGAAATTGAGGCTTCGGGCGGCGAAGAGCAAAAACAGGCGCTGGCCAGCGAGATTGAACAGGCTTATCTGGAAAAGGAAATCGAACGCATGTACGACCGTCTGGCCAAAACCGGGCGCGATACGGCGATTGTCAGCGACAAACTGACCCGCCTGAAACAAAGGAAGAAAAAATATAGAGATAATGAAAAATGTAAATGATGAAAGGGATTATCTAGATAAAATGATATTTCCAGATAATTTCCCTAAAAAATGCAGGGAGGGAATTTCATGTTACTACCCTGAAGTTAGGTTTAATGAAATGGAGTAAGTGTAGTATATGTATTTATTAAAGAAATTTGTACTGGAAGATGATTTTAGGCAATTGTATGAGTTGGTATTTTACAATTATACACAGACAAATATGCCTGGACAGCCAATTATACATAATGAGAATGAATTTTTTGATTGGTTAACGCATCAACTTCATGGTTATTATCATGATTTATATTTAATTTATGATGAAAACGAAATTAGTGGTTATATAGTGTTATTTGATTATAGAATATATGATATGCATTGTCAGATTTATGGATTTAATAAAGGCGGACTTAATTGTGAATTGTTAGGACGATTTATTAATTGTTTATGTTCAAAATATCCATTAAGAAAAATATTTTTACAAATTACAGAAAATGAATTGTCCCTCTTACAGGTGGCAAAAGAGGTAGGTTTTTTGGAAGAAGCTAGATTAATTGAGTACAAATATATTGATGGTAAGTATATCGATGTGTATATATTAAGCTATTTAACTGGGAGTGGTGTAGATGGAAAATAAAAGAATATTGCCATCATGTGATTCGTTTTATGATTTTGTAATTAAGATAAATGATTGGTATGGTGAAAAGGTAGCATTTAAATCTATGGATAATGAATGGGCTTATCATGATTTGTATATAGCCGTTTTCATTGCTGTATCAAAAATAGAAACTAAGAAGACTGTTTATTGTATTGATGTAAAAAATCCAGCACTTTTTTTTATTATATTTATGGCTGTTACAATAAGTGGAAATATAGCATGGCTAAATGATAAGGCAGATAGTGATAAATATATATATATTTCAGATGATGAAGTAAATGGCATGTTAAAAAATGGTAAAAAAATAAAATTTGAATGTAGAAATGCGATCAATCAAGTGTCTGTTGTTGCACAAAGTTCAGGAACTACATCAATATCGAAGGGAGTGATGTTGTCTCAAGAGAATATTTTAGCTGATATGGTAGCAGGAGTGAGAGAATATGACTATCCAATGGGAGCAATATACTATAAGGTATTACTATATAAGCATTTGTTCGGATTAGTTTCAGATTTGTT
>ENA-UEPV01000894-UEPV01000894.1-human-gut-metagenome-genome-assembly--contig:-NODE-894-length-19929-cov-17.425902_pt1 | contig 19929 bp, 17 predicted proteins | sample MGYA00242942_ERZ507925 | MGnify/ENA primary metagenome ERZ507925 (study PRJEB26167, sample SAMN06115453) | human gut metagenome | host: Homo sapiens | place: China:Fujian | collected 2015-08-26... | reverse complement strand
CTGTACCTTTTCTGCCAGTTCCGGGCAGGTTGTGACCAGAATCGCAGATGCCAGGACATCGTGTTCCGACTGGGACATCAGATCTGCGGCAACAAATTGCGGGTCTGCTGTTTCATCTGCCATAACCAGAACTTCGCTGGGACCTGCGATCATGTCAATATCCACAACGCCGTACAGCAGTTTCTTTGCGGTAGCCACAAAGATATTGCCGGGGCCGACGATCTTGTCTACCTTCGGGATCTCCTCTGTGCCGTATGCCAGGGCTGCGATCGCCTGTGCGCCGCCGGAGAGGAATACACGGTCTACGCCGCAGAGCCCGGCTGCAACCAGGATATCCGGGTTCGGTGTACCGTCCTTGCAGGGCGGTGTTACCATGATGATTTCCTTCACGCCGGCAATTTTTGCCGGTACAGCATTCATGATGACGCTGGACGGATACGCTGCCGTGCCGCCCGGTACGTACAGACCAACACGCTCCAGACCACGAACACGCTGTCCCAGAATTACACCGTTCGGCAGTGCGTGGATAAAGCCCTCCTGCACCTGGCGCTGGTGGAAATCACGGACGTTTTCGATGGCGTTCAGCATAGCGTCTACAAACGCCGGATCTGCATTGGTCAGCGCATCGTTGATGACATCTCTCGGTACTTCGTAGTACTGCCGTCAAATTTCAGCGTATAGTTTTTAACCGCCTCATCGCCGCCGGTTTTTACGGTGCGGATGATCTCGCTTACCGTTTCGGTAACTCGCTGGTTGGTTTCGCCGGTACGCTTGTCCAGGCTTTCAAAAAAAGCGTCTCGCTGTGCCAGATCACTGGCGTTAATGGTTTTCATGGTAATCATATTATAAAGCCTCCTCAATTTTCTGAATCAAAGCTTCAATTTCAGTTTGCCGCAGTTTCAGACTAACGGTATTGGCAATCAGACGAGCAGAGATCGGGACAACGTCCTCGACGACTTCCAGACCGTTTTCACGGAGCGTTACGCCGGTTTCTACGATATCGACGATGCCGTCTGCCAGTCCCAGCAGCGGCGCAAGTTCCACAGAGCCTTCGATCTTGACGATGTCTACGTCCATGCCCTTGCTTTCAAAAAAGCGCCGTGCTACATTCGGATACTTTGTTGCAATGCACTTGACACCGAAACCGCTGTAGAAGTCGGTTCCCTTTTTGCACGCCAGGGCGAACTTGCATCTGCCGAATCCCAGGTCAACCAGTTCGAAGAACTTGCCCTGCATTTCAATGATCGTATCTTTTCCGACAACGCCCATATCGCAGACACCGTGTTCTACATAGGTGATTACATCGTTTGCCTTTGCCAGGACGACTTCCATATTGCCGTCCGGGATCGGCAGGATCAGCCGGCGGCCCTTTTCCCGCACCGCAGTGCAGTCATAGCCCAGCCGTTCCAACAGCCCGACTGTGTCTTTTTCCAGTCTGCCCTTTGTTAATGCAATTCTCAGCGGCTTTGCCATTTACTGTACCTCCGTAATCTCTTCATCTACTACAACGACTTTTCCGATTCTGCTTTCCCGTGCATACTCACGCACCAGATCCAGGCTGTCGAAAAATGCAAACTCCACAACCTGTCCCTTGCTGCGCAGTTCCTGGGATACCTTAGCGGCTTTCATTTCATAGCCGGGCGCTGCAAAAATCACAGCATCTGCCGGCTGCAGCTGTGCCGGCTGGTCTTTCATGCGTACATTTGCAACGGCATCTACGTTGATCGCAAAGCCGGTTGCCGGGATATCATAGCCAAAGTCGGACAACAGCTTGTTATAGCGTCCGCCGGAAAGCACTTCTTCGCCATAGCCTTCCAGATAGCCCTTGATGATAACACCGGTATAATAGTCCGCATTGTTGACCATACCCAGATCAACGGTCAGTCTGCCCTTGCCGATCACGGTGGAAATATCCTTGTACAATTTCCGCAGATCCATCAGAATCTCGTCGATCCGCTCGTTGGAATACAGCTGGGATGCCTTGTCAAAGACTTCTTCACCGCCGAACAGTGCCGGCAGCTTTTTCAGCGCAGCGGCAACTTTGACATCATCCATGGTATCCAGAACGTCATTCAGTGCCGGATAGTTCTTTGTTTCGATCAGATAGCGAATGTTTTCACGTTCTTCCGGTGTGGCATTCAGTTCCCGCATCAGTTCCTTGAATACGCCGGCATCTCCCAGTTCCAGGGAAAAGCTGATATTATCGCTGCTGAACGACGCCAGGGATTCGATCGCTGTTGTAATCATTTCCACATCCGCCAGGTAAGAAGAAGAGCCGAGCAGTTCAATGCCTGCCTGCGTGATCTCGTCACTTCTGCCCTTGAGTGCAGGTTCAAAGCGATACACGGTCTGGTTATAGCAGAGACGCAGCGGCAGGGACGCATCCCGCAGACGGGTCGCCGCAACTCTGGCAATGGGCATGGTGGATTCCGGACGCAGCACCAGCAGACGTCCCTTGCTGTCTGTCAGCTTATACAGGCGTTCCTGCGGATAATGTCCGGATTCTGACTGAAATACGTCAAAAAATTCCAGTCCCGGTGTAGTCAGTTCAGAATATCCCTTGCTCCGAAACAGGTCATGCAGATCCTGCTCGATTTCCCGGCGCACCAGGCATTCTTCAAACAAAAAGTCCTTTGTCCCCTCCGGGGTAATCAAATCATACTTTCTCATACGTTCCTCCTACGTTCCTCCTAACGCTTTATCGTGCTACTACAATACTATAGTAGCACATCAAACATCCAATGTCAAGGACAATTCATTAAAAGAGTGTCATCTGACTGGATTTCGGCAAATCGCCCATAGCATTCAACTGTTCCAGTGTTTCAATTATGGTTTTTGATGCGCCACTCTGGGATTGGAATTCTTCGATGGAAATGAAATTTCGCTTTTGCGCTGTATCGTACAGGTTCTGTGCCGCAGAAATACCGATGCCGGGTACGGCGCTGAACGGAATGCGGATCTTGTTGTCCTCTACCAGATATTTTGTCGCATGGGAGTGGAACAGGTCGATCGGCAGGAATTCACAGCCACGGCTGAGCATCTCATTGACGATAAGCAGCGTATCCAACAGGTCGGATTCCTTTTTGGAGCGTTCGTTGCCCTTTTCTTTCAGTTCCTCGATTTTTGCACGGACTGCCTCTTTTCCCTGGAGCGCAAGAACTGCGTCAAAGTCGTCACCACGGGTACTGAAGTAAACCGCATAATATGCCAGCGGATGGTACAGCTTGAACCATCCCAATTTGATGGCAGCGGTAACATAGGCGGCGGCGTGTGCTTTCGGGAACATATACTTGATTTTCAGACAGCTGTCAATATACCACTGCGGCACATTGTGGTCTTTCAGCATCTGCACACGTTCCGGCGTAAAGGTTTTCGGGGCTTTTCCCTTTCGGGTGTCCTCCATGATCTGGAATGCCTGCTTTGGCTCTACGCCCTTATGCAGCAGGTAGGTCATGATACTGTCACGTGTTCCGATTACGTCTGAAATGGTGCAGGTGCCGTTGTCGATCAGATCTTTCGCATTGCCCAGCCATACGTCTGTACCGTGCGAAAGTCCGCTGACCTGTAAGAAGTCGCTGAACTTTTTCGGTTTGGAGTCCAGCAGCATCTGAATGGTGAATCCGGTACCCATTTCCGGGATGCCCAGACTGCCTGTCTGGCAGTAGATCTCGTCTGGAGTTACGCCGAGAACAGAGGCATCTGTACACATCTGGATGACCTTCGGGTCTGTTGTGGGGACTTCGTGAATAGAAAGTCCTGTCATATCTTCCAGGTGCTTATACATGGTCGGCACGACGTGACCCAGCTCATCCAGTTTCAGAATGGTATCATGGAGGGAGTGAAAGTCAAAATGCGTGGTCAGAATTTCGGACTCCGCATCGTCTGCCGGGTGCTGTACCGGTGTGAAGTCGTATACGTCATAGTCACTGGGTACAACGACCATGCCGCCCGGATGCTGACCGGTAGTTCGCTTGATGCCGGTACAGCCGATGGACAGCCGGTTGATCTCTGTAGGGCTGTAGTGCAGTCCCTTTTCTTCCAGATATTTTTTGACGTAGCCATAAGCCGTTTTTTCTGCCAGCGCCGAGATCGTTCCTGCCTTAAACACGTTGTCCCGTCCGAAGAGCTCCTCGGTGTAACGGTGTGCAGAGGACTGGTATTCGCTGGAGAAGTTCAGGTCGATATCCGGCGCTTTGTCGCCGTCAAATCCCAGGAATGTTTCAAAAGGAATGTCGTGTCCGTCACGGTTCATTTCTGTACCGCATTCCGGGCAGTTTTTCGGTGGCAGGTCAAATCCGGAACCAATGCTGCCGTCTGTGATAAACTCACTGTGTTTGCATTTCGGGCAGACGTAGTGTGGCGCAAGCGGATTTACCTCGGAGATTCCTGCCATGGATGCCACGAAAGAAGAACCGACAGAACCACGGGAACCTACCTGGTAGCCATGTGCAACACTGTCCCAGACAAGCTTTTGTGCGATGATGTACAGCACAGAGAAACCATGCTTGATAATTGAAGAAAGCTCCCGGTTCAGCCGCTTTTCTACCAGTTCCGGCAGCGGATCGCCGTAGATCTCCTTTGCCTTGGTGTTAGTGATGCGCACCAGGTCCTCTTCTGCGCCGTCAATGGTCGGGGTGAATGTTCCGTTCGGGAACGGCTGGATGCGCTCGATCTGGTCCGCCACGGCGTTGGTATTCGTCACGACAATTTCGTATGCCTTTTCTTCGCCCAGGTAGGAGAACTCGTCCAGCATCTCCTCTGTGGTCCGCAGATAAAGCGGCGGCTGAAAGCGAGCATCTTCATAGCCTTGTCCGGCTTGCAAGATCTCACGGTAAATGGCATCTTCCTTCTCCATGAAATGCACCTCGCAGGTGGCGCAGACCGGAATGCCCAGTTCGTCGCCCAGCGCTACGATCTTTCGGTTGTATTCCTGCAACTCTTCGATGTTGGCAGCTGTGCCGTTTCGAATCATAAAGGCGTTGTTCCCTGCCGGCTGGATTTCCAGGTAATCATAAAACTTTGCCAGCTGGACAATTTCTTCGTGAGGTCTCTCGTCTACAAACGCCTGGAAGAGTTCACCAGCCTCGCAGGCGCTGCCGAAAATCAAGCCTTCACGGTGCTGCATCAGAACTGATTTCGGAATCAGCGGCTTTCGGTAGAAACACTCTATGTGCCCGTAGGAAATCAGCTTGTATAGATTTTTCAGACCAATGTGGTTGCGCACCAGAATGATCTGGTGGAATGATTTCAGCTTTTTAACGTCGATCTCCTGGGTCTTGTTGTTCAGATCAGAGAGCAGAACAGCGCCTTTTGTCTGTATCAGACGGCTGACCAGTTCTTTATAGATCTTTGCCAGCATCTGTGCGTCATCGGAAGCACGATGGTGGTCAAATTTTCCCAGTTTCAGCGCCTTTGCCACGCCGTCCAGTCTGTGACGGGACATGGTCGGGAGCATACATTTGCAGAGAATCAACGTGTCCAGTGTTGCAAAGTCAAAGGTGATATGCTGCCGCTTGCAGACATTGCGGACAAATGAGGTGTCAAACTTTGCATTATGGGCAGCCAGAACCGGATTTTCGCCGCAGAATTCCATGAACTTTCGCAGTGCTTCTGCCTCTTTGGGTGCACCCTCCACCATAGCATCTGTAATGCCGGTGAGTTCGACGATCTTTGCCGGGATCGGCTGCTCCGGATCTACCATGGTGTTGAAGGTTTCCACCACCTGCATTCCACGCATCCGGACAGCGCCGATTTCGGTCAGCCGGTCATGAGTCGGGCTGAGTCCTGTCGTTTCCACGTCAAATATAATGATCTCATCCTGTAAGGTGCGGTCTCCGGGATTGTCAATTATCATCAGACGGTTCAAGTCATTGACAACATATGCCTCGCAGCCGAAGATCACCTTGAAATCTTTGTCCTTGAAACCACGCCAGGCGTTCATTGCATCCGGAAAAGCCTGTGCAATTCCGTGGTCTGTAATGGCGATTGCCGGATGTCCCCACTCGTGCGCCCGCTGTACCAGCCGCTCACAGGGTGTGACTGCATCCATCTGAGACATATTTGTATGGCAGTGCAGTTCCACACGTTTTTTGGGGGCATTGTCCATTTTTCGCTGACGCTTTACCATGACGATGGATTCTGGTTTCAGAACATCTTCCCGAGCAAAATCGTCATAGCCGATACGTCCGATAATCAGCAGTGTACTGCCCTTTTTGATCTCACCAAACGGCATTTTTGAGAGCTTTTCAGTGGTGTCGAAAATCTTGACCAGCACGGAAAAAGTCCCGTCTGTGATCTGATAGGTCAGAATGGTTCGTTCCCCACGAACTTCACGGGAATCCATGGCGAATACATCGCCCATGACAACCACACGCTGGTTCTGTACCTCCACAGCCTCCCGTATCGGCATAGGAATATCCCGGATGGGTCTGCCTTTAATCAGGACAGCGCTGCCCGGTACAACTCCGGGAATATCTTCGTTCATGGCAACGCTCTGTGCGGTAGGCTTCGGGGCTTTTTCGCCGCCGGCAGACGGTGCAGGTGCAGACGGCTGCGCCTGGAACTGTTCGCTGTGCTTGGGCAGTTCCTTTTCTGCCTGTGCGATCATTGCCTGGAACTGGTCATCGCTGACGCTGGCGTCTCCCAGGAATTCCACATGAAACGGCTTTGAGAAAAGCTGTTCCAGCAAGCCCGAGAAAAAGTCAGCCACATGATATTTTTGCAAGATATCATAGCCGCCGTTGTGCAGCTGGATATGCAGGTTGTCACCGTCCAGCGTCACTTCTGCGCCGTCAATGAATCCGTTGACTACAGTCATTTCCCGTTTCAGAAACATGACCAGATCCGGGAAATATGTCATCGTGAACAATTCTGGTGTATAGCGTGGATGCAGCCGGACGGCGTGGATTTCCAGGCGGATTTCCAGTTCATGTTCCAGTGCAATCAGATCCTGTGCCGGGACGAGATGCGAAAATGCAATGTAAAACGAAATTTTCGTCAGGTTTTCCGAATATGTCATCCGTTTCAGCACGCCGTCCTGTACGGACTCCGGCATTATGGGGACGTATTCTTCCAAAAACTCTGCGAAATTCAAATCCATATGTTCCACTCCTATTATTGTACCTTAGAGTTTTTCAATCTCTGCCATCAGTTCCGGAACGATGTCCTCCTCCGCAACCTTTCGAAGAACAGTCCCCTTCCGGAACAGCATTGCACATCCGTCGCCGCCGGCGATTCCGATGTCTGCCTCTCTTGCCTCGCCGGGTCCGTTTACTACACAGCCCATGACTGCAACTTTGATGTCCTTATCCACGTTTTCTAGGGCAGCCTCTACTTCCTTGGCAGTTTTCACCAGGTCGATCCGGGTTCTGCCGCAGGTGGGACAGGAGACGATCTGCGGTCCCCCACGCTTGCCGATACACTTGAGAATATCTCTGGCAGCCTTGATCTCCTTTACTGGGTCTTCTGTCAGAGAAACACGAATGGTTTCGCCGATGCCGTCGTGGAGCAGTGAACCGATGCCGATTGCCGATTTAATCAGACCCATTCGCTCTGTGCCTGCCTCTGTAACGCCCAGGTGGAGCGGATAGCTGCACTGCTGCGCACACAGGCGGTAAGCGTCGATCATGGTGTTGACATCGGATGATTTCATAGAGATGACGATATCATCAAAGCCGCACGCCTCCAGCATCTGCACGTGTCCCATGGCGCTTTCAACCAATGCCTCAGCTGTAGGCGCACCGTATTTTGCCAGGATTTCTTTTTCCAGCGAGCCGGAGTTGACGCCGATGCGGATGGGGATATTTCTTGCCTGGCAGGCTTTTACGACCGCCTGCACCCGGCTCATGCCGCCGATGTTGCCGGGGTTGATCCGGATCTTATCAATCCCTGCCTCTGCTGCCTCCAGCGCCAGGCGGTAGTCAAAATGGATGTCGGCAACCAGCGGAATCGAGATCTTTTCTTTGATTGCCGGAATCAGTGCGATTGCCTCGTGGTTCGGGATTGCGGCACGGACGATCTCACATCCTGCCTGTTCCAGTGCCACTGCCTGTGCCACGCTGCCGACAATGTCATCGGAACGGGTGTTCAGCATGGACTGGATATAGATATGACTGCCGTCCAGTGTGCAGTTTCCGACCTTTACAGGTTTCAAATTTCTCATATATGTCACTCCCTATTTTTGAAAAAAGCGTCCCACATCTTGTATGGTTACCAGGATCATCAGCAGGAACAAAGCTGCCATGCCGATGAAATGCACCAGTGCCTCCCGTTCTTTGGCAATGGGCTTGCGGCGAATTGCCTCGATCAGCAGGAACACAAAACGGCTGCCGTCCAGACCGGGGATGGGGAGCAGATTGAACACGCCTACATTTACGGTAATGAAGATCGTCAGATTTATGACGGACTGAAACCGTTCCAGGAAATTGTCTCCGCTGGAGGCTGCCTGTTCAATTACGCTGACGGTGCCAACCGGACCGGAAAGATCCTGCAGACCATACTTACCGCTTACCAGTTCCACCAGAGACATCCAGATCAGCTTTGCGGTTGCAACCGTATCTTTTGCCGCATAGGAAACGATCGTGACTGGATTTTTCGGCTTTCCTTCCACTGCGAAATCCAGCAGCCCGTCTGTGTTGTCATTGTGGAACGTAACGTTTTCAATGGTGACACGCTTGCCGTCTCGTTTTACGGTAATGTCGTAGGTTTCGGTGTCTGTGGTTTGCAGCTTATAGATCAAGTCGCTGGTTGAAAAAATGTGGCTGCCGTCAATGGCAACAATCTTATCCCCGACTTGCAGACCAGAGCGTTCGCTTTCCGCAGCGGTTACGGTTTCACCGGCTGCATTGGTGGTCTCCGCAAACCGGGCAATGGTCAGAGAAGGGACTTTTTGTGCAGTACAAAGCAGTATCACTATCAGCAGGAATCCAAGCACCAAATTCATGAACGGACCGGCAAGTATAACGGTCATGCGCCGCCACACCGGCTTTTTTTCAAATGCGTTCGGATTGTCGCTGGACTGATCTTCGCCCTCCATGGCACAAAATCCGCCAACAGGAAAAAGGCGGAGAGAGTATTCTGTCTCCCCTTTTTGGAAGTGCAGAAGTTTCGGACCCATACCGACGGCAAATTGATTTACCTGGATGCGGTTCAGTTTCGCAGCAATAAAATGCCCGAATTCATGGATGACAACAATGATACAAAAAATCAGAATTGCGATGAGGATCGTTACAATGTGCTGCATATGCTGTTTCCTTTCTATGCAATGGCGTTTCGGACGAACTCCCGTGCCTGTGTATCTGCTTTCATAACATCCTCATATGTCTTGATTACTGTCGCCGGAATGGATTCCATCGCCTGCTGTGCCAGTGCGCCGATTTCCAGGAAACCGATCTTTCCTGCCAGGAACGCTGCAACAGCAACCTCATTTGCCCCGTTTACGATGCAGGGTGCTGTACCGCCGGCGGTGATCGCCGCAATTGCGGTTTTCAGACAGGTAAAGGTTTCCATATCCGGTTTCTCGAATGTCAGCGTGCCGTAATCTGTCAGAGACAGATGCTTTGTCGGGCAGGGCATTCTCTCCGGATACAGCAGGGCGTACTGAATCGGAATTTTCATATCCGGTACGCCCAGCTGAGCGATGACGGAACAATCCTGGTATTCTACCGCCGAATGCACAACGCTCTGACGATGTACCACGATCTCGATCTGATCCGGGGTCAGATCGAAGAGCCACTTTGCCTCAATGAATTCCAATCCCTTATTCATCAGCGTTGCAGAGTCAATGGTGATCTTGTTGCCCATGCTCCAATTCGGGTGATTCAGTGCATCTGCAACAGTGACATTTTCCAGTTCCGCACGAGTCTTTCCGAAGAACGGCCCGCCGGATGCAGTCAGAATGATCTTGTTCAGCTGTTCCCGGCGATTTCCTTGCAGGCACTGGAAGATGGCGGAGTGTTCGCTGTCCGGCTGTTTACGCTTGCGGTATGCCGCAAGGTGCAGTTCTATCAGCGAGCCGATCCGTTCCTCACGTTCCGCATCGCCGGAGGTCAGCTGTTCGAACATCGGGGTATTGCGAAGTTCCGCCAGCGTCTTTCCGGCCTGAATCCTTTCCTCCTCACTGGCTGCTTCACCGCTGACCGCCACACGCACCGCCAGTCCCATGTCCTCGAAGCGGATGCCCGTGGCTTGCGGCGTGCATCCCGGCAGGCGTCTGTCCTGCTCGTCATCATCTATCGGAGGATTGTCATCCGCCGGTTCTTTCCGGAACTCCAGCGGAACATCCATATCTTCCATCAGTTCCAGTTCTTCCGGCAGCGGACTCCCTTCCGCAAACAGCTTGTCCAGTTCCTCGGCGGAAACTGTTTTCGGGTACTTTTCTTTCTCCGGTGCAAAAGTATCTGCTTCACTTACAGATTTTTCGTTTTCAATTTTTTCGGGTGTTTGTGGCGTGGAGTGGCTAAGGGAAAATGTGCTTTTGCCTAAAATCTCGCTCACGTCCACCGCCATCCGGGTAAGGATCTGCCCGGCTTTTTCCGCTTTCTTCCTCCGGCTGTTCCGCTCGTGGAAGAGGTAGGCGGCTATCCACAGCAGATAGCCGCCGGTAAGTAAGAATAAGATTGCTGACATGATTTCCGGGGTTTAAAACAGTTCGGTACTTCGTTTTCTGTATTCCTTCGTAATCTCGTCCTGATAGGTGGAAAAGTGCTGTTCCAGCACATTGTCCACATAGCTGAAAATGGACATCTCGTTGTTCCCGATTGTCTGGACAATCTTCTGAATCCGTTCATGGAACTCCTTACGAAGGTAGATTGTCTTGCCAAGCCGTGCGCAGACCGGTGACTCGTGGATGAACAGACGGACATATCCGTTCTCTTCACCGGACTGTCCGTTATTTCCGGCTGCTTGCGCCTGCCCGTCCGTCTGCCGGTCTTCCTTGAACGAGGCGACTATGGAGTCCTCGTCAATGTCCGTCAGGTTTATTTTTTTCCGTTCGTTTCCCATAGCCTACTTTTTGATAATGGACAACAGTTCTTCCGTAATCTCTTTCAGGTTGCTGCCTTTGACCAGCGTACCGTCCGCAGGAAACAGCGTGGAACGGAACAATGCCCTATGTTCCCCCGTTAGCTCACGGCGGAACCGTTTGCTGTCCGGCAGGAAGGTATTCAGCACTTTCAGTCCCAGCTCGCCGATCACCTGTTCGTACACCTTGTACAGTTCCGATTTCTCCCGGCCGTCCACCATGTTCCACAGAAGGTACAGACCTTTGATATTCGTCTTGCCCGTAGCGATCAGCGTGTCATTCAGCCGGCTCGCAAAGCGGAGTGTGCTTTCCATTACCACCCTGTCGGCGGCAATGGGGGAAAAGACATAGTCCATGTTCGCCAGCGTGTTCAACACGCCCGTACTGTTTACCGTGCCCGGCAGGTCGAAGAACACGATGTCCGTTTCCGGCATCTTTTCCAGCAGTTCGTCCGCCTTTGCGACAGCATCCTCAGCCGTACTCTCCGCTATCGGATAGGCTTTCTTCCTTATCCGTTGCAGTTGCCTGTACGCCATCAGTTTGTAATGCTCGTCCTCCATGACCGTTTTCAGGTCACGTTTTCTCATCTCGGCAATGCTGTGTTGCGGGTAGTCGCAATCCACCACCGCTACATTCATCCCTTTCACATAGTGCAGGTAACTTGCCACCAGCACGGTCAGCGTTGTTTTTCCCGCTCCGCCTTTTTGCGTGGAAAAGGCGATAAAGAGTGTTTCTTTTTCCATGATGCAGTTTGTTTACAAATGATACTTTTGAATCAACGCCGCAAATAAAGAAGGAAAAAGAAGGGGAATTCATGGTTTGGGAACGGAGGGGTTCGAGTGGCCGGCTCCTGACGTGGAATGGCTGACTGAACAGCCGACCGACCGAAGTATTGTCCGTCTGATTGGCCAATAGGATACTTGTCCGACCATACATGATATTATTGGATTGTATTGCCTGTCGGATAATCAGCCAAGGAAACAACCGACCGATGAACAGGTTGCCCGAACAAAAGGTTATCCGCTTGGTTGGCTGGTCAGCCGGACGACCGCACCAACGTTGCAACGGCTGACCGTCTGATTGGTTATCTGACCGGTTGGGCATTCAGTCCGCCATTACGCATCCCATTCAGGCACATTCTCAGCCGTTGGTTCAGCCATCATCGGCCGCCCGTTTTTCCTCCTGTTCCACCTGTGTGTACAAGTGGCTTCTATTTGGCATAATGTGGCTAATATTGGTGATATACAACTGATTATATCACTTCCTAACTTTGCGGCATCCAACCGGAAGTGGGCTGTTTGCCTTCGTCGGTCGTCAATCCCCGCTTTCCCCCGAAAGCGCTCTTTCCTCTTCGGAGAGGAAAGATTTATGTTCGCCCGAACATAGCAAGCTGTGTTTTTTGCAGCACCACTCCGTTTTGCAGCAAAAAACGCTTGCCCTTGCAGGGGGCTGCAATTTGCTCCGAAGTCGCAAATTGTGGGGGAGAAACAGACGGCGGCAATGCCACCCGGTGGAATTATACCACATAAAAAACGTATATATGAACAACGAGAAAAAGCGTCCCCGCACACGGGGAAAAGGGGGCAGATTGCCCAAGTCGAACCCGGCCGTCCGCCGTGAAACCGTCAATCTGGACGAAGCCGGCCATGCACGGTTTCTCACCATGTTTGAGCAGTCCGGCCTGTTGTCCAAATCCAAGTTCATCGCCGCACGGATCTTTAACGAGGAGTTCAGGGTGATCCGGACAGACCGTGCCACAATGGAGTATGTGGCCAAGCTCACGGAACTGTTCCGGCAGTTCCGTGCTATAGGAGTGAATTACAATCAGGCAGTCAAGGAGTTGCACATCCATTTCACCGAAAAGAAAGCGTTGGCACTGCTTTACAGACTTGAAAAGCTCACCCTTGAACTCGTGGAGCTGAACCGCCGGATTGTCGAACTTTCCCAAAAACTCGCCTCACATGGTAGCCAGGATCAGCGTGGGTAAGAACTTGTACGGTGCATTGGCCTACAACCAGAACAAGGTCGATGAAGGCGGTGCGAAAGTCCTTTCGGCACATCTCCTCCGTTATCCCGAAGACGGGCGTTTCCGTCCGGATGAATCCGTGAGGCAGTTTCTCGAATGGATGCCGAACCATTACCGCACCGAGAAGCCGGTCATACACATCTCCCTCAACCCGCATCCCGACGACGTGCTGACCGACGGACAGCTGGCGGAAATCGGCAGGGAATACATGCAGCGGCTCGGTTACGGCAACCAGCCCTATCTTGTCTTCAAGCACGAGGACATCGGCCGGCATCATATCCACATCGTTTCCCTGCGTGTCGATAGTGAGGGAAGGAAAGTATCCGACAAGTTCGAATACCGTCGCAGCAAGGAGATTACCGAACTTCTGGAGCAGAAATACGGCCTGCATCCGGCGGAAGGCCGGAAGAAAGGCGAAGAGTGGCAGCTGAAGCCGGTAGATGTTGCCAAAGGGGACATCAAACGGCAGATCGCCTGTACCCTCAAACCCCTGCTCGAGCTTTACAGCTTCCGCACAATGGGCGAACTCCGTGCCCTGCTTTCCCTGTATAATATAGGAGTGGAAGAAGTGAAGGGGGAAATTGGCGGACGCACCTATCACGGCATACTCTATACTGCTTTGGACGGCAACGGCGAAACGGCGGCCACTCCCATAAAGTCCTCCCGGCTGGGAAAAACGGCCGGTGCACAGCAGTTGGATAGGAAGATGCGGGAATCCGCCGCAAGAATCAAGTCCGACCCGTGCCGTGAACGGCTTCGGCCGTTAGTGGCCGAAGCTTTGCGCCGGTCCGTGGACGAACGGGATTTCCGTAGCCGGCTGGCGAAAGAACAGATAGACTTGGTTCTCCGCCGCAACGGAACCGGCAGGATTTATGGCGTTACCTTTATAGACCACCGCAGCCGCACCGTGCTCAACGGCTCACGTCTGGGCAAGGAGTTTTCGGCGAACACGCTGGACAGATGCTTTCAGGAGCGGCCGCAAGATCTCCTGCCGCCACTTCTGCCGTCCGTTCCGTCCGCTGTGGTTTCCGGAAACGGGGAGAAAATTCTGGGAGGGTTGCTTTCCGGCATGGAGCCGGAGCTGAACTATGTTACCCGGCATCCCAGGCTACTGAAGCCCGACAAGAAGAAACGCCGTCGGCGTTACGGCCGTCAGGACTGAACCCGTATTACATAATTATCAAGACGATAACTTTTTAAAACTCAGTATTATGTCACAAGAAGATGATCTCAGGGGACTGGCGAAAGTCATGGACTTTATGCGTGCCCTCAGCGTGTTGTTCGTAGTTGTCAATATCTATTGGTTCTGCTATCCGGCCATCCGGGAGTGGAATGTCAGTATCGGAGTGGTGGACAGGATTCTGCTGAACTTCCAACGCACGACCGGGTTGTTCGGCTCCATCCTTTGGACAAAGCTTTTCTCCGTTACCTTCCTTGCCCTGTCGTGTCTGGGCACGAAGGGTGTAAAGGAGGAAAAAATCAAATGGGCGCATATCTGGACAGCCCTTTCCGCAGGTGTTGTCCTCTTCTTTTTCAACTGGTGGCTGCTCAGCCTGTCCGTACCGTTAATGGCACGCACCGCCTTTTATATACTCACTATTGCCGTCGGCTATCTCTGCCTGCTCGCCGCCGGTGTATGGATCTCCCGCCTTCTCAAACAGGACCTTATGGACGATGTGTTCAACAACGAGAACGAAAGTTTCATGCAGGAAACAAGGCTTATCGAAAACGAATATTCTGTAAATCTGCCGACACGGTTCTATTATGGCAAGAAGTGGAACAACGGCTGGATCAATGTCGTGAATCCTTTCCGTGCCTCCATCGTACTGGGAACGCCCGGTTCGGGAAAGTCTTTTGCAGTGGTAAATTCCTATATCAAGCAGCAGATAGAGAAAGGCTATGCCGCCTATATCTACGATTTCAAGTTTCCCGACCTCTCCACCATTGCTTACAATCACCTGCTCAACCATTTGGAGGGGTACAAAGTGCCGCCGAAGTTCTATGTCATCAACTTCGACGATCCCTCACGCAGCCACCGCTGCAATCCCCTCAACCCGAAGTTCATGACCGACATCTCCGATGCTTACGAGAGTTCGTACAGCATCATGCTCAATCTCAACCGGTCGTGGGCGGCGAAGCAGGGCGATTTCTTCGTTGAGTCGCCCACCATTCTCTTTGCCGCCATCATCTGGTTTCTGCGGGTGTACAAGGACGGCAGATATTGCACCTTCCCCCATGCCGTCGAGTTCCTCAACAAGCCTTACGAGCAGATCTTTCCCATCATGTCCTCCTATCCCGAACTGGAGAACTACCTCAGTCCTTTCCTCGATGCGTGGCTGGCGGGAGCCGCCGACCAGCTCATGGGACAGATCGCCAGTGCGAAGATTCCCCTGTCCCGTATGATTTCGCCGGCACTCTATTGGGTGATGTCTGCCGACGAGTTCTCTTTGGACATCAACAATCCCGACGAGCCGAAAATCCTCTGCATAGGCAACAATCCCGACCGGCAGGCAATCTATGGTGCTGCGCTCGGCCTGTACAACAGCCGTATTGTAAAGATTGTCAATAAGAAGGGCAGGCTGAAAAGCTCCATCATCATTGATGAGTTGCCCACTATTTTCATCAAGGGGCTGGATAACCTGATAGCCACCGCACGCAGCAACAAGGTCGCCGTGCTGCTCGGTTTTCAGGATTTCAGCCAGCTTATCCGTGACTATACCGACAAGGAGGCGAAGGTGATCATCAACACGGTTGGCAACATCTTTTCGGGGCAGGTCGTGGGGGAAACGGCCAAGACCCTCAGCGAGAGGTTCGGCAAGATACTTCAGAAACGCCACTCCATCTCCATCAACCGGCAGGATGTTTCCACCTCCATATCCACCCAAATGGACAGCCTCATTCCACCCAGCAAGATCAGCGGGCTGACACAGGGGATGTTCGTCGGCTCCGTAGCCGACAATTTCGGGGAGAGGATTGAGCAGAAAATCTTCCACTGCGAGATTGTCGTCGATGCCGGGAAAATAGCCGAAGAGGAGAAGGCATATCAGAAGATACCCGTTATCACCGGCTTCGTGGACGATGACGGAGTGGATCACATGAAGGAAATGGTACAGGAAAACTACAACCGGATTAAGGAGGATGTCAAACGGATCGTGGCCGACGAGTTGGAACGCATCGCCAGCGATCCCGCCCTCAAGCACCTTCTGGAACTGAACAAATGACGATGCGCCGAACGGAAAAAATCCCCTGTAAGCGGCTATGGCTTGCAGGGGATTCCGTTCGTTCCGGAAATCGGATTACCTTCTATGGTAATGTTTCTCGTCATCTTCTTCCATCCGTTTGAGCAGCACTTCACGCAGGCGGTCGATGAAGTAGGTACGCTCGTCCGCCTTTCGCCTGCGTATCCGTGCGTAGTAGCTCGAAGCGTTCTTCACATCCAGTCCCAGCAGTCCGCACACGTGTTCCACCACACGCTTCAGCGTGACATCACCGCCGTTGAACAGTTTCAGTTCGTGGCAGGCGTACAGCAACTCTATCAGATTTATCACTTCCGATGTCCAGATGACCGGAGGGGTTCCGGCCGGTACGGTGGAAACATCCGCACCCGCCGGATGTATCTCATAGGCGAACTTGCAGTGGGCTTGCATCCCTTCCAGATAGGTCAGAGTGCCGATGATATAGGAGTAGCAGATCAGATGTTCCTTCTGTGCCGTGCGGTAATGCTCGCGCAGGATGACCAGCCTGCAACTCAGGTATTGCAGCTGGAAAAGGACAATGGTGATGTCGTTCTCCGCACGTTGCAGCTCGTACACTTCCTTTACGAACTCGGCATTGGCTTTCGACAGTGTTTCCTCGTTGCTGTTCTCTTGTTCCAGCAACAGGAGATAAGGGGTAACATTGAATAATTTCATAATGTTTTTTCGTTTAAGTATGAAAATGGCTTCAATGTAAGCGCTTTGCCCGACATGCCTGTTCCGCTTTTCGCCGAAAATGCCGGTGTCTATTCGCCCAGATAGAACTTACGGCGTTCCTTGCACAGTTCATCGTACAGATCCTTGTGCAGCTCGCTCGGACTTTGCTTCATCTGTTCCGTACAGAACTCCCAGAAACGGTTGGCCGATGCGAATCCGTTCTTCTCGGCTATTTCCATTAGCGGACGGTCATAGTAATATTTCAAGTCCCGCCGTATCTGTCCGATACGTTGTTCCTGGAGCCATCTGTTGGCCGGGCGGTGGTAGATCTTGCGGAACTTGTCACGGAAGGTCGAAACGCTCATGCAGAACATTCCGGCGAGTTCCTCCACACTGTGCGTCCGGTAGCTGTAGCGGTTCACCTTCATTCGGAACACGGCGGCATACAGCGGCTTCAGCCGTTTCTCGGCAAACTGGAAATCCAGCTCGGTAAGCGGTGTGTACTGCCGGCTGATCTGTTTGCGCCGTTCCACGAAGAAGTAGTCGCATACCTCATTACACATGTTGTACAGGGGTTGTGGAGTGCCGGTATGGTACAGCACCTCGCACAGATAGAGCATCTCCGGCGTGCGGTACGCTTTCCGGTAAGGCTCGACGAAATGGTGCAGCAGGTCGTTCTGTATCTCCACCTCTTTGGAGAGGGAGAGCAGCATCAGCAATGGCCGGTACTCTTTGCATGACACGGAAGGCAGTTCGGGCAGTTTTTCCATACGCCGCAGGATATGGCGGCACAGTTCCGTGTTCCGGGAATAGGGTTCCAGTACAAGGAATTTTTTCGTACTTTTCGCCTTTAGCAGTTCCTCCACTTCCGTTTGGAGGGCAAGGGTTGTTTCTCTCAGTGATTCCGGTACGGTCATCACCAGCTGTTCGATAAACTTCGTTTCCATGATAATGTGTTTTTAATGGATAAATCGGTAATGTATGAAATCCTGCAAAGATAACCGCCATAGACCGGTAACCGCTTCCGTTTTTCGCCGGAAATGCTTCCGTGTCTGGAAATGGAATTAGGGATTTCATCTCATCCTTTAATTCTTTACAAAGGAATAATACACCCAGTAGATGAAAATCCAGACCATATCTCCGGCAAGCAGACAGATGATCCGTTGCCTGAATTTCAAATCATACTTTTCGGCTTTCAGCTGTTTCAGTTTGGGGAAGAAGTCGCTTGGCAGATAGTGCTGCCTGCACAGATAGAACGGTGCAAATATAAATATGACGAGCATTTCCCACCATCGGTAACTGACATTCCTGTTCTTCTCGTTCTGTTTGTCCATGCGGGCTTTCTCAGCACGTGCGGCGGCATCCAGCCGTCGCATGAAGGCTTCCTTCTTCTCTTCCATGATGTCGGTGATCACCTTGTCGTCCACGCCTCGGTTGTACAGTTCCAGCTTTGCCTGCCGCACCTGCTTGTCGGTATATTCGCCGGTTACATTGTTGGCGATTAGCAATAGCTCGTCCGTATCATATTCCTTGATTTTCATTGTTCACTAATTTAATCTGTTTCACTTCCTTTTCCCTCAGTTTTATTTGTTGACTTTGAGGGAAATACTGGGTATTAATATATTGACTTTATTAGATGAGTAGTTATTTCATTATATGCTTTTGAGTAATATATAGAAAGTTGCAAACTGTATAATTATGGAAATCACATAGATACCATAATATTGCACATATTTTTTCTCTTTGTCAAATTGCTTGAAATACTTTCTGTACTTGCTGTTCTTAAATAAAAAATAATCATTAATATAATACACAAATAATCCTATAACTATTAGTAAAGGGAAAAAAATGGAATCAGATATAAATGCAGTTATTAATAAAGTTTTTATTCTTGAAAACTGAATGCCGATAATACATATAACGGCAATTATCCAAAGGCTGATTCGATACACAGAAGTAATAGCCAAGACTGAAATCCATGAATCAATGCCTTTATCAGACGTATCGGACTCTAACTTTTTATTAATCAATATACAACGGTTTATATAATTATTATTCCATTTCTTCAGCCCGATCCAATAAAACGGGTTAATAAGTCTGTACAAAAAATAGAATAATATTTTATATGCACAATAATAAATCATATTATAGTATTTCTCCATCAAATCTTTCATTCCGCCGTTTTTTTCTGTAAGAACAATGTGTTTAGCTGCCATCTCGATCTTGTTATAAACTCAATTATTAAATTTTACAATTGGAAAAGACATGACAGTGTCTTTAGCATTAAGTAATGAATGGCAGTGTCCAATAAATATGTTTCGACTCTCATCTACATGAAAAGAATGTATCTCATACCTCTTATGTGGAGTAACATCACCACCATCAAAACTACCAATATATTTCTCTATTATTCCTTGTTTCTTATATATTCTCTTTTCATTAAAATCATCAAATAGGGATGACGTTACATAATAACGAATTATATATTGATTGTCTTCAGCTATCTTCTTGGAATTGCTTGAATAGTCAATGAATAATATCAACAACACAAATAGTCCTTTAGGAACTAATAGACCTATAATAAGACTGAGCAAATAGATACTTTTATATATTCGTATGCCATATTTGATCCCTTTGGGTAATTTATTAGGAATGTGTATGAAAAAGGAAAAAATCAAAGATAACACGAAAATATATCCGATAATGTATCCGATATTCCATCGTATATGATCTGTTTCTGGAACTGTACATATTACTATAAAACCAAGTATTCCACATAAGATATGGATACCAAAAAATATATACAATAATTTATATTTCGTCATTTTCAATCAACAGTGTTTATAATGGTTAGAAAGGAGCATCGTCAGATGCTATCTTTCGTTGTTACCGATTTTTTTCCTTAATGTCTTATGAATAAAGTTATCCAAGTCTTTGGAGTTATAGAATTTCCATGTTGAATATGCAATCAT
>ENA-UEPV01000890-UEPV01000890.1-human-gut-metagenome-genome-assembly--contig:-NODE-890-length-19979-cov-25.536680_pt1 | contig 19979 bp, 19 predicted proteins | sample MGYA00242942_ERZ507925 | MGnify/ENA primary metagenome ERZ507925 (study PRJEB26167, sample SAMN06115453) | human gut metagenome | host: Homo sapiens | place: China:Fujian | collected 2015-08-26... | reverse complement strand
CAGCACGGTTGCGGTTTACCCCAATACGGCGGCGCTGCCCATCGGCTATACGGCGCAAAACCAGATCAGCCGCGAAACCTATGACGCCCTGACCCCGCTGCAAAAGCAGGATGCCCTGCTGGACGGCGTAGTGCTGGAAGAAACCGGCCTGCTGCCCGAAGCGGAATTGACCGGCGATACGGTAAGCCCCGCAGCCGAAATGGAGCTGGACGGCGTGCAGCAGCTGGATGAAACCACCTACTATGCCCCGCAGGATGGCGGGCGCATTACCCTGACCATTGCCCAGCCGGTGGCGGATTGTGAGACCGCCTTTGTGGTACAGGGCATGCAGTACACGGCCACCAGCCCGCTGGATGCGATGAACGAAGAAGAACTGAGCGCCATGAGCGCCCATGACCGCCGCAGCCTGCAAAAGCAGTATGCGCATTTCTGGCGCAAGGACAGTGTCTATCTGCGCCTGCTCAGCAACATTGGTGAGGGCCGCATTGAGTATAACCGCCCCAACAGCCAGTATTACTGTGGCCGGCATGACTTTGTGTATAACTTTGGCACCAGTGATGAACCCTTGCAGCAGATCACGATTGTACTGCCCTTTGCGGGCTATTACCAGTTTGACCGCCTGGCGGTGGAATGCCAGAAGCTGGATACCGTTGCGGCCCGTGCGGAGAACCTTGGGGCCGAAAACCTGCAGAATGTGACCCTTGGCACCAACAGCCTGGGTGGAGAAATCACCACCACCCGTAGCAGCGTGCTGGTGGTGCAGCTGCCGTATTCTACTGGTTGGAGCGTGACGGTGGACGGTACCCCGGCCCAAGTGCTGCGGGCAGATACGGCTTTCCTCGGCGTGGCGCTGGAACCCGGCAGCCATACGGTGGCGTTTACCTACAAAACGCCCGGTCTTACCGCGGGGGCAGCGCTCAGTGCGGCAGGAGTGGTGCTGCTGGCGGCCATCTGGGCCGTGCCGGCCCTGCGCAAAAAGAGCAAAAAGCGCCGCAAATAACAAGCGCTTTACTTTTTAAGCATCACACGTTATAATACATTTTGTCTAGGTGTAGCTGAAAAGTCGAAAATTTGCCCTATTTCTACAATCGCAGCCGGATTCCGCGTTAAAAATCCTTGGAATCCACAAAGGATTCCTGCGGCCTTTTGCCTTGAATCCGGTATGTGCTTGCGAAATAGTCGTCATTTTCTTTGTTTTCAGATACACCCCCTACATTTGCATTTTAGGAGTGGGAACACATGGAACGAGTTGAAATTGCATCGCTCTATAAGGCTACCCCGGCGGATGGCAGCAAAGTTACTGTCTGCGGCTGGGCAAAAACCGTGCGCGATTCTAAAAAGATCGGCTGCATTGAGGTGAAAGTGAGGGCTGACGCATGAAAGCAAAGCATTGGTACGATTACCTGTGGGTATATGCCATCATCTATTTTGCACTGGGCTTTTTCAATATCCTGTTCGCGTGGCTGGGTATGATCGATTTTCTTCTGCCGCTGCTTTTAGCCATCTTTGGCGGGAACAAATTCTTTTGCAACCACCTCTGCGGACGGGGTCAACTGTTCAGCAAGCTGGGGACAGACCTTAAATGCTCCCGCTGCAAGCCCACGCCCCGCTGGATGTCCTCCAAGTGGTTCCGTTATGCCTTTTTGCTCTTTTTCCTGACGATGTTCGGCAACATGGTGTTCCAGACCTATCTGGTCGCTGCTGGTGCTACGTCCCTGCGGGAGGCCATTAAGCTGTTCTGGACATTCCGTGTGCCGTGGAGCTGGACTTATACAGCCGGTACGGTCACTGACTGGGTGGCGCAGTTCAGCTTTGGCTTTTATAGCCTCATGCTGACCTCTCTGCTGCTGGGTCTGATCGTTATGGTGCTCTACAAGCCCCGCACATGGTGTGCATTTTGTCCGATGGGAACCATGACGCAGGGTATTTGCAAGCTGAAAAACAAAGAATAAACAAAGATAACAGAACGGAGCCTTTCTCATGGCTGAACTGAAAATTACTGCTGCGAATTTTGAAAATGAGGTACTGCATTCCGACAAGCCCGTCCTGCTGGATTTCTATGCGGACTGGTGCGGACCGTGCAAAATGCTCTCTCCCGTACTGCATGAGCTTGCCGAAGAAAAAAGCGGTACGCTCAAGGTGGGCAAGGTCAATGTGGACGAGCAGATGGAGCTGGCAATGCGTTTTCAAGTATCCAGCATCCCGATGCTGGTCGTATTCAAGGATGGAAAGGCCGTTGCCAAATCGGTCGGCTATCGGCCTAAGTCGGAGATCGCCGCAATGGTGGAGGGCGTGAAATGAAGGTCGTAATTGTAGGCGGCGTGGCGGGCGGTGCTTCTGCTGCTGCCCGCATCCGCCGTTTGGATGAACACGCCCAGATCATCATGATCGAGCGCAGCGGCTATGTGTCCTATGCCAACTGCGGTCTGCCGTATTATGTGGGCGGTGTGATCAAGGAGCAAGAAGAACTGACACTGCAAACTCCGGAGAGCTTCTGGGACCGCTTTCGCATTGATGTGCGGGTACGGCAGGAAGTAACTGCAATCAATCCCGCAGAGAAAACCGTCACGGTCCGCACACTGGACAGCGGGAAGATCTATACGGAAACCTATGACAAACTGCTCCTCGCACCCGGCGCAAAGCCGACGGTTCCTGCGCTTTCCGGCGTCAGCAGTGAGCGTGTTTTCACGCTGCGCACCGTGGAGGATACCCTCCGCATTAGGCACTTTGTAGAGGATCAGAAGCCGAAAAGCGCTGTTTTGGCTGGCGGCGGCTTTATCGGTCTGGAAATGGCGGAAAACCTTACAGAAATGGGCGTTTCTGTCACCATCGTTCAGCGACCCAATCAGCTATTAGCACCACTGGATGCGGACATGGCGAGCTTTGTCCATGCGGAAATGCGCAGACACGGCGTGGCTCTGTGGTTGGGTGAAACCGTCACCGGATTCCGGCAGGACGGAGATTCCGTGCTGACGCTGCTGGAGGAAAGTGAGCCGCTGCGCTCCGACATGGTGCTGCTGGCCATCGGCGTCACGCCGGACACCCATCTGGCAAAAGAGGCCGGACTTGAGCTGGGCATCCGGGGCAGCATCGCTGTCAACGAGCGGATGGAAACCTCCGTGCCGGACATCTATGCTGTGGGCGATGCCGTAGAGGTCACCCATTTTGTAACCGGGCAGAAAGCGTTGATTTCGCTGGCGGGACCCGCCAACAAGCAGGGACGCATTGCCGCTGACAATATCTGTGGCGGCAACAGCCACTTTACCGGCTCTCAGGGCTCGTCTGTTCTGAAACTGTTCGGCTTGACAGCGGCCTCCACGGGGATCAATGAAAAAGCGGCGCAGGCAGCAGAAATCGCTTACGACAAAGTCGTGCTTTTCCCGGCATCCCACGCTGCCTATTACCCCGGCGCACAATCTATGGCAATGAAGGTACTGTATGAAAAGGAAAGCCTGCGGCTGCTGGGTGCGCAGATCGTTGGCGGCGAGGGCGTGGACAAGCGTATTGATGTACTGGCAACGGCCATTCGCGCAAAAATGACAGCTTTGGAACTGACGGAACTTGACCTTTCCTATGCGCCGCCCTATTCCTCTGCCAAAGATCCGGTCAATATGGCCGGTTTTATGATCGAGGATTTGGAGAGCGGGAAAGTGCAGCAGTTCCATTGGAATGATATTGAGGACTTGCCCTGCGATGGCAGTGCGACGCTGCTGGACGTCCGCACAGAAGGCGAATATCGGCGTGGGCACTTGAATGGATTCCGCAATATTCCACTGGACGATCTGCGGGAGCACTTGGACGAGTTAGAGCGGGACAAGCCTGTCTATGTGAATTGCCAGACTGGGCTTCGCAGTTATCTGGCCTGTCGCCTTTTGACGCAGTATGGTTTCAGCTGTTCCCATCTCTCCGGCGGATACAGTTTTTATCAGGTCGTAACACAAGAGCAGCAGACAGCGCGGAGCGCCTATCCCTGCGGAATGGAGAAACTATGAGTGAAAATCTATTTGGCTTGACGGTTGCGGCAGATAAAGGCTTAGATGATCTGCAGTGCCAGCGCCTTTTAAGCGAAAATCGCAGGTATCAGGAAGTCATGCTGCAATACCGATGTGCGCTGAAAGCACTGGAAAGCAGGTTGGAAATTCTAAACGAAGAGTTTTCATTGCAGCATGATCGCAATCCGATAGAAAGTATGAAAAGTCGCTTGAAGTCGCCGTCCAGCATTATGAACAAGATGCAGAAGCGCGGACTTTCTCTGGATTTTCCGACCATGCAGGCAAATATCATGGATATTGCCGGTGTGCGGGTGATCTGCTCTTTCGAGGAGGATGTGTTCTTTTTGGCAAAGTGCTTAAAAGATCAGTCTGACATTGAAATCATCACGGAGAAAGATTATATTTCACACCCTAAGCCAAATGGCTATCGCAGTCTGCACCTGACGATCCGGCTGCCGGTATTCTTTGCGGAAAAAGAGATCCATGTGCCAGTGGAGATACAACTCCGTACAATCGCTATGGACTTCTGGGCAAGCCTTGAGCATACCATCCGCTATAAGAAAAATCTGCCGATAAATGCTGAAATCGAAACTGAACTGAAAGAGTGCGCCGATTCCAGCAGAGAATGGGACAGCAAAATGGAACATCTACTGCACATCTTAACATAATGCGTCGGATATAAAATGAAAAGCACGCACTTTGGTGCTTGCCTTGGACTTGCCAGGGATCGCCTCATCCGCCTTGGATGGGCGACCCCTGCGAGCCCCAACCAATTTCTCCGCTTTCTGGTTTTCAGGCATAGTCTTTTCTGCTTTCGGCGGACTGCCACGGCACAGCTTTTTCGGCTTCTATAATTGTAAGGAACATGGCTTTTCGCTGAATGGAAAGCGAAGCTGACCCGGGCTGGGGCGGTCTGTAATAAAGCGATATTTTTTTTGAAACTATCTTGACAAAATTTATCAAGATTGATATTATGGTATTAACAAGCAAGCGAAAAGAGGATGTGGAGCATGATCATCACCAAAGAGACGGACTACGCGCTGCGCATTTTGCGGGTGCTGCTGGACGGGGAGAAGCATTCGGTGGCCGAGATGTCGGAAACGGAATTGATCCCCAATCAGTTTGCCTACCAGATTCTGCGCAAGCTCTCCGCCGGCAATTTGGTGCGGGTGAGCCGCGGCGCTCTCGGCGGCTGCGCGCTGTCCTGCGATCTGGACGCGACCTCCCTCTACGATCTCATGGGGGTCGTGGGGGAGCGGGGCATCCTGTGCGCCTGCATGGAGCCGGGATATGAATGCCGCTGGCAGGACAAGCATGGGCGGTGCACCATCCACTGTCAGCTGGCGGCCTTGCAGCAAAAGCAGGACGAGGCGTTCCGTGCCGTGAGCCTGCGCAGGCTGCTGACCGGCGGATCCGATCCCCAAGATACAAGCAAGCTGTAAAATTTTAAAAGGAGGTACCCGTATGCTGTTTCAAACCACGGCGGCGCACGAAGAGCTGCGCGCGAAGATCCGGAGTTTTGCGGAGGAGGAGATCAAGCCCCTCGCATTTTTAATGGATCAGAACAACGAGTTTCCCGAGGAGGCTGTCAAGAAGCTGGGTAAGCTGGGCTGGATGGGCATTCCCTACCCCAAGGAGTACGGCGGTGCCGGTCTTGATGCTCTGAGCTACGCCATCGCGGTGGAGGAGCTGGCCCGTGTGGACGGCGGCACGGGCGTAATCCTCTCCGCCCACGTCTCCCTCGGCTCATGGCCCATTTTCGCCTATGGCACCGAGGAGCAGAAGAAGAAATATCTGGTTCCGCTGGCCAAGGGCGAGAAGATCGGCGCCTTCGGCCTCACGGAGCCCAACGCCGGATCCGACGCCGGCGGCACGGAGACCACGGCGCTGGATAAGGGGGACTACTACCTCCTCAACGGCGGCAAGATCTTCATTACCAACGCCCCTAAGGCGGACACCTATGTGGTTTTCGCCGTCACCACGCCGGACATCGGCACCCGGGGCATCTCCGCTTTCATCGTGGAGAAGGGCTGGAAGGGCTTTGAGTTCGGCGACCACTATGACAAGATGGGTATTCGCTCCTCCTCCACGGCGGAGCTGATCTTCAACGACGTGAAGGTTCCCAAGGAAAACCTATTGGGCAAGGAGGGCGAGGGCTTCAAGATTGCCATGTCCACGCTGGACGGCGGACGCATCGGCATCGCCGCGCAGGCGCTGGGCATCGCCCAGGGCGCGTTTGAGCACGCGTTGAGCTATTCCAAGGAGCGCGTCCAGTTCGGCAAGCCCATCGCGGCCCAGCAGAGCATCGCCTTCAAGCTGGCGGATATGGCAACCAAGCTGCGCTGCGCCCGGTTCCTCATCTACTCCGCGGCGGAGCTGAAGGAGCAGCACGCGCCTTACGGCATGGAGTCCGCCATGGCGAAGATGTACGCCTCGGACATCGCGCTGGAGGTCACCAACGATGCCTTGCAGATCCACGGCGGCAGCGGCTACCTCAAGGGCATGGAGGTGGAACGGGCCTACCGCGACGCCAAGATCACCACCCTCTACGAGGGCACTAACGAGATCCAGCGGGTGGTCATCGCCTCTCATCTGTTGGGCAGGCTGGGCAAGAGCTCCGGCGGCGAGAGCCGTTCGGCGGCCAAGAAACCCGCGCCCATCACCGGCATTCGCAAAAAGACCATCTTCCGGGAGGGGGATGCTGCCCAGCAGGTGGCCGACCTTGTGGCGGCGCTGAAGAAGGATGGTCACGACTTCTCCGTGGGCATCCCTATGGATACGCCCATCCCGCAGGCGGAGCGGGTGGTCTCCGCGGGCAAGGGCATCGGGGAGAAAAAGAACATGAAACTGGTAGAGTCGCTGGCCAAGGCCGCCGGCGCGGCCATCGGTTCTTCCCGCCCTGTGGCGGAGACTCTCAAATATCTGCCGCTGAACCGCTATGTGGGTATGTCCGGTCAGAAGTTCACCGGCAATCTGTACATCGCCTGCGGCATCTCCGGCGCATCCCAGCACCTTAAGGGCATCAAGGACGCCTCCACCATCGTGGCCATCAATAAGAACGGTAACGCGCCTATCTTCAAGAACTGCGACTACGGCATCGTGGGCGATGTGGAGGAGATCCTGCCCCTGCTCACTGCCGCGCTGGATAGCGGCGAAAAGCTGCCCGCGCCGCCCATGGTAAAGATGAAGCGGCCCACGCCGCCGAAGCCCGCCCCCATCGGCGACCGCTACGTCTGCAGCGGCTGCGGCTACGAGTATGTGCCGGAGTTGGGCGACGAGGACGGCGAGATCGCGCCCGGTACGCTCTTTGAGCAGCTTCCCGCCGAGTGGGTGTGTCCCGAGTGCGCGGAGACGAAGGATCAATTTGTAAAGGCTTGAGGCCGTGAAGGAGGCAAGATAAGATGTATTGCGTGCGTAAAGTAACGAACGACCTCTACTGGGTGGGCGCCAACGACCATCGCCTGGCCCTGTTTGAAAACTGCTTTCCCATTCCCCGGGGCGTAAGCTACAACGCCTACTGCCTGCTGGATGAAAAGACGGTGCTCTTTGACACGGTGGACTGGTCTGCCTGCCGCCAGCTTTTGGAAAATCTGGCGTATGTGCTGGATGGCCGCGAGCTGGACTACCTGCTGGTCAACCATCTGGAGCCGGATCACGCCGCCTGCATCGAGGAGATCCTGCTGCGCCATCCCAAGGTGAAACTGATCTCCAACGAGAAGGCATTCATGCTCATGCGGCAGTTCGGCTTCCATGTGGACGGACATGAGTGCATCGAGGTGAAGGAGGGCGACACCTTCTCCTTCGGCAAGCACACCGTCACCTTTGTGGGCGCGCCTATGGTTCACTGGCCGGAGGCCATGGTGACCCTCGACGTCACCGACGGCGTCCTCTTTTCCGCCGACGCCTTCGGCACCTTCGGCGCGCTGGACGGCAAGCTGTTCGCCGACGAGGTGGACTTCGAGCGGGACTGGCTGGACGACGCCCGCCGCTACCTCACCAACATCGTGGGCAAGTACGGCCCCCACATCCAGCTCCTGCTGAAAAAGGCCGGCGGCGTTTTGGATCAGATCAAGTACATCTGCCCGCTCCACGGCCCCGTGTGGCGCAAGGATCTGGGCTGGTTCATCGAAAAGTACGACACATGGAGCCGCTATGCCCCTGAGACCCAGGGCGTGCTCATCGTCTACGCCTCTATGTACGGCAACACGGAGAACGCGGCGCAGGCGCTGGCGACGTCGCTCTGCGATAAGGGCATGAGCAAGGTGGCGATGTACGATGTGTCCTCCACTCATGTCTCCCAGCTGATCTCCGAGGCGTTTAAGTACAGTCACATTGTCCTGGCCTCTGTGACCTACAACCTCGGCATCTACCCCGCCATGCATGACTTCCTCATGGATATGAAGGCACTGAATCTGCAAAACCGCACCTTTGCCATCATTGAAAACGGCTCATGGGCGGTGAAGTCCGGTGACCTCATGCAGAAATTCGTCAACAATGAGCTTAAGAACATGACGGTGCTCAACGAGCGGCTCAGCCTCGCCTCGTCCATGGGCACGGACAAGCGCACTGAGCTGGAAGCACTGGCGGACGCCATTCTGGAATCTATGAAGTGACTGGCAGGGAAGCCAAAACCAAGACAACAGACAACAAACAGCCCCGCCGCGTCGGCTGCAGAAAAACCGGCTTTCAAAAACAGAGCGGGCAAGCGTGATACTGCGCTTGCCCGCTCTTTGCCCAAAAGGACATGAGAAGTGACCGGAGAAGATGAGAGGATCGAAATGGAGATCAGAAAACGAAACGGGGAGTCTGTTCCCTTTCAACAGGAGAAAATTTTCAACGCCATGAAAAAGGCGTTTGACGGACAGGGCAAGGAGATCGGGAGCAGAGAGATGGATGAGATCCTCGCCACCGTTCTCAACAATCTCTCCGTCACAGTGCCGCTCACCGTAGAACGTGTGCAGGACGAGGTGGAGCGAACGCTCATGGAGCGCGGACACTATGAGGTGGCCAAGGCGTACATCCTCTACCGCGAAAAGCGGTCTGCGCTGCGCCGTGTCCGGCATACCATCGCGCGGACGGTGGGGGATGACTCGCTTGACGAGGTGCTGCGCCGCATCCAGATGGATTTTACCGAGGAAGTCTACTCCCTCGCGGCGCTTCAAATGAAGTTTGAGAGTTTCTGTCGCCTGGGCATGACGGAGGATGAGCGGGCTGAGGCACTGACCAAGGCGGCGGTAGAGCTGACTACGGCAGAGGCACCCAAGTGGGAGTTCATCGCGGCGCGGCTTCTGAACCACTCCTTTCGCTGTCGCAACGCACAGGAATGGGAGGGGCGCGGCGTCTGCGACCTCTATGGCAAGCTTCGCTATCTGACGGATAAGGGACTCTACGGTGACTATATCCTTGCCCACTATACCCACGAGGAGATTGCCATGGCGGAGGACTTTCTCTGCCCGGAACGGGACGAGCTGTTCACCTACTCCGGCCTTGACCTGCTGCTCAAACGCTATGTGATCCAGTCACGCAGCCGCGTGCCGCTGGAAACACCGCAGGAGATGTTTTTGGGTATCGCGCTGCATCTTGCTATGAACGAAGGCTCTGACCGCATGGGGTGGGTAAAACGCTTTTACGATATGCTCAGCCGTATGGAGGTCACGATGGCGACACCTACCATGTCCAACGCACGAAAGCCCTACCATCAGCTTTCAAGCTGCTTTGTGGACACTGTGCCGGACAGTCTGGACGGCATCTACCGCTCGCTGGACAACTTCGCAAAGGTCTCTAAATTCGGCGGTGGAATGGGGATGTACTTCGGTAAGGTGCGCGCTGCAGGCAGCACCATCCGCGGCTTTCAAGGGGCGGCGGGCGGTGTTATCCGCTGGATCCGGCTGGTCAACGACACCGCCGTGGCGGTGGATCAGTTGGGGATGCGGCAGGGCGCTGTGGCGGTTTACTTAGACGCATGGCACCGGGATCTGCCGGAATTCCTTCAACTGCGCACCAACAACGGCGACGACCGCATGAAGGCACATGATGTGTTTCCCGCCGTGTGCTATCCGGATCTCTTCTGGCGACTGGCGGAGGAGAACATAGACGCGCCGTGGCATCTCATGTGTCCGCATGAGATCCTCACGGTCAAGGGCTACGCACTGGAGGATTACTGGGGTACGGAATGGGAGAAGCGGTATCTGGACTGCGTCAATGACCCGCGCATCGAAAAGCGCAGCGTCACCGTCAAGGACATCGTGCGGCTGGTGCTTCGCTCGGCAGTGGAGACCGGCACGCCCTTCGCCTTCAACCGCGACAGCGTAAATCGTATGAACCCAAACGGCCACACGGGAATGATCTATTGCTCCAATCTCTGCACGGAGATCGCGCAGAACATGGCGCCCATCGAGCATATCAGCACTGAGGTGCACACGGAGAACGGCGACACAGTGGTGGTGACGGCCACACGCCCAGGTGAGTTTGTGGTCTGCAACCTGGCGAGTCTGTCTCTCGGTAATCTGCCGGTGGAGGACGAGGCCTATATGGAACGCACGGTGGAAACGGCCATCCGCGCACTGGATAATGTGATCGACCTCAACTTCTACCCGTTGGAATACGCGCGGCTTACCAATCAGAAGTACCGCAGCATCGGCCTGGGCGTCAGCGGCTACCACCACATGCTGGCAAAGCGCGGCATCCGCTGGGAGAGCGAGGAGCACCTTGCCTTCACCGATGCGGTGTTCGAGCACATCAACTACGCCGCCGTCAAGGCGGACACAGCACTGGCACGGGAAAAGGGCCGTTACGCGCTCTTTGAGGGCAGCGACTGGCAGACGGGCGCGTATTTTGAAAAGCGGGGTTATACCTCCGAAAAGTGGCGGGCGCTTGCGAAAACGGTGGCGGTGCAGGGAATGCGCAACGCCTATCTGCTGGCGGTCGCACCGACCTCCAGCACATCTATCCTCTCCGGCACGTCGGCGGGCATCGATCCAATTATGAAGAAATTCTTCTTAGAGGAGAAAAAGGGCAGCATGCTGCCCCGCGTTGCCCCGGAGCTTTCTATGGATACATGGTGGTACTATAAGGCGGCGCATCTGATCGACCAAAGCTGGTCGGTACGCGCCGCGGGCCTTCGCCAGAGACATATTGACCAGGCGCAGAGCATGAATCTCTATATCACCAACGACTATTCCATGCGTCAGGTGCTCAGACTGTATTTGGAGGCGTGGAGGGCCGGCGTCAAGACCATTTACTATGTCCGCAGCAAGGCCCTTGAGGTCGAGACCTGCGAAAGCTGCTCGTCATAAGGAGGATAGCATGACGGAACTGAAGAAAAAGCCCCTCTTTAACCCGGAGGGCGACCCTGATGTGCGCCTGCGGCGCATGATCGGCGGCAATACCACCAACCTCAACGACTTCAACAATATGAAGTACGCTTGGGTCAGCGACTGGTACCGGCAGGCCATGAACAACTTTTGGATCCCTGAGGAGATCAATCTCTCGCAGGATGTGAAGGACTATCCCCGCCTGCTGTCAGCCGAGCGCAGCGCCTACGATAAAATTCTGAGTTTTCTTGTCTTTTTGGATTCCATTCAGACAGCGAACCTGCCTAATATCGGCGCCTACATTACCGCCAACGAGGTCAATCTCTGCCTGTCCATTCAGGCGTTTCAGGAGTGTGTCCACTCACAGAGCTACAGCTATATGCTCGACACCATCTGTTCCCCCGTGGAGCGCAATGACATCCTCTACCAATGGAAAACGGACGAGCATCTGCTGCGCCGCAACACCTTCATTGGGGACTGCTACAACGAGTTTCAGGAGCGGAAGGACGCTCCCACGCTGCTGCGCGTGATGATGGCAAACTATATTTTGGAGGGCATCTATTTTTACAGCGGCTTTATGTTCTTCTACAATCTCTCCCGAAACGGGAAGATGCCCGGCTCGGCGCAGGAGATTCGCTACATAAACCGCGATGAGAACACGCACTTGTGGCTGTTCCGCAATATCATCACGGAGCTGCAAAAGGAGCAGCCGGAGTTGTTCACCGCCGAGAGCGTACAAGCGCTGCGCGAGATGATGCGTGAGGGCGTGGAGCAGGAGATCGCATGGGGGCATTATGTGATCGGCGACGACATCCCGGGGCTGAACCGGCAGATGATCAGCGATTACATCCGCTATCTCGGCAACCTCCGCTGGACGAGCCTTGGCTATCCCGCATTGTATCCAGGCTTTGAGAGCGAACCGGAGAGCATGGAATGGGTCAGCCAGTACGCCGACGCCAACATGGTCAAGACCGATTTCTTTGAGGCACGCAGTACCGCCTACGCCAAGAGCACCGCACTGATAGACGATTTATAAGAAAACCAAAGACATCAGAATAGGAGATACACTACTATGAATTACAGCGCTATGATTCAAAATCGCAGATCCGTTCACGCATTCCGCGAAAAGGAAGTTCCGAGCGAGGCTATCGGCCAGCTCCGATCCTACTATGAAAAGACCTGCCCCCGTCTTGTCCCGGAGATTGCAACGGAGTTGATCGTCTTGGACAAGGATGCACAGCCGGCGCTGGAGAGCTCAGCGGGCTATAAGCAATTTCTCATCGGAGCACCGCACTACCTGCTCCTTATGTCTGCCCCGCATTCCTATGCGGCCATCAACGCCGGCTACATGATGGAAGATCTCGTCCTCAAGCTGACTGAGTTGGACATTGACACCTGCTGGATGACCTTCACCGACAGCGACAAAATCAAAAAGGCACTGTCTCTCGCCACCCCGTTAGAGGTGGCGGCAATCGTTGCCTTTGGCTACGGGGAAAAGACCGCAAAAAAGCTGCGGCTGAATATCCTAAGTATGTCTCAGATCGATGTGCGGGCCGAGCAGCAGTACTACGCGCCCAAAAAGGGCGTGCATGATTTGGTTCACATGGGGAGCTGGAGCAACAAGTCTGGGCTTGACGAGATGATGGACTTCTACGACGATATGCTCTGGCAGTCCTTCTACGCCGCTTCGCTCTCCCCCAGCTATCTCAACCGTCAGCCCTATGGCTTCCTTGTGCAGGATCACAGCATCTATTTGGTGCAGCAGGAGGATGCCTACACCGATAATTTGGATGCCGCATTGGATCTCGGTATTGTCATGCTCCACTTCTCCGCCGTCGCCTCCCAGTGGGCGGGGCAGGTACGCTGGGAACTTTCACCTGCTGCGCCCGACGGCCTGCCGGAAGGACTTCGCTCCGCTGCGGTGTACCACATGTAACGACTCTGGGGGAAGCAAGGCAACGGTAAAATGCGCGACCGTCGATCCGCGGTTGAGCGTATGTTTCATTAGAAAAGAAGAACCTATCAGTCAGAGTCTGAGTAAGGAAAATAGGAGGTGTTTTTTATATGGCTATCCAAACGGTAACAGATGCCATCCGCTATGTAGGGGTGGATGATAACACATTGGCACTCTTTGAAAACCAGTACCCCGTCCAGCCTATGGGAGTGAGCTACAACTCCTATGTCATTCTGGATGAGAAGATTGCCGTGATGGACAGCGTGGACGCACGGGCAGCGGAAGAATGGCTTTCCAATGTGGCGCGGGTGTTGGAGGGGCGCAGCCCCGACTATCTTGTGGTCACACACATGGAGCCGGATCATTCCGGCAGCCTCATGCGGCTGGCACAAAAGTACCCGGAGATGAAGATCGTGGGAAACGCGAAAACATTTACCCTGATCAAGCAGTTCTTCGGCACAGGTGCATTGTCGGAAGACCGTATGCTGGAGGTTGGCGAAAGAGATACGCTTTCCTTGGGTTTGCACCGGCTGCGCTTTCTGCTGGCGCCGATGGTACACTGGCCGGAGGTGATGACGGCGTATGAGGAAACGGAAAAAATCCTGTTCTCGGCGGATGCCTTCGGACGCTTTGGCTCACTGGAACGGACTGCCCGTGCCCCCTGGGTGCCGCAGGCCCGACGGTATTATTACAATATTATCGGGAAATATGGCGCACAGGTGCAGGCTCTGCTGAAAAAGACCGCCGCGCTGGAGATCCAAACGATCTGCCCGCTCCATGGTCCCGTGCTTACAGAAGGGCTGGAGGAGTGTCTGCGGCTCTATGATCTCTGGTCACAATGGGAACCAGAAGAATCGGAGAGCATACTGATTGCCCACGCATCCATCCATGGAAATACTGCCCATGCGGCGAAGACCCTCAAGGGTAAATTAGAGAAAAAAGGCGTACAGGTCAACATATGTGATCTCACTGTGACAGATCTTTCCTACGCTGTTGCCAGTGCGTTCTACTGCGGGAAGTTGGTTTTAGCCAGCGCCACCTATGACGGAGGACTGTTTCCGCCCATGAGGGAGTTTTTGGAGCATTTACGGACAAAGGGATTCCGAAACCGCCGGGTTGGCCTTATTGAAGACGGCTCTTGGGCACCTGCTGCCGCGCGGCTGATGCGCACCAAATTGGAGGAGATGAAGGATATCCACCTTTACGAAACGGTAGTGTCTCTGCGTAGTGCATTGAACCAAACCAGCGAAGTGCAGATGGACGCTCTGGTGGCTGAGCTCTGCGCGGAGTAGGCGGCGAGTCTGGCTTCGTCCGGCCGCCCGATGCCTCAAAAGCAAAACATCGTCGCTGATTTATTTAGACAACAATATGGCGTTGAGTGATGCCGAAGCTTTGAAAATGGATCGAAGCGCAGCCGCAGATGTTCTCTGCGGCTGCGCTTTTTGTATTCTGACCACGGTGCAAACGGATGGCTTTGACAGTTGCCCTTAGTTTCTGAGGGAATACGAAGTGTGCTGCATGGAAGTGTACTTCGTGGTGGGATAAGATTTTTGCAGAAGATGCAGAAATCTGTCGAGACGGAGGACTCAGCACATGAATCCATATAAAGAAATACTCCGAAAATTCTTCTCGGAATATGTCCGCACTTTAAGGAAATGCAGGGGACTGACACAGGAGGAAATGGCGGAAAAACTCCGCATCTCTGGACGGGCATACAGCGATTTGGAGCGGGGCATATATTGCTTTTCCACTGTTGCACTGGTGTTCCTGTTGCTCATGCTGGAGGAGGGGGAAATAAAGGAACTTTTATCTCCCCTGCTGGATGAGATCGAAAAAGTCGAGGGCAGAGGGGTGGCGGAGTGATCCGTTCTTCCACGATAAGCCGACCGAGGAGGAATCTCTGCTATTTGTCGGGCATGTTGGCGTTCTTTTGACGGCAGAGGACGGGACGCTGCACTTTGTAGAAAAGGTTGCCTTTCAGGAGCCGTACCGGATGCTGCGCTTTGCCGACCGAACGGCACTGAGCGATTACCTTATGGGGAAATATGACACCTCATGGGGACAGGATATGGCGAGCCCCTTTATCATGGAGAATGACGAGTTTATGGACGGCTGGCGTCCAAACCCGGATAGAAAAAGCTCCGCGATCGGCTAAGGGCTGCGCATTGCTGCCAATATAAGAAATCCCCGACTCCGATAGACAGGTGTTCGTAAAACAGGTTTAGACCGAAATTACGAAATGAGCATCTGTCAGGCGGGATTGGCAACGGAATAACGGGTATCTGGTGAGAGCCGGATACCCGTTATTTTTTGCCGCCACGAAAAGCAATAGATTTATTCACAGCTTTCAGGTATAATTGCCTTAAATCAATCTTATCCCATCCATTCCGAGATTTTTTCAAAAAATCTCAAAAAAGTTTGGAAGCATTGGAACAATTCAGCCGTTCTCATGCCATATATAGTAGAGGACTGAATATGGACGGCTTGACTGAACAGGAGATTGCAGACAAGGTTGGCTACAAGACCGCCAGCACAGTCCATAAGCGGATCGCCAAAATCGCAGGAGCTTATGAAGACTATGTGACAGTGGAGTATCAGAAGTATTTGGACAAGTAAACAGACGCAGAAACGGCAGCAGTTACCGAAATGGTAGCTGCTGCCGTTTCTGCGGGAAAGGAGATTCTATGAGCAGAGAACCGTTTGAAGCCATGCCTGATGTGATGGATGTAAAGCAGCTTGCCGAAGCGTTGCAGATTTCCAAAGCGGGTGCATATAACCTTTTGAGCAGCCCGGACTTCCCAACCTTGCGGATCGGCGGGCGTAAATTGGTGATGAAAAATGAGCTGGTGGAGTGGCTGAAAAGCCGCACAAACAAAACATCGTGAAAATGCAGTCAAGAGCTGGAAAAGTGGCAAATCAGTCAATAAGGCAAGGCGAAATATACTCCGCATCGTTTAGGGTGTTTCCATCAAAAATCGCAGCACTTTCCCAATTCAAGAGCTGGGAAAAATCTATGAAAATCAGGAGGTTTTATGAGAACAGGACTTACCAAGAAGCAAAAGACAACCATGATCTATTTTGACGAGCAGAGCCGCATCATTGAGGTGCAGACCCACAACACCGATCTCAAAAAGCGGCTGACAGCATTTGCGGCAAAGTACCCGCAATGCTGCCGCCAGACCGACGATGATGAGCAAGGCGGGCTGACCTTTGAGATTGAGAAAGGGCGTTTCTCTTTCCGTCTGACCGCGCCATACAGCGCAGAACGCCGGAGAGCCGCCAGCAAAGCGGCGAAAAAGTGCGGCGTTCATAGAAAAATTACACATTTGTATGGAGACAGTAATTGAAAAGTTCGCGCTTTGCATGGTATAATTATATTAGATGAGTTTATCCGCGCAAAGCAAAAGATGATGATATGCCCGAAAGGAGGAACCCTTTTATGAAACGACTGCCAATTATTGTGCTGACGCTTGCGCTCTGCCTGCTGACAGCAGCCCGCGGCGCAAAGCCAAACGAGCCAGACGATGGGGACTCTGCAAAAGCAGGGATCGTGGAGCGGATGGCGACTGTCACGGCAGAGGAGATCAAGTATGTCCCATCGTTCGTGGCGGATGTTTCTTTGAACGCCGAAGAGGTTGCCTCGATCCTCAACGAAGCTGCGGAGCATCGGAGCAAACAGCCTGATTCGGGCTTGCACCATTATACGATGGAAATATACCTCTCCGGCGGACCTGACGCATACAGTTCATCTGACGAACACTTCGCTTTCTTTGCCGGACTGGACAAGAATCATATAAACGGCATCTACTTTAACGGAAAAGGCGACAGCTCTATCATGAGCTTTGAGGACGAAACGCTCTACTGGCTGATCCGCAACAGCTACCGCACCGAAGAACATGTAGATAAAAACGCTTATGCATACTACCGGGACACTCTTGACCGGCGGGCGCAGCGATTGGCCGCGCAGTGCGCCTCTCCATCCCGAACGGATATCCTCACCGGCTATGAGGTTGTGCAGTTTTATCAAAAAGAAGTCCTTACGGACGAAAGCGGCAGCTACACGGTCTATTGTTGGGAACCCGCGTTTCTGGCGGATTCTACCGACGCTGTTCCGTGGGTGGGAGGGATGTGCCTCGATGCCGACGGCAGAGTCTGCGCCTATGAGCAGTACACCTATTTTGTGACAAAAGGTGAATCCGGAGACTTCCCACCCTACCGTTTCCTGTTCTGGGATTTGTATAACGGAGAAACCGAAGAAGCGGGAAAAGAGCACGCTTTGCAGCGTATCCGGCAGGCGTTTGAACCGGCGGTTCAGGCGCATTGGGCGGAGGATGTGTTGGCCGGCCTTTCCGATTACCACGAGGTTTCCGTCAGTACGGCAGAGCCGCGGGCCAGGGTGCTGCTTTCCTGCGAGTATGCCGTAAAGGACTTCAAAGTGATAGGGGTCGAGGCTTCTCCCATGAGCGGCAGCCTATCGTATTCCACAGAAGAACTGTATGCTCTGGACGAGCTGACGCCGGATCGTCCGCTTCTACTGAATATGACATTCTATGGGTTGCTGCCGTATTACGGGGTATCCTACGTCGATGACAGCGGCGAAACCATAAGCTATTCCATCAATATGAGCGGCAAGGACGGCTCTGTGATTTTAACCGAGTTTTTACCGTACACACAGTAGCAGTACAGCCCCGAACGGTCTGATAATCAAAAACACCAAAGCGCAATCGACAAAAATCGGTTGCGCTTTTCTATAGTGACTCTCCAATGACAGACATGTGGTTATTTCTCTCTAAAGAGCGAAACAGAGTTTAATAAAATCGATATTCCTACACATACCCACAGAGCCTTGCTCATGGTTGGCATGATATCCATCAAGCCTCCCCAATCTTCATTTAGCACACGCATCGCTTCGTCTGAATAAAAGGAACATACGGTCAATGCAGTGAAAGAAATGGCTCCGAATCTAAAACATTTTTCATTCTTACTTTTAAAAGAGCAAATCAAATTGAATCCTGTAAAAATGATCGCAGAAATTCCTAAAAACAGCCACATATATATTGTCTCCTTAAATTCTCTTACCCTGCACCCCTATGAGGCATGGTCGCAATCGTGTTGCCTGCGGACAGGAACTGCCGATGAGAGGATCGTTTGCAGCCCCTTTACCGATTCTCTGCCAGATATTCCTCTGCGTAGTGGACAGCCACTGCGCCGTCCGATACGGCGGTGACCACCTGCCGCAGTGCCTTGGTGCGCACGTCGCCCACGGCGAACACGCCGGGAAGATTCGTGCGGGTGGATTCGTCCGCGATGATATAGCCGGATTTGTCCAGTACAAGCTCGCGTCGGAACAACTCCGTCGCCGGGGCGCGTCCCACGCTGATGAACACACCGTCGCAGGCAAGGTCGCGCTCCGCGCCGGTATTGACGTCTTGCAGCCGAAGTCCCGTCAGGCAGTTTTCATGCAGCAGCGCGGAGACGGTGCTGTTCCAGCAGAATTCCACGTTGGGCGCAGCCATCAGCGGCTCATGATAGACCTTCGTTGCCCGCAGGCTGTCGCGGCGGTGGATGAGGTAGACCTTTTTTGCGATGCGGGACAGAGCAAGTGCGTCCGCCGCGGCAGAGTTGCCGCCGCCCACCACCGCCACGGTCTTGCCCCGATAGGGCGCGCCGTCGCAGGCGGCGCAATAGTGAACGCCCTTTCCCGTGAGCGTATCCTCGCCGGGAATGCCCAAGGGGCGGGGCGACGCGCCGGTGGCGATGACCACCGTGCGGCTCTGAAAGACGCCCTCGCTGGTGTCCAGCGTCTTGATCCTCCCGGAAAGGCTAACCTTGTACACCTCTGCCAGCTCCGTCACCGCGCCGAAGCGCTCGGCGCTCTGCTGCATTTTTTCGCCCAGCGTAAAGCCGTCGATGCCGCTTTCAAAGCCGGGGTAGTTGTCGATCTGTTCCGTCAGCGCCATCTGCCCGCCGGCAGAGAGCTTTTCCAGCACCAGGGTGGAAAGCCCGGCACGGGCGGCGTACAGGGCGGCGGTGTATCCGGCGGGGCCGCCGCCGATGATGATCATATCATAGATCTGCTCCATAGCCACGCCCTCACTGTGCCAGCGTTTCCCGGATAAATGTCTCAATGGCCGCCTTGGAGGCGGGTGCGACAATAGAGCCGAGCGCTTTTCCGTTCTTAAAGAGCATCAGCGTGGGAATGGTGTCGATGCCGAAGCGCTCGATGAGCTGCGGCTCCTCGTCGTAGTTGATCTTGCCGGTGATGAGCGTGTCGGCGTACTGCTCGCCCACCTTGTCGAAGGCCGGGGCAATGCGGCGGCAGTAGGGGCACCACTGGGCCCAGAAATCCACCAGCACGGGCCTGTCCGCGTGCAGGACGTCATTTTCAAAGCTGTTGGTCGTAATGGTAAGCATCGTAAAATCCTCCTATTTCTGTGCAAAAAGTTGTGTTTCAATATCCGTGATCGTAGTATGCGAGAGGTAGGCGGCGCACTGCTCGTTCATCTGCCGGTACAGCGCGTCCATCACGCCCGCCATACCGGAGCAAATGGCGCAGTCCCGGTCAATGTCGCCGCTGTGCCATGCGCAGTCCACAAAGCAGGTATTCACTGCCTCCGCCACCTGCCGTAGGGTAAGGCTCGCCGGGTCTGCCGTCAGGCGGTAGCCGCCGTCCAAGCCCTCCCGGGTCTCCACCATGCCTGCCTTTTTTAGCCCCGCCAT